>ENA-OUQM01000670-OUQM01000670.1-human-gut-metagenome-genome-assembly--contig:-NODE-670-length-21617-cov-19.702810_pt1 | contig 21617 bp, 19 predicted proteins | sample MGYA00237949_ERZ548830 | MGnify/ENA primary metagenome ERZ548830 (study PRJEB26490, sample SAMN05194706) | human gut metagenome | biome: terrestrial biome; feature: human-associated habitat; material...
CAGTTCATGGGCAACATCGCCCACGAGCTGCGCACCCCCATGACCACCATCAAGGGCTTTGTGGACGGCATTCTGGACGGCACCATCCCGCCCGAGATGCAGAACCACTATTTGCAGCTGGTCAGCGAGGAGACCGGCCGTCTGGCACGGCTCATCCAGAATATGCTGGATCTCTCCAAGCTGGAAAGCGGCGAGTATCAGGTGAACGCCCGGATGTTCAATATCTGGGAGACCCTGACCGGCGTGGCACTGGCGGCAGAGCAGCGCATCAACGATGGCATGATCGAGCTGGAAGGCCTGACCATGGATGAAAAGGTGCTGGTCTACGCCGACCCCGACCTGATCCATCAGGTGGCGTATAATTTGCTGGACAACGCCATCAAGTTCACCCCGGCGGGCGGCACCATCCGCTTCAGCGTGGAAAAGCTGGGCCCCGAGGCCGAGATCTCCATCTGGAACTCCGGGCAGGGCATCAGCCCGGAGGCGCTGCCCTATGTGTTCGAGCGGTTCTATAAAGAGGATCGTTCCCGCGGTCTGCACGCCCGCGGCTCCGGTTTGGGACTGAACATCTGCAAGGTGCTGGTCAATCTGTCCGGCGGGCAGATCCGCGTGGAGAGCCAGCAGGGCGAGTGGTGCCGCTTTGTGTTCACCCTGCCCACCTGCTCCCCCAACCCCGGCGGCATGAAGCGCCTGCCGGACGCCGCCGGGCAGCCCGGCGCAGTAGAGGACCCCGCCAGCATGAAGCCGGTAGAATAAGACCCCGCAGCCAGACTGCCCCGCCCGGGCGGTCTGGCTGCTTTGGCGTTGTTGGAATAAAAATTCTGCTTACCGCTGTGACCCCCTCTTGTGAAAATGCGTTTGGAGCACTCCGCAGAGTGCGACAAACGCGGAATTAAAAATCTATTTTCCGCTGAATATGGCTAGCAACGACGACGACCGCCGCCAGCGGCGGAAACAGGGAGGAGTTGTTGGGGCAGCGGCCAGCAAGACGCGAGTGCCGCCCAAGGCACGAAGCGGATGCTGGGTGCCGCAACCCGGAAGCAGCGGAGGCCATTCCAAATCGTCCTGCTTCAAAGAAAGCTGCTGCAAAATGGCAAGCCTTCGGCGGCAGCTGCGCGGCACATGGAGATGCTGCCGCGCAATGGACTTTTTGCGCCATTTACGACTTTTCGGTGAAAAAAACGGCTGCGGGTTTGATTTTTTGGCCGTTTTCATGTAAACTAAAAGATAACCATGCCCGCGTATTTTTTGCCCGGCAGAACCCTGCAAAACGCGCAACACATGGGATAAAAATTGCTAAAAATAACGGAGCGTAATGAAATATTATGGCCATCGTAAGTCCTTCGATTCTTTCTGCTGATTTTGGCAAGCTGGGTGCAGACTGCCGCATGGTGCTGGACGCCGGCGCACAGATGCTGCACTACGACGTGATGGACGGGCATTTTGTGCCCAACATCAGCTTTGGCGTGCCGGTGCTCAAAAGCCTGCACAAGGCGCTGCCGGATGCCTTTTATGACGTGCATCTGATGATCAGCCACCCGCTGCAATACGCCGAGCCCTTTATCAAGGCCGGTGCGACCCTGTATAATTTCCATCTGGAGTGCGAAGATGATATTCAGGCCACCATTGACGCCGTGCGTGCGCTGGGCTGCAAGGTGGGTCTGACCATTAAGCCCGGCACCCCGGCCGAGGCGCTGGCACCGTGGCTGGACCAGCTGGATCTGGTGCTGGTGATGAGCGTGGAACCCGGCTTCGGCGGGCAGAAGTTCATGCCCTCGGCGCTGGACAAGCTCCGCTGGCTCAAGGCAGAGCGGGAAGCACGCGGCCTTTCCTACCTGCTGGAGGTGGACGGCGGCGTGGATGCCGCCACCGCACCCTTGTGCGTGGAAGCCGGAGCCGACGTGCTGGTGGCGGGCAGCGCCGTGTTCGGTGCGGCCGACCCCGCTGCGGCTGTGGGCACACTGGCCAGCCTGTAAGGAGGGCTGTATATGGATGAAGCTTTGATCCAGGAGCAGGAGCGGCAGCTGCAAAAGACCGGCCGGTACTACAAGCACGTTTTCTGGCTGTGTGTGCCGCTGCTGTGCATGGCCTGCTATTTCTATGGGGCGCGTCCGCTGCTGCTGTGCGGCATCGCCCTGCTTACCGGCAACCTGTGCGACCGTCTGGTGGCGCTGCTGCGCCATCGGGTGTACACCAATAAAGATCTCTCCAACGAGAGCTTCAGCCTGATCATCGCCCTGCTCATGCCCGCCACCGTGGACATCTATGTGCTGGTAGTGGCAGTGCTGGCGGGCGTGCTCATCGGCAAGGAGGTCTTTGGCGGCTACGGCAGCTACCCCTTTAACCCCGCTGCCGTGGGCTACGCCGTGGCGGCGGTATCGTGGCCGGAGCAGGTGGTGCGCTACCCGCAGCCCTATACGCCGCTGCCCCTGTGGAACGCCTCTGCCGTGCCGGTGAGCAGCACCATCGAGGACACCCTGCGCAGCGGCGGTATCCTGAACCTGAACGCCCTCGCCGTTGCGCTGGGCGAGTTTGCCGCCCCCATGGGCACCGGCGCGGCGCTGGTCATTCTGGCCTGCGGCCTTGTGCTGTGGACCCAGAAGGACGTGCACATCGCCGCATCAGCGAGCTTTCTCATCACCTGCGGGCTCATCGCTTTCTTCTTCCCACGGCAGGTAGGTCTGGCAGACAGCACCCTCTTCAGCAGCCTGATGCCCCGCTTGCAGGGCATCCGGGACGAGCTGCACACCGGTGCGGTGCTGTTCTGTGCGGTGTTCCTGCTCAACGAGCCCTACACCTGTGCCCACCACCGGCTCGGGCGCATCCTGTACGGCGCACTGGTGGGCATCGCCACCATGGGCTTCCGCTATTTCGGCGTGTACGAGACCGGCGTCTGCTTTGCGCTGCTGGCCGTCAACAGTGTGTCCGCACTCATTGACCGCACCGAGGAGCGGCTGTACCGTCTGCTGCACCGTCTGCCGTCCGAACGAAAGGAGGCTGCGGAATGAAAAAGCGTACTGCGGAGCTGATTTTAAAAGATTCCGAAAAGTTTGCCCATCACGACCGCGTGTTCCTGAATAACCCGGTGGTCATGCAGGGCATGGGTCTGGCACCGCTGGTTGTCGTGGCCACCACCGGGCAGAACAGCCTGATGCTGGCGGCGGCGGTGGCGCTGCTGCTGGTACCCTCCCGCGTGCTGGCCTGCCTGCTCAGCCGCCTTGTGCCCCTGCGGGACGAGGAGCCTACCCCGGAGCAGCTGCAAAAAAAGCTGCTGCCCCGTGCACTTTTGTACGCAGCCAGCGCCGCCGTGGTGTATCTGGCGGCGTATCCCATTTTGAACTTTGTGTTCGGCACCGGTCTTTTGAACCTTGGCATCTACCTGCCCATGCTGGTGGTGGAGCCGCTTCTGACCTACCGCTTCGGCCGCGTGCAGGAGACGGTGCATAAGGCTGTTTCCAAGGGCGTGCGCATCACCGTGGGCTACGCGCTGCTGCTGCTCGTGGTGGGCATCGTGCGCGAGTGGCTCAGCCTTGGCACCGTGTTTGGTGCCCCGGTGGGACGCTGGGCGCTGCTGCCGCTGGCCAAGATGCCGGCGGGCGGCTTTATCGTGCTGGGCATCCTGTGCGCCATCTGGCGCGCCGCCGCTGCAAAGCGCAAGGAATATCTGCAAAAGGAAGCGCGGGATACCCTGACCGTGCACTACCAGAAGGAGGCGGACCGCGAACCGTGAAGGAAGTTGTAAGCAGCTCGGCGGTGTTTTTCAGCTATGCACTGCTGGCTATTTTTGCACAGAACGCTGTCTTTACCCGTGCACTGGGCGTGTCCCGCATGGTGCAGCTGGTGGGGGACGACCGCACCAGCAGCGCCTTGTTCGGCATGATGCTGTGCATCACGCAGGTGCTGGTGGCGCCGGTGGCGTTCCTTGCCGGGCGGTTCATCGCCCCGCTGGATAACCGCGCTCAGCTGCGCCCGCTGGTGTATATTGCCAGCATTGCGCTGGTGTGTCTGGCAGAGCACTTGGTGCTGTGGCTGCTGCGCAGCCTGCCCCGCCGCGCCCAGCTGCTGCGCATCGTGCCGCTGGCCGCGCTGAACAGCGGCGTGCTGGGCACGGTGCTGGTGGAGCGCACCCAGAGCTTTACCCTTGGCGAAAGCCTTGGCTTTGGCCTTGGCAGCGGCCTTGGCTATGTGCTGGCGGTGCTGCTGGTCACCGAGGCGCGCCACCGCCTGCGCAGCAAAGCGATCCCCAAAGCATTCCGCGGCCTGCCCATCACGCTGGTGTATATCGGCGTGCTGGCGCTGGCAATCTATGGCTTTACCGGACATTCCGTCATCCTGTAATGCAGACAGGGAGGAAAAGATACTATGGCTAAGTATAAACGTCAGAAGGTCAAGCATTATCACCGCAGTTTTTACAGCCGGGAAATGCGCGTCAAGCGCGGCATCGGCATTGCGGTGCTGGTAGTGGCAGTGCTGGCAGCCGCATGGTTTGCCGCACCCCATGTGCTGGATTGGGCCACCCACACATGGTATACCGTGGTCAAGGACCGGGACTTGGAGGCCGAAAGCGCTTCCCGCGCAGAGGCGGCTGCCTCCTCTGCGGCGGCAAGCAGCGCTGCTGCCTCACAGGCAGCGTCTGAACCGGAGCCGGAAAAGGAAAAGCCGCTGGACGGCAAGGCCATCACCGGCGGCAGCTGGGCAGAGCTGGACGTGACCGCCCTGACCGATGATGCCGCCATCCGCGCCGCCGCCCGACAGCTGAAGCAGCAGGGCGCAGACTACGCTCTTGTCACCCTGAAGGACGCCGCTGGCACGGTGTATTATGCTTCCGGGGTGGCAGCCGCTGCCCAGAGCATCACTGAGAACCCGGTGGATGCGGCCAATATCGCCGCCATCCTGCGGGAAGAGGGCATCATCCCGGCGGCGCAGCTTGCCGCCTTTACCGACCCGGTGTCGGTGTACACCGACCGCAGCATGGGCGTGCACTACGACGGCAACAGACTCTGGCTGGACAACGTCAGCGCAGCCAAGGGCGGCAAGGCATGGATGAACCCCTTTGCCGCAAGTGCGGTGCAGTTTGTCGGCGACCTCATTGAGGAGGTGCGGAGCATGGGCTACGAGCAGGTGGTGCTTACCGGGGTGCAGTTCCCCAATATCATCACCCGCAAGCAGGACTTCGGCGCTTCCGGCGGCAAGAGCCGGGAGGGACGCGCCGCCCAGCTGACGGCGGATATCGCCGCATGGCAGACCCGCTTTGCAGGCAGCGTGACCCTGTGGGTCAGCTACCCGGACGCACTGTGCACCGCTGCCACTGATGCCCTTGGCACCACCGGTACGTCCCTTGGCATGGAAAATCTGCTGGTCACCAGCAGCACCGCACTGGATGCGGACAGCCGCGCTGCGCTGGAGCAGGCCGCTGCCGACGCCGGTGTGAAGCACGTTGTGGTGCACGATACCGCAGCGTTCCGCTGAGAAGCGGCTTTGATAGAGAGGGGAGGAAACGACTATGAAACCGACTACCTGTTTTGCACCCGCACACATCCTGCTGCCTTCGGAGCAGGTGCCGCTGGAGCAGTGGGGCTGCATTGCCTGTGACCAGTTCACCAGTGACCGCAGCTATTGGCAGCGGGCAGAAGAGACCGCTGCGGGTGCGCCCAGCACCCTGAACCTGATCCTGCCGGAGGTGTATCTGGAGGACGGAGACGCCGACGCGCGGGTGGAAAAGATCCACGCCACCATGCAGGACTATGCCCAGAACGTGCTCACCCGGGCGGTGGATGGCTTTATCTATGTAGAGCGCACCGAGCAGAGCGGCCGGGTGCGGCAGGGTCTTGTGGGACGTGTGGACCTGGAGGCTTACAGCTACCGCCGGGGCGAAAAATGCACCGTGCGCCCCAGCGAGTGCACCGTGGAAAGCCGCATCCCGCCCCGCATGAAGGTGCGTACCGGCGCTGCGCTGGAAACGCCCCATATCATGATGCTGGCCGATGACCCGGACTGCACCCTCATCGAGCCCATTGCCGCCCACAAGGACAGCCTGCCCAAGGTATACGAGGGCGAGCTGATGCTGGGCGGCGGCCATGTGGCAGGCTGGGCGGTGGAGGACCCTGCCCTCATCGCGCAGATCGAAAATGCGCTGACCGTGCTGGGCAGTCAGGAAGAATTTGACAAGAAATACCCCGATGCCACCCGCCGCGACCCGCTGACGCTGGCCGTGGGCGATGGCAACCACTCGCTGGCTACCGCAAAAGCCTGCTGGGAGGAGCTGAAAAAGACCCTGACCCCGGAGCAGGCAGAAAATCACCCCGCCCGCTGGTGTCTGGCAGAGGTGTGCAACGTGCACTCCCCGGCCATTGAGATCGAGCCCATCCACCGGGTACTATTCAACGTGGACTGCGCCACCGTGCTGCTGAGCCTCATTACATGGAGCGATTCCAACATGGCAGGCTGCTGCTTTGGCGGCAGCAAAAAGCAGCCCTTTACGCTGGCGGGCCCCCACATGGCCAATGTGCTCAGCTTTGAGGACCCCACCGAGCCGCTGACCGTGGGCACCATCGACGATTTTATTTCGGATTATATCGAGCGCCACCCGGAAGCAAAGGTGGACTATGTGCATGACGAGCCGGCTGTGCGTGCGCTGTGCAAGCAGGGCGCAGTGGCGTTTTTGATGCCGCCCTTCGCCAAGAGCGACCTGTTCCGCGGCGTTGTGATGGGCGGCGTGCTGCCCCGCAAGACCTTCAGCATGGGACACGCGGAGGAAAAGCGCTACTACATCGAGTGCCGGAAGATCACAGAATAATAGGAGAACCATGACATTTAAAGAACTGAATCTGTCCGCCCCGCTGCTGCGCGCTGTGCAGGAAGCGGGCTACGAGACCCCCTCGCCCATTCAGGCAGCGGCCATCCCGCCGGTGCTGGCTGGCCGGGATCTGATGGGCTGCGCCCAGACCGGTACCGGCAAGACGGCGGCTTTTGCGCTGCCCATGCTGGACCGGCTCACCGCCAATGCGCCCCGCCGCAAGGGTGCTGTCCGTGCACTGATCCTGACCCCCACCCGGGAGCTGGCTTTGCAGATCGGCGAAAGCTTTGAAGCCTACGGCAAGTACCTGAAATTGCGCAGCACCGTCATCTTTGGCGGTGTGGGACAGGCACCGCAGGTGGAAGCGCTGAAAAAGGGCGTGGATATCCTCATCGCTTGCCCGGGACGGCTGAACGATTTGATCGGGCAGGGCTTTATCGACCTGTCCGCACTGGAAATTTTTGTGCTGGACGAGGCCGACCGGATGCTGGACATGGGCTTTGTCCATGACGTGAAAAAGGTCATTGCAAAGCTGCCCGCCCAGCGCCAGAACCTGATGTTCAGCGCCACCATGCCCGCCGAGATCGAGCAGCTGGCTGCCGGCATCCTGCACGACCCCGCCTTTGTCAAGGTGGACCCGGTGTCCAGCACCGTGGACCGCATCCAGCAGAGCCTGTACTATGTGGAAAAGGGCAACAAAAAGCTTTTGCTGCCGTGGCTCATCAAAAATCTGCAGCCGCCGGTGGTCAACGCACTGGTGTTCAGCCGCACCAAGCACGGCGCGGATAAGATCGCAAAGGACCTGACAAAGCAGGGCATCCCCGCCGCCGCCATCCACGGCAACAAGAGCCAGACTGCCCGCGTGACCGCGCTGGAGGATTTCAAGTCCGGCAAGACCCGGGTGCTGGTGGCCACCGATATCGCCGCACGCGGCATTGATATCAGCGAGCTTTCCCATGTGTTCAACTACGACCTGCCCGAGGTGCCGGAGACCTATGTGCACCGCATCGGGCGCACCGCCCGCGCCGGTGCGGACGGCACTGCCGTCAGCTTCTGCGCCCCGGAGGAGCAGGAGTACTTGGCAGGTATCGAAAAGCTGAACCGCCGCAAGATCCCGGTGGTATCCGGCCACCCGTGGGACGGCGTGCCCGCCCCGGTGCGCCCGGTGCTGCCCGTGCGCGGCAAAAAGCCCCGCCCCGAAGCGGAAAACTTGGCCGAAGCGCCGAAAAAACAGGCCGAAACTGCGCCCGCAAAAGCTGCAAAGACAGCTGCGCCCGCGCCGAAGCAGGAGCCGAAGGCTGCAAAGAACGCGGTGCCTGCAAAACCGAAAAAAGAGGAAACACTGATGCAAGACAGCAACGCAAAGCGCGGGGTCCGCAACGACCGCCGCGCCAACAACCGGGGCGCAAACGCCCCCAAGGAGGCGGCAGCGCCCCGCGCCCGCCGCGAGAATGCCGCCCCCGCCCGGGGCAGCAACGTCCAGCCCAAATTTGACCCCCATTTTGTCAGCGCCCCGGAGGCTACTCCGCTGCGCCCGGCACGCAAGACCCCTGCCGCTCCGGCAGCACCCGCCATCCGCAGCGCACAGGAGACCCAGAATAACCAGAACGCCATCCGCAGCGGCAGCCGCCGCAACGACCGCAGCGACCGGGGTGAGCAGCGCAATGCCCGCCCCGCTGCCCAGAATAATAACGCCCGCCCTGCCCGCAGCGAGCGCGGCAATGCCGGCAGCCAGAGCCGCACCGGCAGCGCACCCCGTGCTCCCAAGGCCGAGACTGCCCGCCGCGGCCGCAATGCCGCCGCCCGGGACGAGGACCCGGGGCTGATGCTCATCAGCCGCCGCCCGCCCCAGCAGAAGTACACCAGCTTTGAGGAGTATATGGACGCCCACGGCGGTGCCACTGCACCCATTGAGGATCACAGCGAAGAAGTATGAGCCGGAACGAAGCCTTTGCCCCGTGGCAGTGCCCCCTGTGCGGCGGCGCGCTGCAAGGGGAAACCGACCTGAAATGTGAAAAAGGCCACTGTTTTGACCGCGCCCGGGAGGGCTATTGGCATCTTTTGCCGGTGCAGAGTATGCGCACCAAAGCCCCCGGGGACAGCAAGGAGATGGTTGCCGCCCGCCGCGCCTTCCTGAACGCCGGATATTACGGCATTTTCGGGCAGGCGCTGGGGGAGTTGTGCCTTGCCCACGGCGTGCCCGCCGCGAAGGACGCCCCACTGCATCTGCTGGACGCAGGCTGCGGCGAGGGCTGGTACGACCGCTGCATCGCGCAGCAGTTCGCGGCGGCGGAAAAGCCGTTGCAGCTGGCCGGGTTCGATATCGCAAAGCCCGCCGTGCGCTTGGCCGCAAAGGCGCTGCCCGCCGCGCAGTATGCGGTGGCGTCCAGCTTCAGCCAGCCGGTGCGCACCGGCTGGGCAGACGTGCTGCTGAACTGCTTTTCACCCTTTGCGCAGGAGGAGTTCAGCCGGGTGCTGCGCCCGGGCGGGCGCATGATCTATGTTGTGCCGGGGGCAGAGCACCTGTACCAGATGAAGGCCGTGCTCTACGAAAAGCCCTACAAAAACCCGGTGCAGCAGGTGGAGTACCCGGGCTTCCGCGCCATTGATGAGCGGGAGGTGCAGGGCACCATCACCGTGCCCGCCGCCCAGCTGGAAGCCCTGTTTGCCATGACCCCCTACTACTGGAAAACGCCCCGCGACGGTGCCGCCCGCCTTGCGGCTCTGCCGCAGCTGACCACTACCATCGCCTTCCGCTTTCTGGTGTTTGAAAAGCTGTAATAAGATAAAAAAGGACTGTCGTGCAGAGTGCACGGCAGTCCTTTTTTGTGCCCATTCTCATGCTTGTTGATTTTCACAAGAACTGGCATACTAATATATCAATTTAGCACAAAAACAATAAAATCTATTTACAAGTGCATTGTATTGTGGTACGATTTGTGCAGATTTCGATGGCATGATACAACTGGAATGTCTATCGGGCCCGGCAGCAGGGCGTTTGCTGTACAGTTTCGGGCGGCTTTGCTCTGCACAAATGAGCCGTCTGCATTTAAAAGGAGAAATGATGATGAACAGAAGAGACTTTATGAAGCTTTCCGCCGCTTCTGCCGTGACCATGGGCGCAGTGGCTGGCATGGCGCCCGCATCCTTTGCTGAAAACGCTGGCGTGCACACCGATGCTGAGGTGCAGGCCATGGTGGCAGAGGAACTCCGTCTCTCCCGCGAGGTGGCCTTTTATCCGGCTGCTTTCCGGGGTGATTTTGACAAGTTCTATGTGCTGTTCCACAAGCTGTCCCGCGCTCAGTACGAGAAGGTGGACGGTGCAGCTGTGCCCGGCATCAATGCCTCCCACTACGATATGTGTGTTGCTCTGACCAATGCCCGCAAGGCGCTGCGCCAGATCAAGGACCCCAAGAGCACCGTTTGGGAAATTTGGGGAGATCAGATGGCCGTGGAATCTCCGCTGCTCACCAACTGGGAAAATTGCTACGATAACGAGGGCTTCCGTCCCTTCCTGAACCCGTACCTGCTGCGAGATCAGGGCAAGGTGAAGGGCAACGTGATCATTATTGCAGGCGGCGGCAGCACCCACCGCAACAACGTGGTGGAAGGCTACCCGGTGGCCGAGTTCTTCAACAAGAACGGCTACAACGCCTTTGTGCTGCAGCGCCGCGTCAACCCCTACGCCGCTGTGGATCAGCAGCTGGATCTGGCCCGTGCTATCCGCTACATCCGCCACAACGCCTCTGAAAAACACATCGGCAAGACCGATATCATGATCGCTGTGGGCTTCTCTGCCGGCGGCATGAATGTGATGCAGGTGGTGGCTGACCAGTTCGGCACTACGAATACCCCGGATAAGGTCTATCCCAGCTACGTCTGCGATGCTGTGGACCATGAGAGCGCTGACCTGAATGTGGCGATTCCCATCTACGGACTGTTCGTCACTGGTCTGAACTTCACGAAGAACCCCAACCTGCCCCCGGTCTTTGGTGTTGTGGGTCAGAAAGATGGCCTGAGTGCGATGATGCTGCCCTCTCTGCCGGAGTGCGCAAATATCTTCACGGACTTCAGCTTCTATCTGGCACCTGATGCGCCCCACGGTGTGGGTCTGGGCACTGGCACCAAGGGCTATGTGGACTACTACACCCAGATCGCCCAGTGGCCGGATATGGCTGTCAACTTCATCGAGAGCCGTCTGGGGCTGATGGAAAAGAAGATCGACATGGACTCCGTGGGCTTTGCATGGTAAGCTGCCCCGACAGAAGTTCCTGAAAAAACAACGACCCGCCGCGTCTTTTTCGACGCGGCGGGTCGTTGTTTGTAAAAATGTTATGTATGATACTCCATCCACTTGCCCTTCCACGCATACAGGATCATGAGCAATGCGCCCAGACCCCAGCTGACGGGGTAGAGGATGAACACGCCCTCGATGCCGGAGAAGAAGGGCAGCAGAAACTGGATCCACACCACCCGGAACAGGCACAGCGAGACCAGCAGCACCACCATGGGCGGGATGCTGGCACCCGTGCCGCGCACGGCACCGGCAAGGCCGTGCAGGATGCTGAGCAGGAAGTAGAACGGGCAGAACCACCGCATAGCCAGCTTGCCGTAGGTGACCACGGCCTCGTCGGCGGTGAACAGGTGCAGAATGGCGTCCTGTCCGGCCAATAGCGCCGCGCCGGTGCAAAGGGTGTAGATGACCCCGATGGCAAGGGTGACCCAGACTGAGCGCTTTACCCGGTCCAGACGCCCCGCACCGTAGTTCTGCCCCACAAAGGTGGTAGCTGCCATGCTGATGCTGCTCACCGGCAGGATGTTGAAGCCGTCGATCTTCATGTAGGCCGCAAAGCCCGCCATGGCGGCGGCACCGTAGCTGTTCACGCTGGCCTGCACCAGCACGTTGGAAAAGGAGATGACCATGTTCTGGATGCCGGTGGGCAGACCCACCCGGATGATGCGGCCTGCCATTTTGCGGTGCAGCCGGATGGCGGAAAGCTCCACTCGGCAGGCGTCCTCGCTTTTCATCAAAAAGCGCAGGCTCAGCACGCAGGACACCAGCTGGCTTAAGTCGGTAGCGATGGCAGCGCCCGCCACCCCCATCCGCAGCCCCACGATGAACACAAAGTCCAGCACGATGTTGGTCACCGACGCCCATGCCAGATACACCAGCGAGCGCCGGGAGTTGCCGGCGGCATTCAGGATGCCGGCGGTCATGTTATACACCACGCTGAACAGCACCCCGCCAAAGTAGATGCGGATATAGGTCACAGCGTCGGCCAGCACCTCGGCGGGGGTGTTCATGGCCACCAGCAAAGCGCGCCCGCAGGCAACGCCGCCCACCGTCAGCAAAAGCCCCATGACCACCGCAATGGCAAGGGAGGTGTGCACCGCCTCGCGGGTCTCCTTGTGGTCGCCCGCGCCCAGATACTGCGACACCACCACGCCCGCGCCCACGGCAAGTCCCTGACTGAAGCCGATGAGCAGGTAGATGGGCGACCCGCTGGAACCCACGGCGGCAAGGGCATTGCTGCCCACAAAATTGCCCACGATGATGCTGTCGGCGGTGTTGTACATCTGCTGCAGCAGGTTGCCGAAGATCAGCGGCAGGGCAAACAGCAGCAGGCTTTTTACAATGCTGCCCTCGGTCATAAGGGTAGCGGTATTCCGTGTTTTTACGGCGGCCATGGGGTTCCTCCTCTCAGCGCAAAAAATCGCTTGTACCCCTTAGCATAGCACAAACCCCGCCTTGGGACAAGGGGCGGGGCTGACGATTTTAAATTGTCTCACCCGCAGACAACAGCGGCGGCGCGGCGCTGCCGTGCAGCTTGCGGGCGAGGTAGTTCTGTGTGATCTTCACCACCGTACCGGACAGCGCCACCACGCCGATGAGGTTCGGCAGCATCATCAGGCCGTTGAAGGTGTCGGAAAGCGTCCATGCAAGGTCCAGCCGCATCACCGCGCCCAGCGGCATCAGCGCCACGAACAGCACCCGGTAAAATGCCCCAGCCCCTGCGCCGAAGAGATACTCCACGGCCTTGCAGCCGTAGCAGCTCCAGCCAAGAGTGGTGGAGTAGGCGAACAGCAGGATACACACCGCAATGAGCTTGGACCCCAGTGCACCGAACACGGCGTCAAAGGCCTGCCCCACCAGCGCACTGCCCGCCGCCCCGGCGGCGATGCGCCCGGTGTCCAGATCCACAAAGCCGGAGGTCAGCACCACCAGCGCCGTCAGGGTGCACACCACCATGGTGTCCGCAAACACCTCAAAAATGCCCCACATCCCTTGCTGCACTGGCTCTTTTACGTTGGAAGCCGCGTGCACCATCACCGAGGAGCCAAGCCCGGCTTCGTTGGAAAAAGCACCCCGCTTGAAGCCCCAAGTGACCGCCCGGGACAGCCCGTAGCCCACCATGCCCCCACCGGCGGCGCGCAGCCCGAATGCGCCCTTTACGATGGCGGCAAGCGCCGCCGGGACGGCAGTGATGTGCACCCCCACCACGGTGAGTGCACCCACGATGTACAGCAGCGCCATGGCGGGGACAAGCCTTTCTGCCACCGCAGCCACACGCTTCAGCCCGCCCAGCAAAATCACCGCCGATACTGCCGCCAGCACTGCGCCGGTGACGGCCTCCGGCACGCCAAAAGCTGCCTGCAGATTGCCCGCGATGGAATTGAGCTGGCTCAGGTTGCCGATGCCAAAGCTTGCCAGCGCGCAGAACGCAGCAAACAGCACCGCCAGCACCCGCCCCGGCTTGCCGCCAAGGCCGTCCCGCAGGTAGTACATCGGCCCGCCGCGCCAGCCGCCCGCCGGGTCTTTGCGGCGGTAGTAGATGCCCAGCACGTTCTCGGCGTAGCTGGTCATCATGCCCAGCAGCGCCATGACCCACATCCAGAACACCGCCCCCGCCCCGCCGGAAAGGATGGCGGTAGCCACCCCCACAAGATTGCCGGTGCCGATGGTGGACGCCAGCGCGGTGCACAGGCTCTGGAACTGGCTGATGGCCTGTTCCTCGCGGGCGGTATGGGCGGTGACGCTCCGGTCGGTCAGGATGGCACCGAGGGTGTGCCGCATCCAGTAGCCCCACCGCCGCAGCTGGAAGCCTCCGGTGCGCACCGTCAGCAGCAGCCCGGTGCCGAAGAGCAGCCCCAGCCCCACCGGCCCCCACACGATGCCGTTCAAAGCCTCGATTCCCCGCATGAACCGCTCCGGCATCCCATCCCCCCTTTTTACCGTATCCTATGCAGCAGCCTTAGTCCTCATGCGGTGCGGAGGGCTTTTCGGGGTCTGGGGCGGGAAGGGGTTCCAGCGTCAGCCAGAAGTCCTCCTGTTCCTCGCGGTCTTTTTTGTTGGGGTTTTCGGTTTTATCCATACAGCATCCCTGCCTTTCTGTATAAAGGGTCGCCCGGTGGGCTATGCTTTATGCACAAAAAGGAGGCAGAGCCATGAAACACGCAAAACGCAGCGGCTGGCGTCCCTTCTGGGCGGCGCTGTGCGCCGCCCTGCTGGTGCTGCTGCCGCTGGTGGGCGGCACAGTGCTGCTCAGCCGCGCCAAGCTGCGCAGCAGCCTGCGGCAGGCCGCAAAAAGCCAGAGCGGAGTGCCCATCCGTCTGCCCAAAGCCGCCGACCAGTGCACCGTGCTGCTGTGCGTGGCAGACGAGACCCCGGGCTTTGTGCTGGCTTACCTGAACGCCGGACAGAACTGCATCCATCTGCTGGCGGTGCCCGCCGCGCTGGAAGTGCCCTTCGGGGGCAAGAACGTCCCCCTCGCGGACTGTTACGCCGCCGCGGGCCCCGCCCGCTGCCGGGAGGCGCTGGGCGAGGTGTTCGCCCTGCCGGAGGACACCGACTATCTTGCCATCGCCCCGGCGGTGCTGACAAAGCTTGCGGCGCGGTACGGCGCAGTGCGGGTGGGCTTTACCGGGGCGCTCACACCGGAGCAGCTGGCGCGGTACGGCAAAGGCACCGGGGTGCAGGGCATTTCTGCCGCCGACGCCCACAGCTTTTTAGCGGCGCTGGATGCCGACACTTCTCTTTCGCCCCGGCGCAGCGCCGCCGCCCGGGCGGCGGTGTGGGATGCGTTTTTCCGGCAGGCGCTGGAGCTGCTGCCCACCACCCTGCCGCAGGGTCTGCGGGAGGTGAGCAGCAGTCTGCTGACCAGTCTGACCGCCGTAGACCTTGCTACACTGGAACGCACGCTGGAATTTTTAGCCACCAGCGCCGAGCCGGTGGATATCACCGCCGACGCCCTGCCCGGGGACTGGGCAGGCGGACACTATACGGTGTCCGATGCCTCCCGAGCGGCGGTGCAGAGCTTTTTCAACCTCTCCCCGGCGGCGGCGCAGTCCGCGTCCGGCAGCGAGCCATAACCCAGCACCAGCGTCCCGGCGGCAGAATGCGCCGTGCCGGTCAGGTCGTAGTCGCTCAGCAGGGAACAGCGCACCCCATACTGCCGGGCAGCAGCCCGCAGGGCGGCGTCCGGCGGCGGGTCTTTCAGCTGCGCCAGCAGGTGCAGACCGGTGTGCAGCCCCGCAAGGGTCAGCTCTTCCGGCGCAAAGGAGGTGCGCAACGCCGCCACCAGCGCATCCCGGCGGGCTTTGTAGGCGGTGCGCTCCCGCGCTAAGTGCCGGGTGAAATACCCCCCGGTGATAAAGCGCGCCAGCGTCTGCTGCTCAAACCGCCCTACCGTGCCGGAGTACAGCCGGTACTTGGCCTGCCACGCGCCCAGCAGCTGCCGGGGCAGCACCATGTAGGCGATACGGATGCCCGGGGCAAGGCTGCGGGAGCAGGTGGACAGGTACACCACCGGGCCGTCTGCGCCCGCCATGCCCTGCAAACTGGGCAGCGGGCGGGTGTCAAAACGGAACTCGGAGTCGTAGTCGTCCTCAATGATGTATCGCCGTCCCGGGGCGCGGGCTGCCCAGTGCAGCAGCTCGGCCCGGCGTCCGGCGGGCATGGTGACCCCGGTGGGGAACTGGTGGCTGGGGGTGACGTAGCACACCGCCGCATCGCTGGCAGAAAGAGCCGTCAGCGACAGCCCGTCCGCATCCACCGGCAGGCAGCGGCAGGATACGCCGTTGTTTTCCAGCACCTGCCGGGCACGGGGGTAGCCGGGGGTCTCCACGGCAGCAGGGCCGGGCAAAAGCGGGGCCAGCAGCCCCAGCAGATATTCCAGCCCTGCACCCACCACCAGCTGCTCCGGGTCGCACTGCACGCCCCGGTACTCGGCCAGATACCCTGCCAGCGCCTGCCGCAGAGCGGCATCGCCCCGGGCATCCCCGGGGGTGAGCAGCTCCGGCGCGGAGTACAGCAGCTCCTTTTGCAGCCGCGCCCATGTGCGGAAGGGGAACAGCCCCGGGTCCACGCCCCGGGTGGATAAATCGAACTGTACCGGCGGAGCAGCATCGGCGGGGTGCACTGCCGTCGGCGCAGAGGGCGCGGCGGGCGGCTGCACCCCCTGCGGCAGGGCAAGATACTCCTGCACCGTAAAGCCGCTGCGCTCCCGGGCGGTAAGATAGCCCTCGGCTGCCAGCATCTGGTAGGCGGTGTCCACCGTGTTCACCGAGACCGACAGCTCCGCCGCCAGCCGCCGCTTGCCGGGCATCCGGGTGCCCGCCGTCAGGGTGCCCGCCCGCATCTCGGCGGCAAGGCTGCGGTAGAGCTGCTCGTACAGCGGCACCGCCGAAGCCGGGTCCAGTGCCGTGGTCAGATGTACCATAGAATGTCCCTCCTGTCTGGGCATTGCGTCAAACTGACCCCATAAAAAAACTTTATTCTGGGTATTTTCATGGGGTCAGTTTTGCGTATAATAGGAGCATACCCGCCGGACACCCAAATGTCAAGTGGTTTTGTGGGGTTATCGGCGCGATTGGAGGGAAAGTATCATGTCTACTACTGCAATGTGGCTGCTGCTGGCAGTCGTCGTTATCCTGATCCTGTTTTTCAGTGTGCTGTACAAGCGCCGCTTTACGGTGCACGAGCTGGCGCTTACCGGCGTGATGGCTGCGCTGAGCTTAGTGGCCTACCTGTTCTTCCGCATCCCGTTCTATGGCGGCTCCTCGTTCCATCTGGGCAACACCTTTACCGCCCTGACGGCGCTGCTGCTGGACGGTGTATCCGGCGGTCTGGCGGGTGCCATCGGTCTGGCGCTGGCAGATATCCTTGCCGGTGACCCGGGCTACGCCATTACCACCTTTGTGCTCAAGTTCATCATCGGCATCACCTGCGGTGCCGTGGCACATAAGGTGTTCAAGCTGCGGGATCAGGATCGTCACAGCGCCGGGTATCTGGTCAAGGTGATCGTCTCTGCGGGTTCCGGTCTGCTGCTGAACGTGTTCACCGACCCCTTCCTTGGCTACTTCCGCAACGTGTACATCTTTGGGCAGGAGTACACCGTGGCACAGGCGCTGACCAAGATCGCCGGCGGCGTCACCTTTGTGAACAGTGTGGCTTCCACTGCCTGCGCCGTGGTGCTGTATCTGGCACTGCGCCCCGCACTGGAGCGTGCAAAGCTGCTTTCCAAAGGCGAGAATAAGGCTGTCTGAATAACATTATAAAAGGGACGAGGAAAAGCCCGCGGGCTTTCCCTCGTCCCTTTTTTGTTACCGTTTTCGGCTGCAAAGGTGCTTTGCGGCGTCCCGCCCGGCGGCAAGGCCGCTGCCGAACGCCCAGTGCAGGTTGAAGCCGCCGCAGCTTCCGGCGCAGTCCAACGTTTCACCCACAAAGTACAGCCCCGGACAGCCCTTGAACTGGAAGGTCGGTTCCACCTCGGTCAGGGCAAGCCCGCCGCCGGTGGTCTGCGCCTGCCGCCAGCCGCAGGGGGTAAGCCCCTCGAACCGCCAGTGCTTGGCGGTGTGGGCAAGGGGCTGCATCTGCTTGACCGAGCGGTTGTTGGGCATATTGGCAGCTTCCCAGAGGGCGTAGCCCAGCTTGACGTTCAACAGCCCTGTCCAGAACCCGGCAAGGGTGTCGGATGCAGTTTGGATGGCGTGCCGGGCAAGCAGACGGGTCAGGTCTATCTCGCTCAGCTCCGGGAACAGGTCAAGTTCCACGACAGGGTCTCTCAGCCTGCGCCCGGGGGCAAGCAGACCGGACAGCTGCATGATGCAGATGCCGGAAAGCCCGTAGTCGGTAAACTGTACTTCGCCCATTTCTTCAGCCAATACCCGGTCGCCGTCCAGCAGGCGGGCAGCGGCCTTGGCGCGGATGCCCGCAAGGCTCTTGTTCGGCTTTGCACATTGCAGGGCGGTCAGGCAAGGGTAAAGGGGGTGCAGCTGCCCGCCGCAGGCGGCGGCAAAGCGGGTGCCAAAGCCGTCCGTGCCGAACTGCGGCCCGGCAGCGCCGCCCATGGCGCAGATAACGGCATCTGCCCGCAGGCTTTCGGTGCCGCCCTCGGCGGTGGTAAACTGCACGGCGTAGCCGCCCTTGCTCTGGCGCAGGGTGCTTACCGTGCAGCCGGTGCGCAGCTGTACGGTGTGCCGCTGCAAATGCAGTTCCAGCAGCGCCAGCACGTCTGCCGCCTGATTGGAATAAGGATACACCCGCCCGGCTTCATCGGTGCGGGTATACAGCCCCAGCTGTCGGAACCACGCCAGCGGCGCGGCAGCATCCACCGCCGCCAGCAAAGGCCGCAGCGCGGCGGGGTCGGCAGTGAAGTACTTTTCCGGCGCAATGGCGGTGTTGTCCAGATTGCAGCGGCCGTTGCCGGTAGCCAGCAGCTTTTTGCCCACCTTGGGGTTGCGCTCCAGCACCGTGACGCGGGCAGCGGGCGCGGCCTGTGCAGCCGCCAGCGCAGCGGCCAGTCCGGCGGCACCGCCGCCCAGAATAAGGATGTGTGCCATGCGGACACCTGCTTTCTTTGGGTTTATTCCTATTTATTGTAGCAGAACCCCGCCCGGAACGCAATGCGGCGGGCAAACAGAGAAATCAATTTCCGAATGAAGGCTTCCCCCGGACGGGGGAAGCTGTCACCGCAGGTGACTGATGAGGGCGCAGACAAGCAGCAGCTTACGGAGAATTACCCCTCATCCGGCGCTGCGCGCCACCTTCCCCCCAAGGGGTGAAGGCTTTTGCTCTGCTGATTTTCGTGTCGGGCAAAAATTTTGCCGGTATAATTTGCCGCCGCTGACAGATACTACATACAAAGGAAACCGCAAGGAGGGCAAAATAATGAAAGCAACCGGTATCGTGCGCCGCATCGACGAGCTTGGCAGGGTGGTGATCCCCAAGGAGATCCGCCGCACCCAGCGCATCCGGCGGGGCGACCCGCTGGAGATCTTTACCACCGGCGATGGGGAAGTGATCTTTAAAAAGTACTCGCCCATGGGCGAGGTGAACACCCTTGCCGCCCAGCTGGCAGAGGTGCTCAGCCGCCAGTTTGCACTGACCGCCTTTGTGTGCGACAGGGACCGCATTCTGGCAGTCAGCGGCAGCGGGCGGCGGGAACTGACCGACCGCAGCATCAGCCAGCCGCTGGAAAAGCTGATGGATGCCCGCAAGCCCTACCAGAGCCCCGGCGCACCGGAAAAGACCCTGCTGCCCTGCGAGGGCGCACCCCGGGTGCTGCTATGCGCCGCACCGGTACTGGCGGGCGGGGACGTGACCGGCGCGGTGGGTCTGCTGACCGAGGACCGCACCGCCTGCCCGGAGGACGCCCAGTGCAAGGCGGTGGCAGTGGCAGCAGCCTTTCTGGCAAAGCAGATGGAGGAGTGAAAACACCGCCGCCCGGCCTGTGGAAGCAAGCCGGGCGGCGGTGTACATGAAAGGATGAATGTGAGGATGATTAGTTTGTAATGGTCACAGGCACCTTTTTCAGGCTGTTCCATGCGCGGATGATGCGGGCATTGGTCACCGTGGTGTCAGGGCCGAAGGTTGCGCCGTAGTCGGAGAGCAGACCCTGCTCCACGCACCAGCGGGCGGCCTTCTGCTGCTCGATATTGTCAGCGGGGATATCGGTATACAGTGCGGTGCTTACAGGGTCGGGCTTGCCGGCAGTCGTCCACAGGACGTTTGCCAGCTCCTGACGGGTAGAGGGGATAAAGCCGCCCGGCAGGGTATAGTACAGGTACAGGGAAGAGATGTGAGCATAGGTGATATAACCCAGACCCGCAGTGCCCAGTACCACGCCAAGTGCGGCTGCGCCGGAAGAGAACGCCGGGTCAAGCTCGCCGGGGTCGTCCGGTGTGGGCTCCGCGGTCACCAGCACGATGGACGTCGGCTGGTATACCTCAATGGTGTAACTGCCGTCATCATTTAGCTGTACTTTATCGGTTCCCATAATGGATACGCCGTCTGCAAGGCAGTCGGTCAGTGCAGTATCAGTCTTTACGGTAATGGGGTTGGGCTGCTCAGACGATCCGCTGGGGACATAAAGACTGGTGTAGCTTTCAGAAAAGCCATCATTTACAGGCACTTGGAAGTTTCCGCCATTCTGATCGCTCACAGTGGTAAAGGCAATGTCGCTGCCTTCCGGCACAATGGGCTTGTTCACAAAATAGCCGCCGGTGATCTGAAGATTGGACGGGTCGGTGATGCTTACATCCACGGCGTTGGTAAACAGGCCGCCGCTGATGGAAAGCGGGGAGCTACATCTTTCGGTGAAAACCTCGCCGTTAAACAGGCCGTTGCTGATGGTGATGGAAGCGTCATCATTCTTAAGCTTCATACCCTTTTCAAAGGTTCCGCCCTCGATCGTGGCCTCATTGCCGGAAGAGGCGTTTACCTCGACAGCTTCCTTAAAGGTGCCGCCGGAGATGGTTTTGTAGTTGACCACCATCCCTTGGAAGGTACCGTTGGAGATGGTGCCGTGGTTGTACACATTCTCTTGGAAGGTACCGCCGGAGATGGTGCCGGTGTTGCCCACCATCCCTTGGAAGGTGCCGCCGGAGATGGTTTGGTAGTTGTACCCCCCCAGGAAGATGCCGCCGGATATGGTGCCCCAGTTGTTCATATCCCCCAGGAAGATGCCGCCGGAGATGGTGTCGTTGTTGAACACCACCCTTTGGAAGGTACCGCCGGAGATGGTGCCGTTGTTATCCACATCCGCTTGGAAGGTGCCGCCGGAGATGGTTCCGTAGTTGTTCACCTCCCTTTGGAAGGTACCGTTGGAGATGGTTCGGAAGTTAGCCACCTTCCCTTGGAAGATGCCGTCGAAGATGGTGCCGTAATTGTTGGTTTCACAGCCGACGGTGCCGCGGACTAGCTCGGCGTTATCTCCAATGCGGAAAAGGCGTGCCTTCAATGCGCTTTCTGCCTCAGGCTCCGAGGAGGGCTGCAGGGCAAAAACGCCAGTGTCCAGCTGGCAACCGGAGGCAGCACTGTAGTACCAATTGCCAAAGTCACCCTCGCTTGCAGGCTTGCCAGCGGCGTTCAGCTGGATGGTAGTAATGCTTTCGGCGGTGCCGTTCTCCGCGTCCAGATCACGGCTGCTGCGGGTGGCGGCTTCCTCCTCGGTGCTGCGGGAGGCGTCGGCCTCCTGTACAAGGGGTGCAGCCTTTTTGGCCGTGGTCTGGGCGGGTGCATCGAACACCGGGGCAGCTGCCAGTGCAGACACCGGCAGCAGGGACAGCAGCATACTGCCGGTCAGCAGGATGCTTACAATGCGTTTGGCTTTCATTGCTTTCGCTCCTTTCGTGTGGGTTTTATACGGGGTGTCGTTACTACAAATATACCATAAACTAGGCAAAAACAAAAGAAATTCTGCGCGAATGGGGGTTAAAACTGCGCGAATGGCTGAAAAAGGAGGGAAAACTAAAACACTGCTGCCCGGGGATGTTCTCTTTTGACACCAAAAGAGAACCAGAAAAGTGCCAGCGATTTCGA
>ENA-OUQM01000680-OUQM01000680.1-human-gut-metagenome-genome-assembly--contig:-NODE-680-length-21478-cov-5.953275_pt1 | contig 21478 bp, 17 predicted proteins | sample MGYA00237949_ERZ548830 | MGnify/ENA primary metagenome ERZ548830 (study PRJEB26490, sample SAMN05194706) | human gut metagenome | biome: terrestrial biome; feature: human-associated habitat; material...
CGGGCTGCATCCCGCCGATGCGCGAGTGGAAGGACGTCATCGCCAAGGCGCCCACGGGCACGGGCAAGACCTTCGCCTTCGGTATCCCCATCATCGAGCACATCGAGCCGGGCAGCGAGGAGACCGAGGCCGTCATTTTAGCGCCGACGCGTGAGCTCGCCATGCAGATCACGGCAGAGCTGCGCGACCTCTGCGTGTATCTCCCGGGTGTTCGCATCGTCTGCCTTTACGGCGGCGCGCCCATCGGCAAGCAGATCGACGCGCTCAAAAAGCACCCGCAGATCGTCGTGGCGACGCCCGGCCGCCTGAGCGACCACATGAAGCGCCGCACCGTCAAGCTTGATAACGTCAAGACCGTTGTGCTCGACGAGGCCGACCGGATGCTCGACATGGGCTTTATTCACGACGTGACGCGTATTCTCGATAAGCTCAAGAGCCGCCGCAACCTCGGTATGTTCTCCGCGACCATCTCGCGCGAGGTCATGGACATCAGCTGGATGTATCAGCGCGACCCCGAGGAGATCACTGTGCAGGCCAAGGAGGAGAACAAGCCCGATATCGCGCAGTACCGCATCGATGTGGGCCAGAATGACAAGGCGCACGTTATGGCGCAGATCATCCGCGCAGAAGGCCACGAGCGCGTCATCGCATTCTGCAATACGAAGGGCATGGCCGAGCGCCTCAAGGCGTTTTTGATGATGGAGGGGCTGGACGTGGACTGCATCCACGGCGACATCCCGCAGAAAAAGCGTGAGGCGGTCATGGCTCGTTTCCGCCGCGGCGAGCTGCCCGTCTTCGTCGCGACCGACGTGGCCGCGCGAGGCATCGACGTGGATGATGTGGACGCGGTCTTCAACTACGATGTGCCGCTTGAAAACGAGTATTATGTGCACCGCATCGGCCGCACGGGCCGCGCGAAGCACAGCGGCGTCGCCTACACGCTGGTGTCAGACTATCCCTCCGGGATGCGGCTCGACAATATCGTGAAGCTCACGGGCAATGAGATCAAAAAGGCACATCTGGATGAAAATGGGAGGTTAGTCGAAGACTAACGGTGGTTTAGCCCCTGCACCGTGCAGGGGACGCGGATAAAGGGGGGCTGTTCTCTTTCCTCGGAAGAGAACAGCCCCCTTTACCCGTGCAGCGCCGGAGGCGCTGCCTTTCCCTTTGCGCCCTGTGGGCGCAAAGGCTGTATTTTCCCCTGTTGGGGAAATGAAAATGGTAACAAACTGTAACTTTTGCGCCCCCTGCCTTTACAAGGCGGCGTTTTTTCGATATAATTACCCTTATCGATCAAAATAAAGATGCGGCATATGCGCCGTGTTTGGATACAGGGAGTGCCTATGGACAAGATGAAACGGTCGTTATGCGCGCTGCTCAGCGCGCTGATGCTGCTCGCGTTGCTGGCGGGCTGCGGCAAAAAGAAGAATGCGGACGAGCCTTTTGTGTTCAGCGCCAGCGTCTGCGGCGCGATCGATTCGCTCGACCCTGCGATGAACACCGACACGGACGCTGACAGCATTTTCTACGCGCTCTACGAGAATCTGATGCGTATGAGCGACGACGGCAGCGGCGAAGCTGTGCTAGGCAGCGGCGTTGCAAAGGAGTACACGGAGGAGACCAACTACGACGGCACTGTGACCTACCGCTTCACGCTGCGCTCATCCGCCCGCTGGTCGGATGGACAGAAGATGACGGCGGATGACTTTGTCTACGCCTGGCAGCGCCTGGCTGACCCTGCGACAGCCTCGCCCAACCATTCGCTCATGAGCGTGGTGGCGGGCTACGACGAGGTGCGCGAAACGGGAGATAAGACGAAGCTTCAGGTCTCGGCCAAGGATGAGTCGACCTTCGTCGTCACGCTGAGCGCGCCGTGCGCTTACTTTATCGAGGGTATCTGCACGTCGGTGGCGACGATGCCGCTGCGCCGCGACCTTGCCGAAAGCACGAAGTTCGACTCGGCGGACATTGTGAGCAATGGCGCTTACTGTGTAAGTGGATGGACCAAGAGCAGCGAGCTGACCGCCGCGCGTAACGAGGAGTATTACGAAGCGAGGCTCGTCGGCCCGGATATGCTGCGCTTCGTCTTCGCGCAGGACAGCCATCAGGCGTGGCAGTTCTACGAAAACGGCGAGATCGACTACATCGCCCACCTGCCCGACGAGGTCATCAAGGAGTTCTCGCAGCAGGATGGCTGGTCGGCAAGAGACATTCTTGCGACGGCCTGCGTGCTTTACAACAACGAGACAGACCTCTTCTCCAACGAGCACATCCGCAAGGCCTTTGACCTTGCCATCGACCGCACTGCCGCCACAGCGGCAGCGGGCGCGGAGAACCGTCCGGCGACAGGACTTGTGCCCTACGGCATCCCTGACTCCGGCGAGACGGAGGACGATTACCGCACCACAGGCGGTGAGCTGTGCGCCGTCGACGAAGAGACGCTTGCCGAGCGCCAGAGCGAGGCGCAGCAGGAACTGACCTTTGCGGGCTATTACAGCACGGCGATGTTCCCGCCGGTCGAGCTTTTGTACGTCAGCAACACGGAAAAAGACGCTGTTGCCGCGGCGCTGCAGCAGATGTGGTCCTCCACGCTCAGTGTGAACGTGATACTGCGCGGCGTGACGCAGGCGGAATACGACATGCGCATGAGAGAGGGCAATTACGAGCTCGCGCTGCAGAAGGTCACCGCACTCTACGACGACGCGATGAGCTTTCTCGACCGCTGGTGCAGCGAGAACGAGCAGAACCTGATCGGCTATGAAAACGGCACTTACGATGTGCTGATGGGCGTTGCCAAGACGTCGGAGAATCTGGTGGCGCGCACGGCGTTCCTGCACGACGCTGAGACCATGCTGCTCGGCGAGACGGCGCTCTCGCCCGTGTACTTCGACGGTACGGCCTCACTTCTGCGCGAGGGTCTGCGCGGCGTGTACAGCGACGGCCTCGGCAACAGCTATTTTACCGGCGTCCGCGCGGATGGAGAATAAAAGAATATACAGCGAACGGCAGGTCCGCACCCCTGAAAAGCAGGGGTGCGGACCGTTTTTCTTCCCTAGCGCAGCTATCTCATCGTATATTTTTCCGTGATCTCAACAAAAATACAACCATTTCGCCAAAAATGGATTTTGGTTGTTTGGATTTTTTGTGCTTGGTTGGTTACAAATTCCGATCGGCCCACTATAATGTCGGCATAAAGGGAAGAACATCCTGAATTCATTCTATCAATGCATAAAGGAGAACAAAAATATGGGAAATCTTGATGGAAAAGTCGCGATCGTCACCGGCGCTGCCCAGGGCATCGGCTTTGGCTGCGCAAAAGTTCTGGCCCAGCATGGTGCCACCGTTGTCCTCGTTGACCTGACGGACGCTGTTGCGGCCTCCGCCGAAGAGCTGAAGAAGGCCGGCCTGAAGACCGACTACCGCAAGTGCGACGTCAGCAACCTCGAGCAGGTCCAGCAGATGGTCGACGACGTGGTCAAGACCTACGGCAAAATCGACATCCTGCACAATAACGCCGGTGTCAACCGCCGCGTCAAGTTCGAGGACATGGACACGAAGACCCGTGACTTCATCATCGGCGTCAACATCCTCGGCGTGTGGAACGTGGCGAGAGCCGTGTGGCCCTATATGCTCAAGGCGAACTACGGCCGCATCATCAACACCTCCTCCGTCACCGGCGTGAAGGTCGTTGACGAAGGCCAGACCACCTACGCGCTGACCAAGGGCGCGGTCCTCGGCTTCACGAAGGCGCTCGCCTATGAAGGCGGCCCCCACGGCATCACCGTCAACGCCATTCTTCCCGGCTGGGTCCGCACTCCGAAGGTCGAGCAGGTCTGCCGCGACAGCCGTCCGGAAGATCCCGAGAGCGCGATGCGCGACATGGCCGCGTTCATCCCCCTCAAGCGCCTGTGCAACATCGATGAGATCGGCGATCTGGTCGCGTTCCTCGCTTCCGACGATTCCAAGTACATCACCGGCACCGAGCAGGTGATCGACGGCGGCAGCACTCTGCCCGAGACCTTCGATATCCTCCACGCCTAAGCATGGACATTGAGCTGCTGTTTCAAACGCTGCTGAAGCTCTATGTGATGCTTCTGCTCGGCTTTGTGCTGGCAAAGGTACACATACTGGACGAGCACTCGAACCGCAGTCTCTCACAAATGGTCGTTTCGGTGACCTATCCGCTCATGCTGTTCTACTCAATGGCGGGACAGCCGGGGGAGCGCAGCACGGCGCTCATTGTCCTCGGCGGCGGATTCGTCTTCTACTTCGTGATGATCGCGGTCGCAAAGATCGCCGCGCGGCTCCTGCGGGTCCCGGAGGAGAAGCGAAGAGAATTTGAATGCCTGATGGTCTTCGGCAACACCGGCTTTGTCGGCGCGCCGCTCGCGCAGTCGTTTTACGGCAACGCGGCGTTCTATGAGATCACGCTTTTGAACTTTGCCTACTACTTCCTGTATAACACCTATGCAGTGAAGCTTCTCTCCCCTCCGGGGGAGAGAAGAGGCTTTTCCCTCCGTGACCTGCTGACGCCGGGCTTTATCATGACGCTTTTGTCCATCATCCTTTACCTGCTGCGCTACGATGCGCCCGCAGTTGTGAAGGATATCATGCACATGGTCGGCAGCATGACGGTGCCGCTTTCAATGATCATCCTCGGCTCGTCACTCGCCTCGTACTCGTTCCGCGAGTCATTCCGCGACCCGTGGGTGTACGTTTACTCGGCGGCAAAGCTCCTTTTGATGCCGGCCATCGTGTTCGCGCTGTGCAGGGCACTTCCCATCGGGGAGTATTACAGCGGCCTCACCGTTATCAGCGCGGCTGTGCCGGCAGGGTCGATGATCCTGATGCTCGCACTGCAAATGAAGCGCGACAGCAGCTTCATCAGCCGCGGCATCTTCGTTTCGACGCTTCTCTCGGCGCTCACGCTGCCGATCATCGCGATCTTCTTCCTCTGAGAAGAGTTTTCTGAGCAACCAACAATACTACAACAGGAGGCAACAGATATGCAGTATCCTTACATTCCGAACAGCAATGAAGCTGTCCGCAAAGAGATGCTGGATTTCATCGGGGCCAAGAGCGTGGAGGAGATCTACGCTTTCATTCCCGACGAAGTCCGTATGAAAAAGCCGCTTGACATTCCCGCTCCCTTCACCACTGAGCAGGAGCTGAGCAAGCACATGAATTCCATCCTCGCTGAGGACTCCACCTGCGAAGAGAACATCAGCTTCCTCGGCGCAGGCTGCTATGATCACTATGTTCCCGCCATCTGCGACGAGATCAACGGTCGCAGCGAGTTCCTGACCGCCTACAGCGGCGATACTTACGCCGACCACGGCAAGTGCCAGGCATTCTTCGAGTTCTCCAGCATGATGGGCGAGCTGCTCGACCTCGATGTCGTCAGCTTCCCGACCTACGACGGCGGCCAGGCCGCTTCCACGGCGCTGATGATGTCCCGCCGTATCAACGGCCGCAGCAAGGCGCTCGTGCCCGAGAACATGAACCCTAACCTGCTCTCCCAGATGAAGTGCTACTGCGAGGGCATGCAGCTCATCGGCGTCAAGGCCAAGGAGAACGGCCAGCTGGACCTCGAGGACCTCAAGGCCAAGCTCGACTCCGACGTCGCCGCCGTCTTCATCCAGAACCCCTGCTTCCTCGGCTTCTTTGAAGAGCAGGGCAAGGAGATCGGTGAGCTGGCGCACGCCGCCGGCGCGGAATATGTCGTTTACGCCGATCCTTCCTCCCTCGGTATCACCGAGCCGCCCGCAGATTACGGCGCGGATATCTCCTGCGGCGAGATCCAGCCCCTCGGCATCCATATGAGCTTCGGCGCGGGCCTCGGCGGCTATCTCGCCACCCGTCAGGAAGAAAAGTACGTGATGAACTATCCGCATCACCTGCATAACATCTTCAAGAACTCCAAGGGCCAGTTCGGCTATTCCCGCGCCCTGCCCGAGCGCACGAGCTACTACGTCCGCGATAAGGGCGTTGAGTACCTCGGCACCTGCGTGGGTCTGTGGACCGTTACCGCCGCCGTGTACCTCGCCCTGATGGGCCCCGAGGGTATGCGTGAGCTGGGCGAGAACATCCTCTACAAGAGCAACTATGCGCAAAAGAAGCTCGCCGGCCTCAAGGGCGTGACGATGCCGTATGCCGGCAGTCACAGCTTCATGGAGTTCGTGCTGAACTTCGACGGCACGGGAAAGACCGTCGCCGAAGTCAACAAGGCGCTGCTTAGTAAGCACATCTTCGGCGGCTATGATCTCAGCCGCGAGATGCCGCAGCTTGGCCAGTCGATGCTGGTCTGCGTCACCGAAAAGACTGCGCTGGGCGATATCGACAAGCTGGCCGATGCGCTCGCTGAGATCCTGTAAGGGAGGGGGAAGAAACCATGTCTGAACTGAAGAAGAGAAATTTCCACGAAGCACAGTGGGACGAGTCCATCATTTATGAGCAGAGTGTGCCCGGCAGCCGCGGCGTGCTGGTACCCGACGTGTCCGAGGAGGCCTCCAAGGTCACTGGCGACGTCTCCGCTCTCATGCCCGCATCCCTTAAGCGCAAGCAGAAGCCCGACCTGCCGGAGCTGGCCCAGCCCCAGGTGCTGCGTCACTTCCTGCGCCTGTCCCAGGAGACCATCGGCCAGGACCTGAACGTCGATATTGGCCTTGGCACCTGCACGATGAAGTACAGCCCCAAGATCAACGAGCAGTTCGTCCGCTCCCACAAGTTCACCGAGATGCACCCCTATCAGGACGACGAGACCAGTCAGGGCGTGCTCAAGCTCATCTATGATTTTGAGCAGATCATGAAGGAGATCTCCGGCCTCGACGCTGTCTCCTTCCAGCCCGGCGGCGGCGGCCAGGGCATCTATGCCAACGCTGCCGTTCTGAAGCAGTATTTCCGTGACCGCGGTGAGGAGAACCAGCGCACCCAGATCATCACCACGATCCTCTCCCACCCCATCGACTCCGCCGCTCCCGCCACCAAGGGCTTTGAGGTCATCAGCCTCTATCCCGAGGCCAACGGTTACCCCAGCATTGAAGCGCTGAAGGCCGCTGTGAGCGAGAAGACCGCCGGTATCTTCATCACGAACCCTGAGGATACGGGCGTGTTCAACCCCATCATCCGCGAGTTCGTCGACGTCGTGCATGAGGCAGGCGGCCTGTGCGTCTGCGATATGGCGGACTACAACGGCCTGTTCGGCATCGTGCGCGCTAAGGAGCTCGGCGCTGACCTGTGCCACTTCAACCTGCACAAGGCCTTCTCCTCTCCCCACGGCTGCATGGGCCCCGGCTGCGCGGCGCAGTGCGTGAGCGCAGAGCTTGAAAAGTATCTGCCCCGTCCCCGCGTCCGCTTCGACGGCAAGAAGTACTACACCGATTACGACGGCGAGTATTCCATCGGCAAGGTCCGTCAGTTCCACGGCTCCCTCGCTGCGGTCCTGCGCGCCTACGCATGGATCATGAGCCTCGGCAAGGACGGCCTGAAGACCGTTGCCGAGACCGCCATCCTGAACAACAACTACATGATGAAGCGTATGCTCACCGAGGTCAAGGGCGTTTCGATGTCCTGGGCCGAGGAGGCGCCTCACCGCCTCGAGCAGGTGCGCTACAGCTTTGAAAAGCTCTACAAGGATACCGGCGTGAGTGCCGAGGACGTCAACCGTCATCTGCTCGACTTCGGCTTCCAGCGCTTCTTCGCGAGCCATCACCCGCTCATCGTGCCCGAGCCGTTCACGCCGGAGCCGACCGAGTCCTACTCCAAGGCGGATATCGACGAGTACGTCGACGCGCTCGTGCAGATCAGCAACGAGGCGTACACCACGCCCGAGGTCGTGCTCAACGCGCCGTATGCCGGTCCTATCTCCAAGCTGGAGAACGACCACATCAAGGATTGGCGCGAGCTGTGCGTGACCTGGCGCGCCTACAAGAAGCAGAATGGCCTCGCCTAAGATCAAGCTTGGCCTCATCATCAACCCCATCGCGGGCATGGGCGGCAAGGTCGCCCTCAAGGGTACCGACGGACAGGCTGTGCTGGCTATGGCGCGCGAAAAGGGCGCTGTGCCTGAAGCGAACAGCAAGGCTGAGCGCGCGCTTCGTCTGCTGATGCCCCACCGCGAGCAGATCATGATCTACACCGCCTCCGGCGACATGGGCGAGAGCCTATGCCAGAAACTGGAGCTCCCCTACACAGTGGCCCATACGCAGTCTCAACATGAGACGTCTCCTCTCGACACGATGGCTGCGGCGAAGAATATCGCCGCAGCCTCCGTCGACCTTCTGCTCTTTGCGGGCGGCGACGGTACGGCCCGCAACATCTGCGAGGCCATCGGCGAGAGCGTACCGGTGCTCGGCATCCCGGCGGGCGTGAAGATCCAGTCCGCTGTGTTCGCGCTCGATCCCGAATCCGCGGGCATGATCGCTGCGACGATCGCGCAGGGCACGGTGATGACGAGCGCGCAGCGCGAGGTCGTCGACCTCGACGAGGATGCGTACCGCACGGGTCACGTCTCCGCCAAGCTCTACGGTGTGATGCGCGTGCCAGACCAGCCGGAGCGCTTGCAGTCGATGAAGCAGAGCGGCTTTTCGACCGAGGCCGACCAGATGAACGTCATCGCGGCGTATCTCGAAGAGCACATGGAGCCGGGCGTTTACTACGCTATCGGCTCCGGGTCCTCCGCCAAGTGTATTTCCAAGCGTCTCGGTATCGATTACGAGCTGCTGGGCGTGGACGTTGTGAAGGACAAGAAGCTTGTCGCCAAGGACGTGACCGAGCAGCAGCTCTGGGAGTATGCCAAGGACGGCAATATGAAGATCATCGTCTCGCCCATCGGCGGACAGGGCTTCGTGTTCGGCCGCGGCAACCACCAGTTCAGCGCCCGCATCCTGAAGGTTGTGGGGAAGAAAAACATCCAGATCATCTCCCCGGAGGCAAAGCTGCTCTCCATCCACGACCACACGCTGCACATCGACTGCGGCGACGCCGCCGTCAACGAGTCGCTCCATGGCTACTACAGTGTGCTGTGCGGGTACGGGTATTCGGCATTGTTCGCGTGTAAGTGAGCAGGAGCTTTTCAAATTTTGTTGTTGTCAAATGTGAAAATGAAGGCCACCGGCGACTTTGCCGGTGGCCTTTTGGCGTCCTTACAAAGGGTGTTTGCATGGCGGTGCTCCGTGCGGCGGTGCTCCGTGCGGCGGCTCTCCGCGCGCTGCACGGGGTGATGGCGCAGCGCGGGACGCGGCGGCTGCCAGCCAAAGGGGTGTGTGTTCTCTTTTGCGAAAGAGAGAACAACCCCCCTTTGACCTCCGTCCCCGTACAGCGCACGGAGAGCCGCCGCAGCGCCCTTTGGGCGCTGATGTCCTGTCTCCTGCGCGGGAGCAAAGAGAAAAGCCCTCCGGCATAAGCCGGAAGGCTTTTCTCTCTATGAAAAGGATCGGGTAAAAGCTTACAGAGCGAAGGTGCTGAGCACGGGGATGAAGGTCAGAGCCATCAGCACGATGAGCATCGCGCCGATCATCGGCATGATCTTCTTGGCGATGTTCATGATAGGAACATCGGAGATCGCGCTTGCAATGAAGAGGTTCGCGCCGTAGGGCGGGGTGATGAAGCCGATGCAGAGGTTGACGGTCATCACGATACCGAACTGGACGGGGGTCATGCCGTAGCTCTGCACGATGGGCAGGAAGATCGGCGTGAGGATGAGCATGGAGGAGATGTTGTCGATGAAGCAGCCGACGATGAGCAGGAACAGGTTGATCATCAGGAAAACGACGACCTTGCTGTCGATGGCGCCGATCTTCGCGGCGATGGAAGCGGGTATCTGAGACATCGTCAGGAAGCGGGCGAAGCCCATGGAGAAGCCGACGAGGAACATCGTCTGGCCGTTGACCAGAACGGACTCACGCAGCGCATCGTAGATGGTGGCGGGGGTCAGCTCCTTGTAAACGAAGACGCCGACGATCAGGGTGTAGACGATACCGACAACAGCAGATTCGGTCGGGGTGAAGATACCGGCATAGATACCGCCGAGGATGATGACGGGGACCATCAGGGCGAGCCAGGTCTCTTTGAGGGTCTTCCACAGCTTGCGGAGGGAGAAGTGCTTGGCAGCATGGTTCTTCATGCCGTAGCCGTTCTTGGTGACGGCGATGTAGTTGACGATCATCAGCACGACGCCGATCAGGACGCCGGGGAGAATACCGGCCTTGAACATATCAGCGATGGAGCAGTTAGCAACAACGCCGTAGATAACGAACGGAATGCTGGGGGGAATGATGACGCCGATGGTACCGGCGGCAGCGTTCAGAGCGGTGGCGTAAGCGCGGTCATAGCCTTCCTCTTCCATCTTGGGGATGGTCAGGGAGCCGATGGCGCTGACGGTCGCGGGGGAGGAACCGGACAGGGCGGCGAAGAACATGGAGGCGACGACCGCGACCATACCGAGCGAGCCCTTGATGTGGCCGACGAGCGCGTCGGCGAACTCGAGGATCTTATTGGATAGGCCGCCGAATTTCATCAGGTTACCTGCCAGAATGAAGAACGGGACAGCCAGCAGCGGGAACGAGTCAAGGCCGCTGAAGCACGCGGTCGCGATGGTGGTGATACCGAGGCTGGTGGTAGTGACCAGCGTGATGACCGTAGAAGCGCCGAGCGCGATGGCCATCGGTGCGCCCATCATCATGAAGAGGAAGAGGAGCGCGAAGATCAATACTGCTTTTAAGATCATTTTTCGTTATTCTCCTTTCTTCTTGCTGTCCTTGATGCTACGAACGCTGTTCTGGATGAAGCGGAAGGTCATCAGGGCCATGCTGAGCGGGAGGGAGAACCATGCGATCCACATCGGCATGTGGCTGCCGGTGGCGATGGATTTACTGGCATAAACGGTGTAAGTGACTTTGCCGGAGGTGTAGAGCATGAACATCATCAGGCCGATGAACAGGACGGCAACGAAGATGTCGGCGAAGACCTTCATCGCGCCGGTGAACTTGCTGGAGAGAATATCGATCTTGATGTTCTTATTTTCCTTGGTCGCATAGGCTGCGCCGACCCAGACGAGCCAGATGAACATATAGCGAGCGATCTCCTCGCTCCATGCGAGGGGCGATTTGAGGATAAAGCGCGTAATGACCTGCGCAAAAACAATGATAACTTCGGCGACCATCAGGAGCACCAGAAGATATTCCTCAAAGTGGTTGTTCAGCATTTTCAGAAATTTCATGTTTTTTGTTCACATCCTTTGATAGCGGCGTGTTTTAGATAGCGGTAATGGTTTTGATAGGGCTGGAATGATGGGCGGGGAAGGCTGGGTCATTCCGCAGCCTTCCCCGCGGCAACCGTTTCAGTAGACTTATGCGGCAGTTGCTAAGAAACGATCGATTCAAAAGTTGGGATCGATAAAAGATGCTTACTTGTTGAAGGAATCAGCGAGGTCGATCAGGTCCTGACCGTAGAGGTCGGCAGCGGTGACCCAAACGGATTCCTTGGCCTTCTGCTGGAACTCGGCCTTGGCCTCGTCGGAGAGGGTGGTGACCTCAACGCCGGCATCCTCGATGTTCTGGAGCAGGCTCTGGTTCTGCTCGGTGATCATTTCGGCCTGCAGGGCGGTGGTGTTGGCACCGGCCTCACGGATGGCGTCCTGATAATCCTGGGGCAGGCTCTCGAGGAAGTTCTCGGCAATGCACAGAGCGGTGGAGGTCCAGATGTGCTCGGAAACGGTCATGTACTTCTGAACTTCATAGATGTTGTTGTTCCAGATCATAGCGGTGGGGTTCTCCTGACCGTCGACCGTGCCCTGCTGCATAGCGGTGTAGAGCTCGTTGAAGGCCATCGGGGTGGGCAGAGCGCCGAGATACTGGAAGTAAGCGACGTGCAGGTCGTTGGTCATGGTGCGGATCTTCAGACCCTTGAGGTCGTCAGCGCAGGTGATGGGCTTCTTGGAGTTGGTGATGTTACGGAAACCAACGTCGCACCAGCCGAGGTTGACGATGCCGAGCTGATCCTGCAGGCGGGAGCTCATCTCTTCGCCGAACTCACCGTTCATCGCGTTGTGGACGGCGTCAACGGAGGTGAAGAGGTAGGGCAGGCCGATGATGGAAAACTCGGGGATGAAGCCGGAGAGGATCGAGTCGTTCAGGTAGGCCATCTCAAGGTCGCCCATCTGCATCGAGTTGACGTTCTCGGTCAGGGAGCCGAGCATACCGTTAGGGTAGATCTCAACGGTGATGTTGCCGTTGGAAGCAGCCTCAAGGGGCTCTTTGAAGCAGTTCACCAGCGCGATGTGGGAGGGGTGGATCTCGGAAGCGTCCTCCGCGATGCGGATGGTGATCTTGTCGGTAGAGGTGATCTGGGTCTTGAGGGCGTACTCGCTGGAGTCGACCTGCGGGGTATCGGTGTTGGTGCTGTTGTCGTTGTTGCTGCTGTCGTCGGTCTTATCGCCGCAGGCGACGAGAGACAGAGCCATGACGAGCGCAAGAAGCAGGGCTACAAATTTCTTCATGATGTTTTCTCCATTCTTCATTTTTAGTTCTGTTTCTTTATTGGAATATGCTGCCGCATATAGCAAATGAAATTAGTTGCGGGAGTAAACGAGCTTGCCGCCGAGGTAAGTCTTTTCGACCTTGATGTCCTTGATCTTCATCGGGTCGACCTTGAACACGTCGGCGTCGAGAACGACGAAGTCGGCGAGCTTGCCTTCCTTGATGGTGCCCTTGATGTTTTCCTCGTAAGAGGAGTAGGCGGCGTTGTAGGTGTACATTCGCAGCGCGTCATAAACGCCGATGCACTCCTGCGGGTGCCAGCCGCCTTCGGGATAGCCGGTGTAATCCTTGCGGTTCACCAGCGCGTAAACGCCGTCGAGCGGGTTGAACGAGTCACACGGGCTGTCCGAGCCGCCGGTGAGCATCAGCCCCGCGTCCATCATCTTCTTGTAGGCAAAGGTGTAGGCGCCGCGCTCGGTATCGCCCATGCGGCTGTCCGCGCTGCGGACGTTGATGGGGATGAACACGGGCTGCACGTCAACGATGACGGGGAGCTTGCTCATGCGCTCGACGAGCGAAGCGTTGAGCGTGGTCATGTGGATGAGACGGAAGCGCGGATCGGGATGCGGGTCCTCATGGTAGATGGTCTCGATCGCGGTGATGAGCATATCCGCCGCACGGTCGCCGATGGCGTGCACGCCGATCTGCATTCCCTGCTGATAGCCTTCGCGCAGGCGCTCGGTGATGGCCTCCTGACTCTCGTAGTTGCACACGCCGCAGGTGCTCGGATCGTCACTGTAAGGCTCGAGCATGAAAGCGGTGCGGCCGCTGAGGTTGCCGTCCATGTAGGACTTGTAGAAGCCGAACTTCAGCATCTCGTCGCCAAGTCCCGTGCGGATATTGCAGCCGGGCAGCACATCGTAGTTGATGTAGATGCGCGCCGTCAGGCGGCCTTCGTCCTTGAGCGCCTGATAGATGTCGGTGTACTCCATCAAGTCGCAGTGCTTGCCCTGAATGGGATGCACGCCCGTCAGACCGTAGGAGTTGAGCTGGCCGAGGGCCTTGACGATGATATCCTTCTTTGCTTCAAAGGAAGCGAGCTTGTCCGGCACGATGGAGAGCACGTGGGTGCCTGCGCCGTCGCAGATGACGCCGTTCGGCTCGCCGTTCTCGTCGTACTTGACGTTGCCCTCGACAGGGGGCTTGTAGTTGCGGTCGATGCCGCCGAGCTTCAGCGCCATGGAGTTTGCGGAGAAGAAGTGCAGGCAGTAACGGGAGAGAAGCACCGGATGATCGGCACAGGCCTCGTCCAGATCCCAGCGGGTGGGCATCGCCTTGCTGCCCTCGAACTTCTCGTTGTCGAACCCGACGCCGAGGATCCATTCGCCCACGGGCACGTCTTTGGCGTAGTCGTGGAGCATCTGCTTGAGCTGCTCGAGCGACTTGGCTGCTTTCAGGTTCAGCTTGGTGAGGCCGCTTGCGTAGGCCAGCAGGTGCTGGTGCGTGTCGATCATGCCGGGCAGCACAGCCGCGCCATGCAGATCGACCACTTCGTCGGCAAGCTTTTTGGCTTCCCCATCGCTGCCGCAGTAAACAAATTTACCGTCCTGTACAACGAAGGCCGAGCACTTGTCACCCTCGCTCTCCATCGTATAAACAGTACCGTTCACATAAGCTGTCGAATGGAACATCTTGGATCATCCTCCTTTATCACGGATGTTTCAGCGAATTATACACTTTGACATATTGGCTTATCGCCAATTCAACTTTTTATGTCACTTATGTTAATGCGGTTTTGTGGAAATGAACACAACCAAACGAGTTGATTGATGCCAACCAAATTTAGCACGGTGGAGTAAATGGATGGATGGTTGGGATATAATGGCTGATTTGGTTGTGGAATCTATACGTTTTTATCAGTATAATTACACAAAAAAGCAGAAGAACCACCGGGTCGTGTCCGTTCGGACGCGGCTTGGCGGGTCAGAATAAGAAGGGAGGATACCATGGCAAAAGCATACGTCAACGCAAGAGTCTACACAATGAAAAATGAAGGAGACACAGTTGAAGCTTTCATTATTGAAGATGGAAAGTTCTTCTACTGCGGCAGTAGCGACGAGGCGATGCGCCTCATCCGCGCGGGAAAAGAGAGCGGCATCTGGCCGGATGCTGAGATCGTCGATCTGCACGGGAAATGCGTCCTGCCAGGCCTGATCGACGATCATGAGCACGTTCAGACCTATGCCCGCGGCCTTTTGAAGGTCGATCTGACCGATGCGCGCTCCGTTGACGAGGTAAAAGCTCTCGTTCGTGCGCAGGCGGAAAAGACTGCGCCGGGCAAGCTCATCCTCGGCAGCGGCTTTGACCAGACAAAATTCGCCGAGCAGCGTCTTCCGACGCGATGGGACCTCGATGAAGCCGCCCCTGCAAATCCTGTCGTGATCACGCGCTACTGCTTACATATCAATATAGCAAACTCGCTGGCACTTGAAAAGGGCGGAATTTTTGACAAAGATGACGTACCGCATGGCATCGAACGTGGCGAAAATGGCAAATTAACCGGCTGTATGCAGGAGCGCGAGGCCGCCGCACTCATCAATACCATCACCGACGGCGTCGATCTGAGCGACGAAGAGCTCAAGGACGCCGTAGTCGAGGCGCTGCACCGCGCCAATTCCTACGGCATCACGAGCGTCCATCCCATCCAGGGCAAGCTCTGCAACCTCTTTGAGCAGACGAGCCTTTATCAGGACCTGCGCGACTCCGGCCGCCTGACGGCGCGCATCTACATCGGTGATGACGAGATGCCCGGCTGCAATATCCGCACAGGCCTCGGCGATGAGATGGTCAAGTACGGTTTCTATAAAATATACACAGACGGCTCGCTCGGCGGGCGCACGGCGCTGATGACGGAACCCTACGCCGACGATCCCGGCAACACGGGGGCCTGCCACTACAGCCAGGAAGAACTCAACAAAATGGTCAAGGAGGCCTATGACCGCCGCTTGCAGACGGCCGTGCACGCCATCGGCGACAAGGCCTGCGAGATGACGCTGCTCGCGCTCAAGCGCGCGCACGACGCGAACCCGCGCCCGTGGGACGAGGTCCGCTTCCGCCTGACGCACTGCTCGCTCATCAACGATAACATCATCGCGCTACTGCGCGAGATGCCGATGCTCATCGATATGCAGCCCGGTTACGTGTCCACCAACATCCACTGGAGCGACGAGCGCGTGGGCAAACGCGCGCCGTTTCTCTTCGCGTGGAAGACGCTCATGGGCCTTGGCCAGCGTCTCTGCGGCTCGTCCGACCTGCCGTGCGAGAATTTGGATCCCCTTGTCGGCGTTTACGCTGTGGAGACGCGCAGCGGCTACGACGGCTACCTTCCCGAGGGCTGGCAGCCGCAGGAGCGCCTGACGCGCTATGAGGCGGTGAGCCTTTACACGAAAAATCCCGCCTACGCCTCGTTTGAAGAGGACCTCAAGGGCACCATCGAGGTCGGCAAGCTCGCCGACTTTGCCGTGTTCGACCGCGATATCTTCACCATCCCCGCGCCGGAGCTCATGCAGGCACAGGTCGAGCGCACGGTCCTCGGCGGAAAAGAAGTCTACATGAAAAGATAACGATACAAAATTAAGGAGGTAGTTTTCCATGATGATCCAGGACAAGTTCATTTCCCTTGAAGGGAAGGTAGCCATTATCACCGGCGCCGGTCAGGGCATCGGCCTTGCCATCGCCCAGCTCTACGCCAAGTACGGCGCAGCGGTCGCAATGGTCGATGTGAGCGACAAGTGCGCCGAAGAAGCCGGTAAGATCCGCGAGCTCGGCGCTGAGGCGCAGGCATTCAAGTGCGACGTGACCAGCGAGGACGATGTGAAGAAGACCGTTGAAGTGGTGATGAAGGCTTTCGGCCACATCGATATCCTCGTCAACAACGCGGGCATCATCGTGCGCAAGACTGTGCTCGACACCACTGTAGAGGAATGGGACCGCTGCATGGACATCGGCCTCAAGGGCACTTTCCTCTTCTCCAAGCACGTTGTGCCCATCATGATCAAAGAGGGCGGCGGCGTGATCGTCAACACCGCCTCCGGTGCAGCCATCAAGGGCGTGCCCGATGCGGCCCCGTACAATGCCGTCAAGGGCGGCGTGGCGGCGCTCACACGCGGTATGGCCGTGGACTTCGGCAAGTACAATATCCGCGTCAACTGTGTCTGTCCCGGCGATATCCTCACGCCCATGCTCATCTCCGAGGGACTGCAGACCGGAAAGATCACGACCGGCGACCCCAAGACGCCAGAGGAGCAGGCCGCGTTCGACGCGTTCATTGCCTCCTGCGGCGACTATCGTCCGCTCCAGCGCATCGGCACGGCGGAGCAGATCGCCTATACCTTCCTCTTCCTTGCAAGCGACATGAGCTACTACGCCACGGGTGGCAGCTTCGTCGTCGACGGCGGTCGCTGCAGCTAAAACCAACCAAAACGACAACATCCTCTCTCTAAAATTTCCCTCATACAGTGCTAAGACCGGCTCGTTCATGGCCGGTCTTAGCACTTTTTTGCAACTATTTTACAAAAACGGATACCCGGGAAGGGGGAAGAGCTTTACACGCTTTTTATTGACTTGGACGGGAAAAAAGGGTATGATACATGGAAGAACCAAATCAGTATGTTGAACAAAACGAGGTGAGAGGACCGTGCAAGGCCAGAAACAGAAAACAGTGACGATCGATTGGAAGCCTGATCGGCAGTCCAAAGAACCGATCTATGCGCAGATCGTTTCCTATGTCAGCCGCCGCATCTCCTCCGGCGACTGGGGCAGCGGACAGACGTTGCCTTCACAGCGCAAGCTCTCGGAGATATTCGGCGTGAACCGCAGCACCATCGTTGAGGCGATGGACGAGCTCGCATCCCTCGGACTCATCGAGAGCAGCTATGGCGGCGGAACGCGCATCGCCAGCGGTAGCTGGTCGCTGCTGATGCAGGACAAGGCTCCGGACTGGCAGAGCTATATCCGCGGCGGAAGCTTCCGCCCGAACGTGCCGACGGTGCAGATGGTCAACCATCTTGAATTTGAAGAGGGCATCATCCGCATGAGCACGGGCGAGCTTTCGCCCGACCTGATGCAGATGGCTATCGCCAAGCAGGTGCTGGCGAACCTCTCGGTCGGCGACCGCGACCTCTTTATGAACTATCCGGACCCGCTGGGCCTTCCCAGCCTGCGCGCGGCGTTGCGCTGCCAACTGCAAAAGGTCGGCATCGATGTGCCGATCTCCTGTATCCTGATCGTTTCAGGCGCGTTGCAGGCCTTGCAGCTCATCTCCACAGGCATCGTGCAGCCGGGGGCGAAGGTCTATGTGGAAGCGCCTTCATATCTGAGCTCGCTGAACATTTTCCAGTCTGTCGGCGCGCGCCTTTGCAGTATGCCGATGGATGAAGAGGGACTGCTGCCGTGGATGTCGCGCGAGACGCAGGACGACACGAATCACGCCCTGCTCTACACCATCCCGACATTTCAGAACCCCACAGGCATCGTCATGCCGACGCCGCGCCGCGAAAAGCTCCTGAAATACTGCAACGAGATGCATATCCCCATCATCGAGGACGATGTCTTCCGCGACCTGTGGCTCGATTCGCCCCCGCCTCCGCCCATCAAATCGCTCGACGGACACGGCAATGTCGTGTATATCAGCTCGCTGTCGAAGTGTTTTGCGCCGGGTCTGCGCCTCGGATGGCTCGTGGGTCCCGAGGCGGTCGTGCAGCGCCTTGCGGACGTGAAGATGCAGATGGACTACGGCGTGAGCGTGCTGACGCAGCAGGTGGCCGAGGAGCTGCTGCGCACGGGCCTTTATGAAAAGGGCGTGCAGAACATCCGCAGCCAGCTCGCCGAGCGCCGCGACTTTATGATCCGCCTGCTGGAGCAGTATTTCTCCGAATTTGCCGAGTGGAGCGTGCCGAGCGGCAGCTTCTTTGTCTGGGTGCGGCTCAAAAACCGTGTCTCGGCGGAAAAGCTTTTCAACCTCGCGCTGAAGGAGAAGCTTCTCATCATGCCGGGCGGCGTTTACGACCGCGGACATTCCTCGTCCATCCGTCTGACATACGGCTATCTCTCCTACGAGGAGATGGAGCACGGTGTGCGCACGCTCTCGGAGATCATCCGCGCGATGTAACAAACAGATAAAGCGAAAACGGTGCAGGAAAAGCACCGTTTTCGTTTTATTCTGATATAAAATTCGCAAAATCACTTGCATTTCCCGCGCGGACATACTACAATACAAGCCTTGGGCGGCATGATCGCCCGCAATTATTTGTTGTGAAGGTGTAACTATGACAGCCATCCTGAATTTGGCCTTTGCGCTGCTCGCAGGGCTTTTGATGACGCGTATTTTCAGCCGCTGGCACCTGCCTGATGTCACGGCGTTTCTTGTGACGGGCGTTCTGATCGGACCTTTCGTGCTCGGCAGGCTCGGCATCCCCGGCATTGGCTTTTCAAGCTACGATCAGGTCGAGGCGCTGAGCATGATCTCCGATGTGGCGATGGGCTTTATCGCCTTTTCCATCGGCAATGAGTTCCGCCTCAGCCAGCTCAAAAAGACCGGCAAGCAGGCCATGGTCATCGGCGTTTTGCAGGCCCTTGCCGCGCTCGCCTTTGTCGATATTGCGCTTGTTGCGTTCCACTTCATGCGCCCCGACGTGCTCTCTGTTCCCGCGGCGATCACCCTCGGCGCCATTGCCACCGCCACCGCGCCCGCGACCACGCTGATGGTCGTGCGCCAGTACAAGGCCAAGGGCGAGCTCACCGACCTGCTGCTGCCGATCGTCGCGCTCGACGATGCGGTGGGCCTCATTGCGTTCGCCGTGTCCTTCGGCATTGCCCGCGCGATGGACAGCGCACAGTTCAGCGTTGCGAGTATCCTGCTCTCCCCGCTCATCGAGATCGTCGGCTCGCTGCTGCTCGGCGCGATCGCTGGCTTTGTCCTCACAAAGCTTGAAACGATGTTCCGCTCGAACTCCAACCGTCTGTCGCTGAGCATTGCCTTCATCTTTATGATGGTCGGCCTTTCGGCGGTGGAATTCACCGTTGCGGGGACGGAGTGCGGCTTTTCTCCGCTGCTCGTGTGCATGATGCTCGGCACGGTGTTCTGCAACATCTGCCCCCTGTCCGACGATCTCATGGAGCGCGCGGACAAGTGGAGCACGCCGATGTTGGCGGTGTTCTTTGTCGTGAGCGGCGCAAACCTGCGCTTGAGCGTCTTTTCTCAGGGTGTGCTCGTGCTCATCGGCGTTGTGTACATCATCGCGCGCTCGGCCGGCAAGTATTGCGGCGCGCGCTGGTCGGCCAAGGCGGTGGGCTGTGACCACACGGTGCAGAAGTACCTCGGCATCATGCTGCTGCCGCAGGAGGGCGTGGCGCTCGGTATGTGCGTGAGCGCGCAGGTGCTCGGCGCGGACGGTGAGTTGATCCGCAACATCATCCTCTTCTCTGTGCTCGTCTATGAGCTGGTCGGCCCGGTGGCGACGAAGGAATCCCTCAAGGCGGCCGGCGCCATCACCGAAAAGCCCAAGGAGGTGCTCGAGCGTCGCGAGCGCAAGCTTGCCGAGGCAGAGCCCAAGGAGTTGCTTGAACGCCGCAAGGAGCGCGCGAACAAAAAGTAAACGCATCGAAAGGAGACGGCTTGCCGTCTCCTTTTTCGGAACTTTTTATAAATTCGTGCGTCTAAAGAGGAAAGGCCCTTGACCGCGGCGGGCGAATTTTGTAAAATAAAGCTGGAATACCATTGAAGGAGGAACGGAACATGGAAGGACGTCGAGTTAGCCGCAAACCGCGGCGCAATCCGCTCTATACGCTGTTTATGTCGCTTCTGGCACTCACGGTCGTGCTGCTCATCACTGTGTTCGTGCTGAATGTGAAGCTGCGCTCTGCGCGCCGGGACCTTGCCGATGCGCAGACGAAGATCGAGCAGCTGCAAAAGGGTTCGTCGCAGAGCAGCAATATGCTGGATGACAGCCAGACCGGCACAGACGGTAGCACTGAAGGTGGCAATACTGCCGGCGACACGCAGACGGACGTCTCCAATGGCGATGTCATCGATTGGCTGGACCTCACGGGCCACGACGAGGTCGCGGTCAAGCCCACTTCCGTTTACGATAAGTATTACATCTACTACACCACCGGCGGCGTGAATCTGCGCAGCGGTCCCGGTACGAGCTACGACAAGGTCACGACCGTCTCCCTCGGCACCGAGGTGCAGGCCGCGGCCAAGCAGGACGGCTGGACGTTCGTCGCTGTGGACGGTAAGTTCGGCTGGATCAACTCCGACTATCTTGTCACTACGCGCCCTGCCTCGTAAGAAACAGTATAAAAAAAGCAAGTCGAAAGACTTGCTTTTTTTGCGTCTGTTTTTATTTGCCGCAGCCGCCCTTGTCCGAGAGAGAGCACGCGCCCTTGAAGCCGCAGGCGTTGCAGTGGTTGTTCGGGTCGGAGATGACGCTGCCGCTCAAAAAGCCGAGCGCCGCGTCGTCTGCTTTGCCGGAGACGCCGGGGAAGAGCATTACGCCCGCCGTGCCGACGGCATGGCGTTCTTCATCGCTGACTGCGCCGCAAATGAGCGCGTCGATGCCGTACTGCTCCAGAAGCTCCAGCGCGCTGTCGAGCCCCGCTTTCTCCATCGGCACGAGGAATTGGCGCGTGATGCGCCCGTGGTCATCTTCATAAAAGTGGAACGCCTCCGCTTCGCCCATGGGGGAGAAGACTTCGTCGCCACGAACAGGGATCGCAATACGCATGGCGGGACCTCCTTATGATTTTCTTTCAGTATAGCCGTTCGGGCGGGAAAAGCAAGTGGACGAACAGAAAATTTACAAACGGGAAACACTGTCTGCGCATCGCGCAGACAGTGTTTCCCAAAAAGAGAGATGAGAGATGTGAGAGAAAAGCTTAATCGATGGGGCAGACCCAGCCGAACGGGTCGGGCTTCGTGCCCCACTGGATGCCAGTCAGCT
>ENA-OUQM01000682-OUQM01000682.1-human-gut-metagenome-genome-assembly--contig:-NODE-682-length-21460-cov-6.312777_pt1 | contig 21460 bp, 23 predicted proteins | sample MGYA00237949_ERZ548830 | MGnify/ENA primary metagenome ERZ548830 (study PRJEB26490, sample SAMN05194706) | human gut metagenome | biome: terrestrial biome; feature: human-associated habitat; material...
GGGGCGGGTCAAACCACCAGTTTACTGGTGGTTTTGATTTTTTCGGAGCCATACCGCTCCATTTTTCCTAACTCAAACAATAAAAAAGGCCGCGGATCCACATGGACCGTCTCCCTTTTCGCTCTATCCCAACACCCCCAGAAGCGGCAGTCCTTTCTCGTATTACTGCAGCCGTGAACAGCATAATGAATGGCGTCTGTTTTATTAAAAGCAGGCGCCATTTATTATAAAATCAAATAAAAATTTAGAGAACAGTCAACGGCTGGGACGGAAGTTCCATGCCTCTCCCGCCCAATTTGCTATAAAAATTCAGTACAATCTCACGAAACTGCGTTGCGCCGGGCGAAAGAGTTGCGCCGCGGTTCCAGGCCAGCATGATGGGATAGGTGATCGGAGGGTCGCCAAACGTAAAATAGCATAGATTTTTCGGCAGAGCCAGCGATTGCATGACCACCTCCGGCACGAAAGAAATGTAGCCGCCTTGTGCCGCCAAATAGAGACCGGTGTTCAGATTCGTGATACGGATTACATCGCTGGGATGGTACTGGATCTTGTTAAAATACTCCTCGATCCTGCGGGCAAACCCCTGATGTGAGGAGGTCATGACTACACGGTCCTGACGGAACAGGCCAAGATCTACATTGATATAGTCGCTCTGCTCGGGTTTATCCATCCGGAGCTGTGAAGCAATCGGATGAAAACTGCTGCAAACCAAAAAGATTTTCTCATCGATCAGGTGCTCTGCATTCAGGAAAGGGTACAACTCTGCATTGCCAAGGATCGCAAGGTCGATCTTGTTGCTCTGTAGTGCATTGGCAATAGAGTCGCTGACTCCCTCCATAACCTCAACCCGCACATTTGGATGGAGCGTTTGAAACAGCGGCAAAACATCCGGCAGAAAGCAAGATGCGCGCCAGGGACCGATTCCGATACGGATGGTTTCCTCGATATTGTTGTTCAGCTCACGGATACGCATGAGCATCTGCTTTTCAGATTCCTTGAACCGAAGCAGATAATGATAAAAGAACTCACCGGAACGAGTTAACCGAATTGGAATAGTACTGCGATCCAGAAGCTGCGTTCCGAGCGAATCTTCTAAATTACGCAAATATTTGCTCAGAGCGGACTGGGAAATCAGCATCTTTTCCGCTGCTTTCGTAATGCTGCTCTGCTGGACGATTTCCAGGAAAAAATCATAACGATCAAAAAGCATATGGAGTTCCTCAGAAACAAGTATAATCTTTGCAGCAATCGTTGAAGAATTATAATCTCGAATATAAGATATCATAAATTTTCAGAAAAGAAAAGAGTGAATTTCTGCAAATTGTCGTTTTTTCTCCCATATTCTAAGCATAGTGTCCCAAAAAGATAGAGGTTTGTGGTTATAGCAAAAATGGAATAACTATCAGAATCCTTTTGATATTTGAAATTCAAATAAATTCATGCAATAATTCTATTAAGCTGAAAGATGAGTAGAGAACTCAAATGCAGCAAAAAAACAAGGAGGAACGACAATGAAAAAGAGACTATTCGCAATCCTGCTTTCCGCGGCAATGCTCCTGTCCCTGACAGTTGGCTGCAGTAATACGAGCAATGGCGCAGATAATACCGGCAACGGCGCCGGCGGTGTTAGAAAATTTTCCATTGGCGCATCGTCTGTCGGCGGTGGCTTTTATAACGGCGCATCTTCCATTTCCACCGTAGTCAACTCCATGCTGGACGGCTACGAGGCAACCGTCGAAGTGACAGGTGCTTCGGCGGCTAACGCAATGCTGACACAGGCCGGCGAGGTCGAGATAGCAATGTGTGCCACCGAGGTCATGTATGAGGCCTACAACGGCATTTACGACTTTGAAGGTCAGCAGGCCTGCCCTGATATTCGTGCGGTTATGCCGGGCTGGGGCGGCATCTACATGTTTGTCACAATGGCAAAATCCGGTTTTGACTCTCTCTATGATATTCAGGGTGCTACCTGGTCCGGCGGCTCCGTTGGAAGCTCTAATCAGATTCTGATGAACCGTGTGCTTGAGGTCTGCGGCATTTCCGTTGATATGTCCAATCTGCCCTACTCGGATGCTTCCCGTGCTCTCGGCGACGGTACCATCAGTGGCTTCACCATTGCACATCCTGCAGCTGCGGTCAGTGAATTGGAAGCCACCAATGAACTGAAAATCCTTACTGTCCCTGATGATAAGGTCGAGGCGTTCAAAGAGGCCTATCCTCAGTATGTCTGGCTTGATATTCCCGGCGGGTATTACAAGTGCCTCCCTGAGGACACCTGTAATGTTGGCCTTTACAACATGGTAATTTCCAATGTCAATGTCGATGATGAGCTTGTGTATCAGGTGGTCAAGGCCTGTTATGAGAACCGTGACCTGATTAGCAGTATTTTTACTCAGTTTGGCGAGGAAATGGACCTTTCCCACATTGACAAATCCACGATTCCTTACCATGCGGGCGCAATCCGCTATTTCAGAGAGGTCGGCATTGATGTTCCCGCGGAGCTTATCCCGCCTGAATGCAACTGACGGGGTACTAAGACGCGCTGGCATGAGAGGGGAAAATACGGATGTTTTTCCCTCCGGAAAACAGAAGGGAAATGAATATGAAAATTGAAAAAATCAAAAATCATCTGGTTGCGGCTCTGGGCTTGATTTTTGGCCTTTACCATATTCTTGTGCTAAACTTCATCCCACGCCCTGCTATGGCATTCCGCAGTTTTCACCTGCTGCTGGTATTGCTTCTGACATTTTTGCTATATCCCACCTTTAAGGAAAAGGATGGGAAGAAGGGCGTTCCGGATTTTATCAGCCCGATCCTAATCGTTGCAACAATTGTCAGTATCGGCTATGCCTATTTTCAAATAGAGAACATTCTCTATCGCGGCGGCATTTTTACCACCCAATGGGATGTGATTATGGGCTTTATCTGCTTGGTCTGTGTATTGGAGGGCACGCGCCGCACCAACGGTCTGGCGCTGCCGATCATCGGTTTTGTGTTTGTTCTCTATGCAATGTTCGGGCAGTATCTCCCCGGAATGCTAGGAACGACCGGCTACAGCATCAAGCGCATCATTACAACGTTATTTACCTATGACGGCATTTTTGGCACTGCGCTCGACACTGCTGCAACCTTTGTGGTTATGTTTGTCATTTTCGCTGCATTTTTGGAGAAAACGGGTGCTGGCGCAGCTTTCTTTGACCTAGCTTCTGCCATCGCCGGCGCGGCCCGCGGCGGTCCGGCAAAAGTTGCAGTCATTGCATGTGCGCTGTTCGGCACGATTTCCGGCAGCGCGGTGGCCTGCGTGGCTGCCTGTGGTTCAATCATCATTCCGTTGATGATCAAGATGAATTATGACAAGACCTTTTCCGCAGCGGCAGTTTCCTCCGCAGCGATAGGCGGCCAGATCATGCCGCCGGTCATGGCTGCGGGCGCTTTCCTGATGGCGGAATATCTGGGCATGAAGTATCTCGATATCGTTGTTGCAGCGATTATTCCCGCCGTGATGTACTTCTTTACCATTTGGATTTCGGTGGATGCTATCGCTGCCAAAAACGGACTCAACGGTCTGAACAAAGATGAGCTTCCGCAGCTTAAGGCTGTTCTGAAAAAGGACTGGATGCTTTTCGTTCCGCTGGTTCTCCTTATCGTTCTGCTGACAGTTGTAGGCTACTCGGCAATCAAGTCTGCGTTCTTCGCCATGATCGCCTGCATCGTCATGTGTGCGCTGAAGAAGGAAACTCGCATGAGCCTCAAGGCAATCGGCGAGACTCTGATTGCATCCGCCAAGGGTTCTGCCCCTACGGCCTGTGCGTGTGCCTGTGCGGGCATCGTCATCGGCTGTATCAGCCTTACAGGTCTCGGCATGAAGATTTCTTCGCTGATCATCGGTTTCTCCGGCGGCAATGTTCTGCCTGCGCTGATTCTCAGTATGCTCACGGCAATTCTTTTCGGCATGGGCCTGCCCACCACGGTTTCCTACATCCTCTGCGCCAATGTCCTCGCTCCGGTGCTGACGAGCATGGGTATTCCTGCTCTGGCGTCGCATATGTTCATCTTCTATTTTGCCTGTCTTTCCGGCATCACACCCCCCGTTGCACTGGCCGCTTATACCGGTGCGGGTATTGCAGGTTCCAAGGCGATTCAGACTGCAAGCGAAGGCTGCAAATTGGCAATCGTGGCATTCTTTGTCCCGTATATGTTTGTTTATAACACAGCCTTCCTAATGGACGGATCCCCGTTTAAGATCGTCTGGGCTGTCGTGTGCGGCATTGTGATGTGCTATGCCATGACAGCGGCACTGCAGGGCTTCTACATGAAGAAGCTGAATGTTGTGTGGCGACTGCTTTTTGCAGTGTGCGCGATATTTATGTTCCTGCAGTTCAGGATAGCTGACTATATTGGTCTTGCGATGTTTGCAGTTCTCTTTGGTGTGCTTTTCTGCGAAAAGAAAAAGCAAACGACCGCAACTGCATAATATTTAATACAAAGGGAAAGGTGAGAGAAAAAATGAGTTACAAAATTGGCGTTGACGTAGGTGGAACCTTTACCGATGTCTGTATGTTCAATCAGGACAACGGTGATGTCAAAGTTTATAAGTTGCCCTCCACCCCGGCAGATCCCTCTGAAGCGATTGGTCGCGGTATTAAGGAGATTCTCGAACTGTATGGCGTTTCCCCCAGCGAGGTGTCCAACCTCGTTCATGGTACAACCGTTGCAACAAATGCCACACTTGAGCGTAAGGGCGCCAAAACGGCCATTATTACCACCAAGGGCTTTCGTGATCTGATTGAGCTAGCCCGTCAGACTCGTGCATCCTTGTACGATACACAGGTTGAAAAACCCGTCCCCATCATCTATAGAAAAATGCGCCGTGAGGTCGATGAACGCATCATGGCGGATGGTACGGTCTTCAAACCTCTTGATATCAAAGAAGTGGAAAAAATCGTGGATGAGCTGAAGGCGGAAGGTACGGAGGCATACGCAGTCTGTCTGTTGCATGCATATCTGAATCCTGTTCATGAGAAGGCAATTAAAGAAGTTATCCTGAAACGTCATCCAGGGGCATATATTTCCATTTCCAGCGAGGTTCTTCCCGAAATCCGCGAGTATGAGAGACTGACCACCACCGCGCTGAACAGCTATATCGGGCCAAAGGTCGGTGTTTATGCCAAGCTGTTCAAGCAGCGCGTCAAGGACATGGGAATGAATCTGACGCCCTATATCAACCAGTCCAATGGCGGCTTGATGAGCATTGAGACCACATTTGATAATCCGATCCGCACAGCGCTGTCCGGTCCCGCAGCCGGCGTTTCCGGCGCAAACTACATTACCAAGTGTGCAGGCGTAGAGAACATCATAACCTTTGACATGGGCGGTACCAGCACAGACGTGTCGCTGATTGAGCACTTCACCCCCAGACTGACCACCTCCAAGGCTATTGCGGAATTTCCGGTCAAGGTTCCGATGACAGATGTTACGGCGGTTGGTGCGGGCGGCGGCTCCATCGCATGGATCGACAACGGTGGCATGATGAAGGTTGGTCCCGAGTCTGCCGGTGCGGTTCCCGGTCCGGTTGCGTACATGCGCGGCGGCGAGCTCCCGACGGTCACGGACGCAAATGTCGTTCTGCACCGCTTGAATCCCAAGAAAATTCTTGGCGGCCGTATGGACATCGACGAGGCCGGAGCTTATCGCGCAATCGAGGAAAAGCTGGCCAAGCCTCTCGGTATGCCCACTATTGACGCGGCCCGCGGCATCATCACCGTCGTAAACTCCAATATGGCGCGCGCGATCCGGGTCGTTTCCGTTGAACGCGGCTATGATCCTCGAGAATTCGTTCTGGTCGCGTTTGGCGGTGCCGGCGCGCTGCACGCGGTTAGTGTGGCAAAGGATCTGGGGATCCATAACGTAATGATCCCCAGCAATCAGGGCGTTCTGTGCGCAGTTGGCCTGTTGGTGTCGGACATCCGCTCCGACTACGTGAAGACCTCCATTTCCAATTTCCTTCCCGAGAACATCGGCAAGATGAACGCCAACTTTAAGGAGCTGACGGATAAGGGCGACGAATGGCTCAACACGGAGAAGATAGACGAGGCGCACAAGGTCATCATTCGCCATGCTGATATGCGCTATTACGGGCAGAACTTTGAGTTGAGCATCGAAATCCCGTTCGAAGAGATTACCATCGAAAACATTGGTGAGATTGAAAACCTGTTCCATCAGGCACATAAGCGCGAGTACGGCTATTGCAACGAGGGTGCGCTGGTGCAGATTGTAAACTACCGCGCCACCGCCTTGGGCAAGGTGCAGACGATCAAGCTTGTGGAACACGAGCTTGAGGGCGAGGATTCCACAGCTGCTATCAAAGAGGTGCGAGACGTCTACTTTGAAGAGACGCAGGGCTATGTTGAGACCAAGATCTATGACCGCGATCTCCTCAAGGCCGGCAATGTACTGCAAGGACCGGCCATCATTGAGCAGATGGATGCTACGATCGTTGTCCCGCCCGGACATACCGCCAAGGCTGACCGCTATCTCAACCTGATGATTAGCTATTAAGAGAAAAAGGAGGCACGGAAATGTTTCAGTATGTAAAAGTAGACCCGATTACTGTGGAAGTGCTGAGTAATGCCTTCATGTCCATCGCAGAGGAGATGGGTGGCATTCTCGTCAGAACAGCTTACTCCACCAACATCAAAGAGAGAAAAGACTGCTCCTGTGCTATTTTCAACGCCAGGGGTGAGACGATTGCCCAGGCCGAACATATTCCTGTACATCTTGGTTCGATGCTTGGAATCGTCAAAGAGATTACCAAAAAGTATTCGGCAGAGGAGATCGAACCGGGCGATATGTTCGTTGCCAACGACCCCTACAGCGGTGGAGGCACCCACTTGCCCGATATTACCATCGCCGCACCGATCTTTCACGATAGTGAGATCGTTGCCTATGTTGCGAACATCGCGCACCACAGCGATGTCGGCGGGCGCGTGCCGGGCTCCATGTCCGGTGACAGCACCAGCATTTTTCAGGAGGGTCTGCGCCTTCCGCCGGTACGTCTGGTCAAAAAGGGCAAGCTGCTCGGCGATATCATGGACATCATCAAGCTCAACTGCCGCACCGCGTTTGAGCGTAACGGCGATATCATGGCACAGGTTGCGGCCAACACAATTGGCATCGAGCGTGCGATCGACGTAATCAACAAATATGGCCGTGACATTGTTCTGTCCGGTATGGAAGAGCTGCTGGATTACGGTGAGCGTAAAATGCGTGCCGGTATCGAGAAAATTCCAAACGGTGTTTACGAGTTTACCGATTATCTGGATGACGACGGCATTAACCTTGGCAAGCACGTCCGCATCCATGTTGCCATCACCGTAAAGGATGACAGCGTTGCGCTTGATTTCACCGGAACTGACCCGCAGGTCAAGGGCGCGATCAATGTTGTTGACGGTGCGCTCAAGGCTACGGTTTACTACTCGCTCAAGAGCATTATTGATCCCATGTTGCCTCCAAACGGCGGGTTCTATCGTGCGATTAGCATTTATGCGCCCGAGGGTACGCTGGTAAATCCCAAGGTCCCCGGCGCCTGCGGCGCCCGTACCGACTCGTGCCAGCGTGTAGCCGACGTTGTGTTTGGAGCGATGGCACAGATTGTTCCCAAGCAAACAATGGCAGGATGCAATAGCGCGGTTACCACGGTCATCTTCTCGGGAGACGACAAAAAGAATAACCGCTTCTTTGTCTATCCGGAGTCCCTTGGTGGCGGTTTTGGCGCACGCTACAACAAAGACGGTCTTGACGGTGTCCATGTCCATATTACAAATTCGTCGAACCTGCCGATTGAATGTATGGAAGCTGAGTATCCCATCATGGTGGACCGATATGAGATCCGCAACGATACCGGCGGTGCAGGAGAATTTCGCGGTGGCCTTGGCTATCGCCGCGACTACCGAATTCTACAGGATACTGTTTTCGGCTCCCATGGTGATCGACAGAAACTTGCTCCTTGGGGTCTTCAGGGTGGCGGCGATGGTGCGCCCGGTCGGTTCGTCATTAATCCTGATACGCCTAATGAGCGTGTGCTGCCTTCGGCCAAGTCCTCCGAGGTGGAACTGAAGCCTGGTGACATTATGAGTGCGCAGACTCCGGGTTCCGGCGGCTATGGTAATCCCTTTAAGCGCAAAATAGAGGCTGTTTTGGATGATGTTCTCAATGATAAAGTCAGCGTTGAAAATGCTGCTAAGCTTTACGGTGTTGTCGTTGATATGAGCACAAAAACCATTGACAAAGTTGCAACCGCCCTGCTCAGGAAGTAAATGATATAGGGACCATATCGGTTGGCTGCTATCGTACCGGTCATACCGTTCCTTGGCCGGTACGACGGGCAGTCAACAAACCTGAGGTGAATAGAATGAAGCATGTCATTACAGTAATTGGCGCCGGAAACGGCGGTACCGCAATTGCAGCACACCTGACCTCCGCCGGCGCGGAGACCCGCCTTTGTGATCTTTTTCCTCAGTATATCGAGGGGATCAAAACGGCCGGTGGCATTGAATTGACGGATAACGGAAAGACCGTATTCGTTTCTCCGGCGCTTGTAACGGACGATGTTCCTGCTGCCGTGCAAGGCGCAAAGCTTATCATGGTGGTCACTCCGGCCTTTACCCATAAAATGATTGCTGAAAAGATCTGCGATACGCTTGAAGATGGTCAGATCATTGTCCTGAATCCAGGTCGCACCGCTGGTGCATTAGAGTTTTATAACACGCTTCGGACAAAAGGCTGCGAAAAGGATGTCATTGTTGCCGAAGCCCAAACCCTGATCTATTCCACCCGCAAAACGGGCGACCATGCTGTCCATATCTATGGCACCAAGCAGTCGGTGGACCTCAGCGCTTTTCCGGGAAACCGAATCAGAGAAGTCCTAGAGGTTTTGTCCCCCTATTATCCACAATTTACCCCTGTGCCGAGCGTTCTGAAAACAAGCCTGACCAACATCGGCAGCATGTTCCATCCGACCCCGATTCTGCTGAATATTGGGCGTATCGAGTCAGACGAGCGCGGCTTCCGCTATTATTGGGATGGTATTACCCCCTCTGTTGCGGCCCTGATTGAAAAACTGGACGCTGAACGTGTCGCCGTTGCAAAAGCGTATGATGTTGAGGTGCCAACGGCAAAGGAATGGCTGCTACGCAGCTATACGACGCATGGTGATTCGCTCTTTGAGTTGATTCGCAACAACGATGCCTACGGCGAGATTAAAGCCCCCACTACGATTCAGGCACGCTACATGACTGAGGATGTGCCAAATGGACTGGTTCCTATCGCGGCATTGGGCGCGGCGGCCGGTGTTTCCACGCCAAATATCAACGCCGTGATCACGCTGGCCTGCTCTATTTACAGTAGAGATTTTCGCAAGGAAGGACGCAGCTTGGAAAATCTGGGGCTTGCGGGCATGGAAAAAGAAGAGATCTGTCAGTACTTTAAGACCGGACGGCGCTGATGCCGCCCCGAGAAAAGAGAATAGGAGACAGCACAATGAAGCATGATATTCTGTTTATGAATGATGAAACCGTCAACGGGCTCGTTGCGGGCAATATGAAGATGGTTATGGAGGATGTCGAAAAGTGTCTTTCCATTTTCGACAAGGGCGATGTGATCAATCCGACCAAGTGTGTAATGCGCTGGGGCAAAACGCCTGAAGATGAAAATATCTATGGGCGCATCAATGCAATGCCGGGATATGTCGGCGGTGATGTCAATATGGCGGGCATTAAGTGGATTGGCAGCGGCCCGCAGAACTTCAAAAAGGGGCTGCCCAGAGCGAGCGTTACGGTGATCCTCAATGACCCCGATACCAAGCTGCCCCTCGCCATTTCCGATGCCACCACCGTTAGTGCAAAGCGTACCGGCGCGGCCGGCGGCCTTGCTGTAAAGTATCTTGCGAAAAAGAACGCCAAGGTCATGCTGATTTGCGGTGCTGGCGCGCAGAGCCGTACACAGCTGGAGGCAACGCTTCTTGTCAGGCCTTCGATTGAAAAGGTCTACATTTACGATCTGTTCTTTGATCGCGCACAGGCCTATGCGGCGGAAATGCACGAAAAAACCGGTGTGGAGATCATCCCTGTTGAAACGCCGGAGGCCGCCGCACGCGAAGCAGACATTATTACCACCGTTACGCTTGCCAACGAGCCGTTTATTGAAGCAGATTGGCTGAAGAAGGGCGTTCTGATGGTGCAGATGGCAGATTATGAGGTCACATATGACTGCGTGCGCAAAGCGGATAAGATTGTCTGTGATACCTGGGAGGGCATTAAGCATCGTATGATCAGCCCCATTGCGCTGATGTACGATCAGGGCCTGCTAAAAGATGAGGATATCTATTGTGAGCTTGGCGGTATTATCAATGGCCGCAAGCCGGGCCGCGAAAGCGATGATGAGATCATCTATTTCAACGCCGTCGGTATGGGCATTGAAGACCTGACCGTTGTTGCCCATGCCTATGCGCTTGCCAAAGCGGAAGGCAAAGGCCAGATCGTCAACTTCTGGGCATAAAAATGCGCTGTCACAAGGCATAGTGCCTGTACAGTCGTCCATAGTAGTCTCCGCACAGAGGGCGGCTGCATCCGCAGCTGCCCTTTGTGCGGGTCAGCTGTAGATTCATCTGCGCAAAGGAGAAAGCATGAAGCTTGACAAAAAATCGATCCACGGTCTTCGCGGGGCTCTGTGGCTTTACTGGTATTTCGTCCGGGCCGGCGCGCTGACCTTTGGTTCTGGCGGTGTGCTGCTTGTGATGCAGATCAAAAGAGATTTTTCCGAAAAACGGGACTGGCTTGCCGAGCATGAGGTGTGGGACTATTACAGCGTGGGCAGAACTTTGCCCGGGCTGATGGTCAGCGATGTGGTTTGTATGTTTGGATATCGTCTTTGCGGCGCGGCGGGAGCTGTGTCCGCTGTGCTTGGTTCGGCAACGGTGCCGTTGCTTTCCATCATTCTGGTCGTGCTGTTTTACGAGCAGTTTCACAGCAACTACTGGATCGCAGCGGTGCTGGAGAGATGCTCACGGCGGCGCTGTCTATGGCAAAGGGATCTTATCCCCGCCGCATTTGCTATGTACTCACAGCGGTGTGTCTGTATCTTTACTGTACTGGAGTCGGTGCCTTTCCGACGATCCTGCTGTCGGCCGCCTGCGGCCCCGTCATCGGGCGCATGGGCAGCAACGGAACCGGAGAGGGAAATGACAGATGACAACATATTTGCAGCTGTTTCTTTCCTTTTTGAAGATCGGGTTTACCAGCTTTAGTGGCCTGTCTATGATCCCCGTGATCCGACAAGAGACTGTACGTTATGGATGGATGACCGACGAGGAACTGGTCGATCTGATTGCTATTGCCGAGGCCACTCCAAGGCCGCTGGCGCTCAATAGCGCGACCTTTGCCGGTATGCGTGCGGCGGGGATTCCGGGAGCGGTTCTTGCAGGACTCGGTGTCCTTGCGCCAAGCCTGACGGTTGCAGTATTTGCGGCAGCCTGTTTTGAAAAATTCCGACGCAGCCGCATCATGAACGATCTGCTGCTTGGAATACGGCCAGGAAGCATCGGCTTAATGCTGGGGCTGACGCTGACGCTCGCACGGATTTGCTATCTAAGAGATGGCAGCATCAAACGGTCCCATTCAACCAGCATATCAACCGCGGACAGGAAGATCGCTTCTATGCCAAAGGAACACATCCCGGTATCATTGACAAGGATGTGTTCAATGCTGTTCAGCATCTTATCCAAAAACGCAAGGAGACTTTCTCCAGAACAACTACCCAAAATATCTATCCGCTTACAAGCCGCATTCAGTGTTCTGAGTGCGGCTCTTTCTATCGGCGAAGGAACGTATCGGGTACTGTGAAGTGGGTATGCGCCCTTCACAAAGATGACAGCCCAGCTTGCGATTCTCACTATTATAGCGAAGAACGGATCTATGACGGCTTTATCACCATGGTGAACAAGCTGCGGTTCTCTGAAGATAACATCCTTGGACAAGTCATCAGCCGACTGGAGATGACGCTGGCAGCTATGAAGCGGAACAATCTGGTTGCGCGAGATTTAAGCAAGAGCATTGCCGAGTTGAATGCGAAACTGCTCGTGCTCGAACAACTCCGATCCAAGGGATAACGGCGAACAGAGCCGCCTCGAGCATATCCAAGCCATCATTTCAGGAAGAGAAAGCAAATGCATGGAGTACGATGACTCCATCGTCCGTCAGATGGTAGAATGCATTAAGGTTTATCCTGGCGGCAAGCTGGAAATCATCTTCGGTGGCGGATACCTTGTCGAAGAATCCGTCTAAGTGTAGGAGATTGAGGGATCACCCCTCTTTCTCTTTCTCTTTCTTTATTTCATCGTGGATGTTCTCCTGAATCGCATCGAGAAGGGCGACTTTTTGCTCTGTTGAACACTCCAACCTTGAGATGTAATTATAAATCAACTGTGCATGGACAGTTGCAACGCGCTTGGCAAGTTCCTCCTGACCTTCCTTTGAGCGCGGCAAATGAATGATTACGTCCATAGAATCCCCCCAATCAGGCATAAGGCCGGATGCATATCGGTAAGGTAGTCAGCACACAATGAAGTATGGGATAATCGCAGACACGCCGCCTTTTAATGTCTTTATTTATTGATAATTATAGATGTATCGTCTATAATAACAAGCACAAAGATGATGTAGAGGTGGTGTGCAGAATGGGACGAAAGAGTGTTGCTGTGCTGCCGCAGACGCAGGCGATTTTAGAACAGCTGGGAGAACAGATCAAACTTGCCAGATTACGGCGGCATCTGTCTGCCGAATTGGTCGCGGAAAGAGCTGGTGTGAGCCGAGCCACAGTGTGGAATGTTGAAAAGGGAAACCCCTCTGTCGCGATTGGGATCTATGCCGCAGTTCTGCACGCACTGAACAATATGGATAAAGACCTTCTGCTCGTTGCAAAGGATGATGAGCTGGGGCGTAAACTCCAAGACCTTGAACTTACCACGCGCAAGAGAGCACCACGAAACGGAGGTGATTAACCGTGGCGTCAAACCAAAAAGTAATTTATGTCTATGAGAGCTTCAGATCTACAACGCCAAACTTCCTGGGGACTCTCTTCGTGGAGAATGTCCATGGCCGGGAGAGCTACTCATTTGAGTATGATGCTGACTGGTTAAAAAGCAGCGCAAACTATAGGTATCTCGACCCGGATCTTCAACTGTATGCCGGGCGGCAGTATCCCACCGGTGCAAAAAATGTGTTCGGTCTTTTCGCCGACTCCTCCCCCGACCGCTGGGGCCGCCTGCTGATGACGCGCGGAGAAAGAATATTGGCGGAGCAGGAAGGCCGGAAGCCTCGAAAGCTCTTAGACAGCGACTTCCTGCTGGGCGTCTACGACGAGACGCGGATGGGCGCGATCCGCTTCAAGCTGGGCAAAGACGGCCCGTTCCTTTCGGATGATTCAAAAACCCCGACGCCTCCCTGGACCAGCTTGCGAACGCTGGAGGAAGCCTCCCGTCAATTCGAAAACGATGAGTCCGGTCTCGAGCAGAAATGGATCAATCAACTCATCAAGCCCGGTTCCTCGCTGGGTGGCGCTCGTCCGAAGGCCACCGTTCTGGACACAAGCGGAAATCTGTGGATCGCCAAGTTTCCGTCCAAGCACGACGATGTTAATGTGGGCGCATGGGAAAAGGTCACCCATGACCTTGCAAGACTTTGCGGCTTGGATGTTCCCGAGTCCATGCTGATCGACTTCTCCAAGTACGGAAGCACCTTCCTTGTACGACGGTTTGACCGGAATGGTGCTGCGCGGATTCATTTCGCGTCCGCCATGACAATGCTCGGAAAAACGGATGGGGCATCGGCAGCGGACGGCTCCAGTTATCTTGAACTGGTGTCCTTTATCAAGGCCAACGGCGCTGCTCCCAAGAGAGATTTGACAGAGCTATGGAAGCGGATCGTGTTCAATATGGCTGTTTCCAATACGGATGACCACATGAGAAATCATGGCTTTATCCTCAAGGCGGATGGCTGGCATCTCTCACCCTTGTACGATGTAAACCCCGTCCCAGAGGGTGACGAGCTGTCCCTCTGCGTAAACGAGGACGATGCGGCGATCTCCCTCGACCTTGCGCTGGAGATCGCACCGTATTGTGAGATCAGCACCAAGGACGCAACTGCTATGGCGGCGGATGTCCTGAAAACTATCTGAGATAACTGGAATCGTCTGGCAGCAGAATGCGGATTAAGCCGGAGCGCACAGGAATATATGCGGCCGGCCTTCTCGCTGGCTCTTGAATAACATAGCCTAAAGTCGATCATGCTTTGTGGACGCTCAAAGGTCTGGCTGCCGCACTGCTCCCTGTCATTTGCGAGTTCTATACGCACGAAGAAAATGTTCGAGCATTTGAGGCGTGGATGAAAGATTGGGAAAGTGATTCTCAAAAACGCGGCAAGCGAAAATGAGCACAAAGACGGAAATCGGAAATGTGAGGCTGTATCTATTTTGGTCACTCTTAAAAATCCGTTGATTCTTCTCTATCACGGGAAATTGTAAGCAAAAAAATATGGCTGAAACAGCCCAAAGACGCTCCAGCTCTCGATTTTTTCTATTTTCAGCATGCATCTAAATTGGTCACGCATCGCAGAAAAACAGCCGTTTTCTTTACGAAAACTGCTGTTTTTGCAACTTCTGTCACGAGTTCACTTTAGAGCAAGTGCGAATAATTCAACTTTAGTTCAACTCGGTCAAAAAATCATGCTTTTTTGAGGAACGCATCGGCCAGAATATCCGTGTTCTTTTGGTCGGCGGCCTCTATCACGTGGGCATAGATATTGACGGTCGTGCTCACCTGCGCGTGACCTAATCGCTTTGAGATCGACACACTATCCGCACTGTTGAAATAGAGAATGGACGCCATCGTGTGGCGGAATGCGTGCGGATTGATGTGCGGCAGGCCGCGGCGTTTGCTGAACTTGCTCATCCAGCCGGTCACGCTGTCCGGATGCATGGGGCTTCCGTCATCCTGCGTGAATACGAACCCTTGATCGTGGTAGTATTCTCCGAGCCGCAGACGCTCGCTGCTTTGCCATGCTTTGTATTGCTGCAAAAGCTGCATCGTTTCTGCCGGGAGCGTGATAAAGCGCTTGGAGGTATCCGTTTTCGGCGTGTCCTCATAGATGCCGCGGTCAGGCGTGTAGACGATGTTATTGCAGATGTAAATGCGATTTTCCTTAAAATCTACCTTGTCCCACTTCAAACCTAAGAGCTCGCCGCGGCGCGCGCCGGTGATCAGAAACAAGTGCGTCAACGCTTTCCATTTGATGGGTTCCTCTTCCAGCGCGTCGCGGATTGCGGCGACCTGTTCGGGCTGGAAGTAGTTGACTTCCTTTTTAGTGACTTTCGGCAAGGTGGCCTTCGCCGCGACGTTGAACGGGACAAGCCCTTCTTTCTCCGCTTGGCCTAACACGGTGGAGATCGGGCGGTGATGCTCGAGTATCGTTTTCGGAGACAAAGTGCGCTCATTTTCTTGAAACGTGAATACCTTCTCAGGTTTCATACCGAGCGCAAGCGCGATTTTATCGGCAGAGTCCTTGTCGATAGAAGTACCTTTGACAGCTGCGTACACAGTGCGGAGCGGTACGCCGCTTTTCTCTGCCAGCGCGGCGCGCGTGAGAGAGTGCTCTTTCAATTCTGCTGCAAGGTCAATTTTGGACACGGCACGGATACTGCCTTTTCCGGCGCCGGACTTGGAGAGCTCAAGATAAAAACTGTTCAAATGATCGGCGCGGAGGTCTTTTAGCTTGATGTGGCCGATAGCAGGGTAAATGCGCTCAGTCAGCTCTTGATATCGGACGATGGTCGAGTGCTTCACACCGAGCTGTTCTTTCATGGCAAGTACATAATCGCAATACGGGCTAAACTTCTGGCGGCTGTCAGAGGCGGTCCCCTCTTTGCATTCCTTTTTAAAGGTCGCGGCGAAAGCCTCGGCCTTTTTTCTTGCGCTTTTCTCCGTCCATGTGGGCGAGACTTCAAAGGTGGCCGTCCACGGCTTGAGCTGCTTTCCGTCAGAACCACGGCCACGGTGAACGCGGATAGAGTAGGAGATCAGCTTGCCGGACTTATCCCGGCGCTCTTGGATGTTAGCCATTATGTTCACCTTCTTTTCCAAATGGTAGCCCTGATAATTCAAATGCGACAAAACGATTGATCTCAGAGATTAAAGTTCTCCATTGTTTATGCGAAATCATTGCAACCTTTCCGTTTCTGCTACTGATTTTCACTGCATTGTCGGAGTAAATTTGCTTAATAAAATCGTTGCTCTCAGAAAGATCGACTTCTTGGATATCATATCCATGCAATTTGATTAAATTTACAATATTGCTGTAAACGTCGTGTAACCCGCTCAACCCATTTTCAAACATTTCATGTTCCGTGCGAAAATCATCTTTTAAAAGAAGATACTCAACACGAACATTGAGGACTTGCGCAAGCAGTGATGCGTATTCCACAGATATTGGGCGCGTTCCATTTTCCAAGTAAGAAATTTGCTTTTCACTACGTTCTTTCCCTCGATTATCCGGCAATTTCATAACGGCCTCAATTAGCTGCTCTTGAGAAAGACCACATGCAATCCGACATTCTTTTAGCCTTTTTCCCATCAGGAACATAGATTCCTTCTGTTGTGTTACTTTTTTCGTAAAAAGTCCCCCCTATCGCCAAAAATAGAACAAAACTGAAGTCAACTGAGTTGTTACATGATGGTAACATTTACGTTACAATTATAGGCGACGTAGGACGATACGTCAAGTGCTAATACGAAAGGAGGCTGTCGCTTATGTTTCAAACAGTTCGGCAAGTTGCACGTTATCTTGAAATCCCCGAAAGCCTTGTACGTCGCCTTGTGGCGCAGGGTGTTTGCCCGGGCGTCTATTCCGGAAATCGTTTTCTCGTGAACGTCGAGGCGCTGCGTGAATATCTCGAGGCTGAGAGTCGACAGGTCAAGGAGGTGCAAGCGTGAGACAATATTTGGTGTCCGATCTGCTCCATGAGGGCGCAGAGAATGGCACGACGCTTACCGAGTTAGTCCAGCTCACGGGCGAGGATGAACGGTCAATTCGCCGTCGTATTCAGACGGAGCGCAAGGCCGGAAAGCTGATTCTGTCTGACTGCAAGAGCGGGTATTTTCTGCCGACGAGCACGCTTGACATTCAGCGCTTCATCAACTCGATGTCGAGAAGATCAAGGGAAATCGCGGCAATCTCACGCGCGGCGGAAGATGCGCTCTTGAAGATGACCGGGCAGGAGACCTTGCGGGGGTGGCAGAATGGCTGAACGAAGAATGTTCGCAAAGTCGGTCATCAACTCGGCTCGTTTCCTGACGATGCCACCGTCGTCGCGCTTACTTTACTATGATCTTGGTATGGCCGCGGATGATGACGGAGTTGTAGAAGCCTTTACCGTGATGAGGACGACAGGCGCGGCAGATGATGATTTGCGGGTGCTCGTCTCCAAAGGATTCGTGTCACTGCTGAACGACGAACTGGTCGCTTATATCACAGATTGGAGCACGAATAATCAGATCCGTAAGGACCGATACCAGCCGAGCATTTACAGGAATTTGCTGGTGAAATTGGGCGACGGCAACCAACGGTTAACCGACGGTTTACCGGACGGCAACCAACGGTCAACCCAGTATAGGTTAGGTGAGGATAGTTTAGGTAAGGTTAGTACAGGTAAGGAGAATAAGGCGGCTACGCCGCCACGCGCGAAGCGCTTCACACCACCCACGTTAGCAGAGGTTCAGTCCTACGTGGCTGAACGCCAGTCGCCAGTAGACCCGCAGGGGTTTATCGATTTTTACGAATCGAAAGGCTGGCTGGTTGGCAAGACCCCCATGAAAGACTGGAAAGCGGCTTGCCGAAATGCGGAGAAATGGGAACGGTGGAATCGCAACGACAGCCGCAGCAAGGTAAAGACCACTGCAGACTACGGAACGGAGGATTTTTTCAATGCTTGATAACTTTGTTCAAAAGTCGCTGGAACATTCCGCTGAGAAGCCGGGCGACTATACGAAGGACGGCGTTCTTTACTGCGGTGTTTGCAGGAAGCCGAAGCAGAAGAAGATCCACTTCCCAAACTTGGGGGACAGGCTGGTCGGAATCGCCTGTGACTGCACGGAATCGGAGAAGGCCAGCGCGGACGATGCGAACGATACTGCCGCCTTTGAAACGATGATGGAGCGCCGCCGCATCGAGGATTCTATCGTCGATCCCTCATATCGAAAAGTCACCCTTGCCGATGACGACGGCGCAAATCCGAAAATCTCTAAAATTTGCAGGAAGTATGTCGATCAGTGGGACAAGGTATCGACAGAAAATATCGGCATCCTGTTTCGCGGCCCTGTTGGCACGGGCAAGAGCTTTTTTGCCTGCTGCATCGCAAATGAACTGCTGAAAAAGCGTGTTCCGACAGCGGTGACGAGTTTTCCGCGCCTTTTGAATCTGCTGCAAAACAGCAAAGACCGTCAGGGCTTGCTTGACCGACTGAGTACATACAAGCTGCTCGTCATTGACGATCTCGGCGTTGAACGTGATACCGGATATGCGGCGGAGCAGATTTTCGCAGTCATCGACGCGCGGTGCCGCTCGAATTTTCCAACGATCGTGACCACGAATTTGACGCCGCAGGAGATGGATGCGCCGGAGACAATGCAGTATAAACGCATCTTCGACCGCGTGACGGAGATGTGTCCCGTCTCGCTGTTGGTAGACGGTGAGAGCCGCCGCATCCAGAATGCCCAGCGCCGCAAGGAGATTGCAAGAGAACTACTGCTATAAAAAGCGGCCTCCTGAAAGCTCAGGAGACCACCCATGATGAATGTTATCTTATCAATTTCATTTTATCATGGGAGGTAACGATATGCAAGAGTCGAAAGGTGAGCGAACAAGCGAAATTGCAGCAGCGGTGCAGTCGGGCGATGCGGGCATTCTGAGCCTTTGGGCGGCGGTTGAGCGCTTTGCATGGCAGCAGTCCTTGAGATGGGCGCGGGCAATGGAAGGTCGCGCAGGTGTCGAGGAAAGCGACCTTCTGCAAGTGGCCTTTATCGCCCTCATGGACACGCTGCCGACATGGGATGTGAACAAGGGTGAATTTCTTACGCTGTACGGCATTAAGCTCAAGGCGGAGTTCACAGAAGCCTGCGGGCAGCGAACACAGCGGGCGCGATGCGACCCCATCAACGGTGTTTGCCGGTCGGTGGACGAGCCGATAGGCGAAGAGGACAGCGGCTTGACGCTCGGTGATGCGATTGCCGACGAAGCGGCGGAGGAAGCCTTTGAAGATATCGAACAGCGGGATTTTCAACAGGCTGTGCAAGCGGCACTTGCACAACTGACGGATGCCGAGCGCGATGCGATCATCGGTGAATTCTGGTTCGGACGAAAGCCAGACCCAAAGTTGAGGCGGGAAGCGCTGCGAGCCTTGCGGCATCCGCGCATTCGAAAGCCGTTAGTGGAATTTTACCGCTGAAAGAACAATGCAACGTCAGAAAAAACAAAGCCGGAAAGGGGGCTTTTCAAACTTTGGCAAAGAAAATTCGAGATGAGACCATTATTGACGCGCTCTTGATCTCCGCGACGGTGCGGAGCGCGGCGGCAAAGCTCGATATCAACGAGCAGACGATCTATCGCCGAAAACGCAACCCTGAGTTTATGCAGAAGTATAACGAGGCACGGCGCGAGCGAACCGAAGCGGCGCGTAACGTGCTGCAGGAGCGGGCGCATGCTGCTGCGGATACGCTGGCAACGATCATGCAGGATGCAGACGCGCCCGCACAGACCCGCGTAAGCGCCGCAGCAGAGATTTTACGGCAGACGGTGAAGTACACGGAGATCACAGACATCATGCAGCAGCTTGACGAGCTTGAAGCATGGCGAAGGGAGCAGGAACAGCGATGAAGAAAAATTTTGATATCCGCCTTGCGGCGTTGCGGGAATACCTCAGGTCGCTGTCAGCCGATGAGACGGTCTTCATCGTGGAGGGCGGCGGTGAGTTCCGCACGGCAGAAGATGCGTTTACGTATTTGCGTAAGTATGGCGCGGTGACGCCGGACGGCAAACGCATTGTGCTGTATCCCCATCCTGTCGAGGGTGTAGACCCGTTGAGCCTGTCCCTCTATCAGATGCTTGATGAAGCAATCGAGCAAGGTAAGTTGGAACTGCCGGAATTGGAGAGTGACGAGATTGGAGGTAAAGCCCTTGAATAACGGAATTAAAGCCCGCATTGCCGCTTTACAGGCGATTGCAGCGCAGAAGCAAACGGGCGCAGCACTCATGACCCTGCTTGAAAATGGCGCGTGGGCGGCTTGTAGAGCGCCGCAAAGCCCCGCAAAGGTGTTCCAGACGCAGGAGGCGGCACGAGATTATTTATCAGACTGCGAATGCGTTATCATTATCGACCTTTAAGAAAAAACAGCGCGGCAGCGCATGAAAAAGAAAGGATAATTTACACCATGAGCGAATTTAACATTTATGCCCGAAAGCTCGATACAGCTTTCAAAGAAGCCCGCAGCGAGTACAACACCGCTTTCCACGCGCTCCAAGAGGCACAGCAGGCCAGCCGTGACGCTAACGCATGGAAACCCGGAGACAGCGCCGAAGAGAAGCAGGTGAGAACAGCCCGCGCAGCGTTAAGGCTGCATGACGCAGAAGCTACCTTTAACGAGGTGAGCGCCCGCGTTTGGGACAACTTCAAGACCACGCGCCGTACGATCCGCGCCGAGCTGGAACAGGCAGTGCGCGCCGCCAATATTGCAAACCCCGACGCAATCGACAATAACGCCCTTGAGCTGATGAAAACCGGCGTTCTTTCCCCGGCTGATTACTCCGCATTCATGGAGAGATTCGACAGCAACCACACCATGTTAAAGTTAGTTGGTCACTACGCAGCCGAAGCCGCAAAGACTACGGACAGCCGCCGAGAGGCCGCAGCCCTTAACGCTATCGCTCTTGACTGCCAGAGCGGGGAGGGCGCAGTCATGCGGGCATGGGATAGCATTTCGGCAATTTCTGACAGTTGCGGCGACGGGGACGGCTACCGGCGCAAATCGCCCGGTGTAATTGTCAGCATGAGCGAAAAATGGGACGATCTCGCGGGCGAGGCCGTGGAGAACTTCTGATTTTCGATAAGCGGCAGAGATCAACATTCTGATACAAAGCTTCCTGAAAACAAATTTAAGGAGAGATAAATATGGAACTTAGTTTTGCGAACGGTATGCAGGAATACACCGTGCACGGCGTTAAGGGCGATGTGATCATTCGATTCAACCCGACTGACGGCGCATTTATCCAGCGTCTTTACAACGCATTTGACACACTGGACAAGAAGCAGTCGGCTATGGGTTTGTCAAGGGATAAAATTACAGTTTGCTTGTATAAGG
>ENA-OUQM01000687-OUQM01000687.1-human-gut-metagenome-genome-assembly--contig:-NODE-687-length-21375-cov-9.048827_pt1 | contig 21375 bp, 25 predicted proteins | sample MGYA00237949_ERZ548830 | MGnify/ENA primary metagenome ERZ548830 (study PRJEB26490, sample SAMN05194706) | human gut metagenome | biome: terrestrial biome; feature: human-associated habitat; material...
TTCACGGTCGAGCCCGAGGGCATCCGCTTCGGCCTCGTCGCCATCAAGAACATCGGCCGCGGGCTCATTTTGCGCATGATGCAGGAGCGTGAGCTCAACGGCCCGTTCGTCGACTTTCAGGATTTCTGCCGCCGCATGGACGGCATGGAGATCAATAAGCGTGCGGTCGAGAACCTGATCCGCGCAGGCGCGTTCGATTCGACGGGCGCGAAGCGCTCGCAGCTTATCGCTGTCTACGAAAAGGTGATGGACGGCATCGCCGAGGGCAACCGCACGAACGTGGAGGGGCAGATCGACTTTTTCGGCATGGGCGCGGAGACCGCGCAGCAGGCCGCGCTCGTCCTGCCCGACATTCCCGAGTTCACGCCGCAGGAGCTCATGGCGATGGAAAAGGCCACGACGGGTCTGTACCTCTCGGGCCATCCGATGGACGCCTACCGCTCGCTCGTCCGCTCGTCCGGTGCGGCCGCCATCGGCCGCGTGATGGAGGACTTTGCGCAGGAGGCAGGGCCGACGACATTCTCCGACGGGCAGAAAATTTCACTCGCCGGTGTTGTGACCGCGAGCAAGACGAAGATGACGAAGAAAAATACCCTCATGGCTTACGTGACGCTCGAAGACGGCACGGGAGCCATCGAAATGCTCTGCTTCACGCGCGCGCTCGAGCAGTACGGCAGCTATTTGCAGGAGGGGCAGGTCATTTACGTCACGGGCACGCTCTCTGTGCGCGACGAAAAGGCGCCTCAGCTCATGTGCGACTTTGCCCGTCCGCTGAACGCCAATTTTTCGACGGGAACGGTTGCGCATGCGCAGGCGCAGCAGCAGACGGGGCAGACGCTCTATCTGCGCCTGCCGTCGGTTGACGGGCCGGAGATGGCGATCCTCCGCAAAATCCTCTATATGTTCGAGGGAAAAGAGAACAACGTCCGCATCCGCGTGCTTGATACCGGCAAGCTCATCGGCACGACCTGCGACCTGCACACCTCGCTTGTGAGCGACTTGGAAGAGCGCTTCGGCAAGGAAAACGTTGTGGTGAAATAAGAGAAAGGAGCGGCGATGAGATTGCGTTTGACCATGATTTGAACAATATTTCAATCATGGAGGAATTATGAGAATTATTGAATACCAGACCTACCAGGAAGAGGAGATCCTTCCGCTGTATACGTCCGTCGGCTGGACGGCCTATACAGACGCGCCCGATGCGCTGCGTCGCGGCTTTGCGAAGTCGCTGCTCACGCTCGCAGCCTATGAAGAGAAAAAGCTTGTCGGCCTTGTCCGCGCCGTGGGTGACGGCGAGACAGTCGTGCTTGTGCAGGATCTGCTTGTTTTGCCCCAACATCAACGATTCGGTATCGGCACAGCACTGATGCGCGCGATGATGGATCGTTTTGCAAACGTCCGCCAGTTTCAACTTTTGACAGACGACACGGAAAAAACGCTTGCATTTTACCGCTCGCTCGGCCTGCACGACCTTTCGTTGCTTGGCTGTCAGGGCTTTATGCGCTGATTAGGCGCATCACCGGCAAAACAATTCATAACGAAAAAGAGACAGGCATTTGCCTGTCTCTTTTTGTATGTAAGGGCTTTATTTTCCCTCGTCGGGTTCGGAGAAGAGCGTGTTCAAAACGCCGGTGTAGAGCTGCTCGGGATTTTTCTGGAAGCGCTCGGCAAGGTCCTTGGCCATGACCTCCTTGGGAACCATGAGTTCCATCTTCAAGATGGGCTGGCTCTCGTCGTCGTTGAATGCGAGGGTAACGGTATACGTTCCGTTGCGGCGCGGCTCAATGTCCGACTGGATCTGCGCGCGGCGCTTAAGCTTCTGGTTGAAGATCGTGATGTTCTTGTCGGCGCGCAGGCGCACAGAGTAGGGAAGGCTTGACTCGCAGATCGCGCCGTTGTGCAGGCCCTTTTCCGTGATGGCGTAGAGCCCGTCGTCCGAAAGCGTCAAATGCTGCGACTCGACCAAATTGCTCAGGCATTCGGAAAAGTCAAAAAAGTCGATGCCGTCGTCGCACATCGTCAGCTCTTGCATCGCCTCGAACGGGACCGGCTCGATGAGCCGGGCAGCAACATACAGAATGAGAAACTTGATCTCCAACTTGTCCTGAATAAAACCGACGCGCCCCATAGCGCACCTCCTCGGGTGAATTTACAGCGATCATAACACAAAATGACTGCCAATACCACAAAAAGTTGTCGGTATCGGTCGGCCAAAAACTATATTTAGTATAGCACACCTTTTTTCGCTTGTATAGGTCTTTTTCAAAATCGGCAAAAACGCGGCACACCCATCTTTGCGTACGGCATAGACTGGGGTGAAAGAAAGGCGCGGTCGCGCTCGACTTTCCAGTACTTAAAATAGGAGGTATTCTTGCTTTATGGCTGATAAAGTAGCAGCAGGCCCCGTCGGCGGCGCGAACGGCGCGCGCGAGGCGGTCTGTATTCATACGAAAAAGATCTATTCATCCTGCCGCGACAAGGATTGCATTGAGGATTTGCGCTTTTACCCCACGGCCACGGCGCAGAGCGTTTTGAGCACGGCGCAGGGGCTGCGCGGCGGCAGCGCCGAGCTGATCTACACCTTTGTGGACGTCGAGCCCGTGAACTTCAACCGCGGGTACTACACCGTCGACATGCACTTTTTCTACCGCATCACCTTACAGGCGCTCAACGGCAGCACGCGCTACACGGAGATCGAGGGTCTTGCAACCTTTGATAAGCGCGTCGTGCTCTTTGGCAGCGAGAGCGGCGCGAAAATCTATTCTTCCATCCCCGAGGCGAACGCCATTGATGCGCCGCTGAACCTGACGGCGAATCTCCCGACCGCGGTGGTCGAGGTCGTCGACCCGATGCTGCTGTGCGCGCACTTTGCCGACAACTGCAACTGCCGCTGCGGCTGTGACCGCGGTACGCTCGGCGGCGTGCCCGCGGGCATTCTGGCAGCATTCGACGAGCCAATCATCTTCGACGAGTCCGCGATTCGCCGCGTGTGCATCTCGCTCGGCCAGTTTTCGACTGTGCGCTTAGAGCGCGACACGCAGCTTCTCATCCCCGTGTACGACTACTGCATTCCGTCCAACGAGTGCACGCTTGCCGGCGGCGACTGCAGCTGCGAGGACCCGTGCAAGGTCTTCGATGCGGTGGAGTTCCCGATGGACGATTTCTTCCCGCCCGCGGCAATGCCCAACGGTGGCTGCGGCTGCGCGTGCCCCTGCGGTAACCAGTAAAAAATCAAGCGCGAAAAAACGGGGAATTTCCCCGTTTTTTCTTTTGCCCGAAACGGGACAAACCGGCATAAGCGTGTCCACCGCCTCATAGATTGGACTAACACCAAAGAAGGGAAGTGGGAACGGTGGAACGTCTGGAACGGATCTATCGCTACGAACAATCGTGCGAGTTTTTACCGCACCGGCTGAAGAGCCTTGCGCTCTCGCTGCCGGACAAGCAGAAAGAGTGCGTCGAGGAGCTGCGCCTTCGCGTGATGCACCCGCTGACGGTGCTGACACTGGAGGGCGAGCTGAACGCCGCGCCGGACGGGTGTGCGTCGCTCGTGACGGCGGAAGACCTCGAACAGATGCTCGGCGCGGTGACGGAGTATTCGCGCTATGCCTGCATCGAAACACTGCGGCAGGGCTTTTTGCCGCTGCGGGGCGGGTTCCGCCTCGGCGTGTGCGGCAGCGCCGTCGTGCGCGACGGCGAGGTGAGCAACTTGAAGGACATCTCATCGCTTGCGCTGCGCATCGTGTGCGAGCACATCGGGCTCGGGAGCGACATTGCGCCGCAGCTCTTCAGCGCTGACGGGCGGTTTTTGAGCACGCTCATTCTCTCGCCGCCCGGCGGCGGGAAAACGACGCTGCTGCGTGACCTCATCCGCGTGCTGTCGCTCGGGGATGCCGAACACCGCGCGCTGCGCGTGGCGGTCATCGACGAGCGCTGCGAGCTCGCCGTGTGCTGCAAGGGGCGAGCGCAGATGGAGCTCGGCAACCACACGGACGTGCTCTCGCTCTGCCCAAAGGCCGTCGGCATCCCGATGGTGCTGCGCGGCATGAACCCGCAGGTCATCGCGGTCGATGAGATCACGGCGGAGGAGGATATCCGCGCAATGTGCCTGGCCGCGAACTGCGGCGTCGGGCTGCTCGCGAGCATCCACGCCGCGAGCGTTGACGAGCTGCACCAGAAGCCGCTCTGGCGGGAGCTTCTGCGCGCGAGGGTGTTTCGCCGCTGCATCGTCATCCGCTCGAACGGCGGTGCACGTTCTTACGAAGTGGGTGACCTACCATGCTCCAACTGACGGGCAGCGCGCTGATCCTCGGTGCGGCGCTGTGGCTGCAAAGGAGTTTCCATTTACGTACTTTACTGCGGCAAAGGACGCTTCGCGCGCTTTCCGGTGCGTTTCTCGCACTCGAGAGCGCCGTCCGATTGACGCTGACGCCGCTGCCCGCGCTGCTGCGGCACTTGAGCTGCGAACCGGAAGCCGCGGGCTTCTTTGAAGGTGTGACCGCAAACCTTGCGCGCGACGAACCGCTTGCCTCTGCATGGGAGCACGCCGCAAAGACTCTGCCCATCGCCGCGCAGGAGCGGGAGACTGTATCGGCGCTGGGACACGCGCTCGGCGGGGATGAGGAAAGCGTCTGCGCCGCGCTGACGCTCGCGGCAAGCGAGCTCTCGCGCCTTGAAGAGGAGCTGCGGCAAAGGGAGCGCGAAACGAGCCGCATCACGGCGGCACTGTGCCTCGGAGGCGGGGCAATGCTCTGTATTCTGCTGCTATAACGTTATTGAAAAGGATAAACGCTTTACTTAAGGAAGACGTCTATGGATATTGACCTCGTGTTCAAGATCGCGGCGGTGGGCATCGTCGTCGCCGTGCTCAATCAGCTGCTCGTGCGCTCGGACCGTCCGGATCAGGCAATGCTCGTAAGCCTGGCCGGTCTCATCACGACGATGATGCTGCTCGTACGGGAGATCAGCTCGCTCTTTGATCTCATCAAGAGCCTGTTTGGGTTTTAGGATGGAGCTGCTCATCAAGCTTGCGGCGCTGAGCCTGTGCGTGAGCGCCGTGACGGCGCTGCTCAAAAAGAGCGACGAAGCGCTCTCGCTTCTGCTGCTGCTCGCGGCGGTGCTCGTCGGCTGCGCGATGCTGCTGCCCGTGCTCTCCGAGCTATTCGACTTCTGCGAGCGGGCGCTATCGCTCACGGATCTGCCGCTCACGCTGTTCGTACCGGTCGTCAAAGTCACGACCATCGCGCTGGTGGCGCGCTTTTCCTGCGCGCTGTGCGAGGACGCGGGGCAGAGCGCGCTGTCGAGCCTGCTCGCCGCGGCGGGGACGCTGTGCGCGCTTGTCTGCGCGCTGCCGCTGATGGAAGCCCTGCTCGAGATGGTGGAGGGATTTCTATGAAAAGGCTGCCCTGCTTTCTTTTTGCTGCGCTGCTGCTCTGCGTGAGCGCCTCGGCGCTCGAACTGCCGTCAGAACTCGACGGCACCGTGCCGCGCGAGCTCATCGACAGCGCCGAGGCGGGGGACGATCTGCTCTTGCGCGGCGGACAGTACCTTTTTTCGCACTTTCGCGCGGCATTGCAGGATGCGGTGGCAAATTCGCTGCACGGCGCGATGGCGCTGATGCTGCTCTCGCTCCTGTGCGGCCTCATCGAGGGCACGGCGGAGAGCGCGGGGGAGACGCCCGCGCGGTACGCGGGCTATCTCGGCGTGCTGGGTGCGGCGGCGCTTTCGGCAGGGGACTTAAGCGCGCTCATCGGCCTTGGCGTCGAGACGATGGACGAGCTTTCGGTGATGGCAAAGCTCCTGCTGCCGACGATCGCCGCAGCGATGGCGGGCGGGGGCTGTGTGGGCTCGGCAAGCGTCTGGCAGGTCGGTGCACTGATGCTGAGCGACGTCTTTCTTTCGCTGATGCGCGATGTGCTCGTGCCGGTACTCTACTGCATGATCGGCACGGCGGCCGCGGGCGCGCTTTTGGAACAGAGCCGCTTATCGCTGCTCTCCAAGGGCATCGGCAAGCTGCTCTCGTGGGGCTTGAGCGCGATTCTGATCGTATTTACCGCATTTTTGTCGGTCTCGAACCTGCTGGCCGGTTCTGCCGACCGGCTCGCGGTCAAGGTGGGCAAAACCGTCATCTCCGGCGCGGTGCCCGTCGTCGGCGGAATCTTGTCCGACGCGACGGAGGCCATCGCCGCCGCGGCGCTCACGCTGCGCGGGACGCTCGGTGTGTTGGGCGTATTTTCGGTGCTGGCGCTGTGCCTTGTGCCGCTGCTGCGCATGGCGGTGCAGTATCTTTTTTATCAGCTCGCGGCGTTTTTCAGCGGCATGGTGGGGTCACAATCACTCAGCAAGTTTTTAGAGCAGCTCTCCTCCGCGTTTTCACTGATGCTGGCGATGACGGCGGGCGGGGCGTTCTTGCTGCTCGTGTCGCTTTTGATTGCAATGATGATGGTGGTGACGGTATGACGTTTCTTCGCTCGTGGCTTTTAAGCGTGACAGCCTGCGCGGTACTCGTGAGCATCGTCCAGCAGCTCACGGACGGCGGCGCGATGAAAAAGATCGTGCGTTTTGTCGGCGGGATGGTGCTGATGCTTGCGATGCTGCGCCCGCTGCTCTCACTCACGTTCGATCTGCCGGAGCTCGACGGCGGTCATTACCGCGAGGCGGTCGAAGCGCTGAAGGAAACACTGAACGCCGAGCAGGACAGTGCGCTCGGTGATAGCATAGCTGCGCGGACGCAGGCATATATTGAGGACAAAGCCAGCTCCTTAGGTCTGAGCATGCGCGCCGAAGTGCAGACCGCTTTACGCGACGGCGTACCGTTTCCGGACAGCGTCACACTGTACGGAGAAAACAGCGCGGCGCTCGGCGCGTACATCGTACAGGAGCTCGGCATTGCAGAGGAGAAGCAGCTATGGATCGAACCGAAATGAACGCATCGCCCGTGCAGAGAGCGCTGCAAGGCATCAAGAAGTACAAATACGTCCTCCTGACGGCGCTGCTCGGCGTGCTGCTGTTGCTGCTGCCGCAGGACGAGAAAGCGGCAGCAACCGCCTCCGCCACGCCGTCCGCCGCGGAAAATTTCGACCGCGAGGCGCTGCAAAACGAGATGGAGGATATTCTTTCCTCGCTCGACGGCGTCGGAAAGCTCTCGCTCATGCTGACGGTCGAGGGCGGCGGCGCTTACGAGCTGGCGCAGGATGAGACCGCGTCGCTCAAAGCCCGAAGGGATGAGGTCGACGAGCAGACGCGAAAGACGGAGACCGTTGTGCTCGGCAGCGGCACGAGCGCCGAGGTCGTCGTGACCCACAGCCGCTATCCGCGCTTTGTCGGCGCGCTCGTCGTGTGCGAGGGCGGAGACCGCGCGGATGTCCAGCTCAAGGTGACGCAGGCTGTCAGCGCGCTGACGGGGCTTTCGTCCGAGCGCATCTCCGTTGTTAAGGGAACGCCATGAAACTACAATATTTTTATTATGCAAAACGCAGGGAGGAAACAGCTATGAAGCAATTATGGAAGCGGAACGCAGTGGTCGGCACGATCCTGGTCTTTGTCTGCGCGGCAATCTTTCTGAATGGAAAGTACGCCGAAAAGGTCGACAAGCCCACAAAGGTCTTAGGCCAGTCTGAGCTTGTGAGCACGGATGGCGACGCCGCCGAGGTCTCAGCAAACGCGGAGGGGAAGGACTACTTTGCCTCAGCCCGCCTGACGCGCCAGCAGGCGCGTGACAGCGCGCTGTCGCTTTTGAAAGAGGCGAGCGAAAACCAGGACGTGGATGCCGAGACCGCGAGCGAGGCGGCGAAAAGCATCGAAACGCTCGCTTCCTATACGCTCAGCGAGGCGCAAATCGAAAACATGGTCACGGCCAAGGGCTATGAGGACTGCGTCGTCTTCATGTCCGAAGACGGTGTGAGCGTGGTCGTCTCGACGGGGGAAGAGGGGCTTCAGACCGAGGACATCGCCCGCATCACGGACATCGTCAAGCAGGAGACGGGGCTCAGCGCCGAGAGCATCAAGATCATGGAAGTAAATTAGCTGTTGTAATTTTGGGAAAAAGATGATAAAATACTCTCGATATGAGCATTCACAAACAAGGAGAGGATATCTGAATGGCTGAGAATCGAGAGTATCTGACCCGTGCCGAGGAAAACGGCAGCATCAACATCGCAGAAGACGTGGTCGCCGCGATCGCCGCCGACGCTATCGGCGAGATCGAAGGCGTTGGCTCCATGTGCCAGAATATGACCGAACAGATCACCGAGCAGTTCACGGGCAAAAAGGGCCTGCGCGGCGTGCGCGCCGAGGTCAAGGACGGCGAGATCATCGTCGACGTCTACCTGATGGTGCGCTATGGCTACGCCATCCCCGAGACCGCGCGCAAGGTGCAGGACAGCGTGTCCGCCGCCGTGAGCGGCATGACGGGCTACAACGTCCACGCGGTCAATGTCCACGTCGGCGGGATCAGCTTCAACTAAAGAAAGATAAGATCAACAGATAAAGGAACAGACGAGAATGATTCGCAATACAGCGCGAGAGATCGCAGTGCATCTTGCATACGAACTGAGCTTTACGGATAAGACGGTGGAGGAGCTTCTCGACGAGCGGCTGACGAAGGAATACTTCGACACGCTCAAGGACGAGGACGACATCTACGAAAAGGCCCCCGGCGCCGCGCAGGCGGAATACATCCGCTCCATCGTTTCCGGCGTTGCCGAGCACGCGCCGGAGCTGGACGGCTACATCGCCAAGTACGCCAAGGGCTGGAGCTTCGACCGCATCCCGCTCGTTGCCTCGGCGATCATGCGCGTTGCGATGTACGAATCGCTCTACCGCAGTGACATTCCGACACGCGTAGCCGTCAACGAGGCCGTGGAGATCGCTAAGAAGTATGAAACGCCCGAGACGGTGAAGTTCATCAACGGCATCCTCGGCAGCTTCGTTCGCGGCGAGATCAGCGCGGAATAAAAATGCTCTTAAAAGCAGAGTACCGACAGGCGCTCTGCTTTTCTTCCGTTTTTCATTTTGTTTTGAGAGAGGGGTGACGCGGCGTGGCGCAGGAGCAGATGATCTTCAGCGTATCGGAAGCCAACAATTTCATCAAGGCGCTGCTCGACGCCGTGCCGCAGCTCCAGACCATTTTCGTGCGCGGCGAGATCTCGAACTACAAGCTCTATCCCTCCGGGCACCATTACTTCACGCTCAAGGACGAGGGGAGCGCGCTCAAATGCGTGATGTTCCGCGGCATGGCGGGGAAGCTCCGCTTCCGCCCGGAAAACGGCATGAAGGTCATCGCCTTTGGGCGCATCGGCGTGTTCCCGCGCGACGGCGCGTACCAGCTCTACTGTTCAGAGCTCAGCGCGGAGGGCGTGGGCGACCTGCACGTCGCTTTCGAGCAGCTCAAGGAAAAGCTCTTCAAGGAGGGGCTTTTTGCCCCAGAACATAAAAAGCCCTTGCCAAAATATCCAAAGCGTATCGCCATCATCACCTCGTCCGCAGGCGCGGCAGTGCACGATATGCTGCGCATCCTGAACGCGCGCTGGCCGATGAGCGAAGTCGTGCTCCTGCCTGTGCGCGTGCAGGGAGCAGAGGCGCCGCCGGAGATCGCAGGCGCGCTGCGCTACGCAAACAAATGGCAGGTCGCCGACCTCATCATCACGGGGCGCGGCGGCGGGTCGATTGAAGATCTGTGGGCGTTCAACGATGAGCGCGTGGCGCGCGCAATTTATGCCTCCGACATTCCTGTCATCTCCGCCGTCGGTCACGAGCCAGACGTGACGATCGCCGACTTTGTCGCCGACGCGCGGGCGTCGACGCCGTCGAACGCGGCGGAGATCGCCGTGCCGGACCAGCGCGAAATTTACCGCCGGCTCGACGCGCTGCAAACACGCATGGTGCAGAGCGAGCAAAAGCGCGTGAAAACCCTGCGCGAGCAGTTTGAAAAAACGTCCCGCTGCCGCGCGCTGCAAGACCCCATGGCATTTATCGACGACAAGCGGATGCTGCTCGACTACACGCAGAAAAACCTTGCCGCGCTCGCGCAGCATCAGATGGCGCAGCGCACACAACAGTTTACAGCGCTTGCGGCCAAGCTCGACGCGCTGAGTCCGCTCAAGGTCCTCGGCCGCGGCTACGCCGTTGCGCGAAATGAACAGGGACAAATTCTGCGTGCGGCGCAGGAGGCCGCAGCCGGCGAAAAAATCGAGGTACTGCTCGGGCAGGGAAGTCTCAACTGCACGGTGAACGCGTGCAATATGGGAGGAAATGACAATGGCAAAAACGTTTGAAGACAATATCGCGCGTCTCGAAGAGATCGTGACGGCGCTTGAAAAAGGCGACGCAAAGCTCGCCGATTCCCTCAAGCTCTTTGAAGAGGGGACGAAGCTCGTGCACGACTGCGGCGCGATGCTCGACAAGGCCGAGCAGAAGGTCGCAAAGCTCTCTAAGGGTGCGGATGGCGCGCCGGTCGAGAGCCCATTCATTTCGGAGGAGTAATCCATGGACGAAAAGCTGTTTTCCGCCCGCATGGCGGAGTATAAGCCGGCGGTGGACAAGTATCTTGACGCCTGCCTTGAGGAAACGCAGTGCGCAAGCTATCACAAGCTGACCGATTCGATGCACTACAGTCTGACCGCGGGCGGCAAGCGTCTGCGCGCAATCTTAGTGCTCGAATTCTGCCGCATCTGCGGGGGAGACGTCGAAAAGGCGCTGCCCGTGGCCTGCGGCGTTGAGATGCTGCACACGTATTCTCTCATCCACGACGATCTGCCCGTGATGGACAACGACGATCTGCGCCGCGGTAAGCCGTCGAACCACAAGGTCTTCGGCGAATGCACGGCGACGCTCGCGGGCGACGCACTGCAGGCGTTGGCGTTTGAAACGGTCCTGAAGGCCGACCTCCCCGCGCTGCGCGTGCTCAAATGCGCGCAGGTCCTGGCTAATGCCGCGGGACACGAGGGCATCTGCAGCGGCCAGCAGCTCGACCTTGAGTGGGAGGGCAAGATTCTGAGCGCGCCGGAGCTCGAGGAAATTTATCTGCGCAAGACGAGCGCGCTTATCCGCGCGGCGTGCCTGATGGGCGTGGCCGCGGCGGGCGGCACGAAGGAGCAGGAGGAGGCCGCGGCCGGCTACGCCGACAACTTCGGCTTCGCGTTCCAGCTGCGCGACGACATGCTCGATGTCATCGGCGATGAAAAGACGTTCGGCAAGCCCATCGGCTCGGACAGGGAAGAGGGGAAGACGACGTTTGTCGACATTTTAGGTCTCAACGGCTGCCAGCGCGTCATCGAGGCGCACAGCGAGAGCGCGGTCGAAGCGCTGGGCGACATGGAGGACACCGATTTTCTCATTCACCTCGTCCGTGTGCTTGAAAAACGGGAGCAATAAATAAAAAATCCCGCAGAAAACGCCAAAAAAGTGGAAAATCATACAAAAGTGCGCATTTGGTGTTGACAAGCGGAATCGTCGGTGCTACGATACGCACATTGAAACGGAACCCACCCCGTGGGGAATGCTCGAAGGAAAGGATCCATTGGCATGAAGACTTCGTACTCTGCCAACTGCATGATGATGCCGATGATGCGCATGTTCAGCATGTGCATGCTTTGTCATGGAGAAAATGGTCATTTCCTTTCAGAAACTGTCTGAGAAAAACAGCGAAGCGGCAGCGGAAGGTCAATGACCTCCCGCTGTTTTTTACTGCTCGAACAGCATACACTCCCCGCGGTCTGTCCGTTCCAAAAAGAAGCTATTATAAAATAAGTAAGGAGAACAAAACGATGAAAAAGCATTCTATTAAGCTGACCGCACTTGTCCTTGCACTGGTCCTCACTGCCGCTCTGGCCCTGACCGGCTGCGGCTCCAAGAGCGACGACTCCGGCGACAGCGCCACCACCATCCAGATCGCCGTCCCCAACGACACGACCAACGAAGCCCGCGCGCTGCTGCTGCTCCAGGACAACGGCATCATCAAGCTCGCTGACGGTGCCGGCATCACCGCCACCAAGAACGACATTGTCGAAAACCCGTACAACGTCGAGATCGTCGAGACCGAGGCCGCGCAGATCCCCAACATCCTGCAGGATGTTGACTACGCCGTCATCAACTCCAACTACGCCATCAACGCGGGCCTCAACCCCGTGGCTGACTCCCTCGTGATCGAAGGTTCCTCCTCCGCTTACGCCAACATTCTGGCCGTGAAGGAAGGCAACGAGACCTCTCCCAAGATCCTCGCCCTGATCGCCGCTCTGGAGAGCCAGCAGGTCGTCGATTACATCAACGAGAAGTATGACGGCTCCGTTGTCAGCACTGTGGAGAACCCGACCGACGGCTTTGACGCCACTGTCGACTACGACGCTCTGAGCGGTGAGACCATCTCCATCGCCGCTTCTCCGACCCCGCACGCTGAGATCCTCGAGATCGTGAAGAGCATCCTCGCCGAGAAGAACATCACCCTCGACATTCAGGTCTTCAATGACTATGTTGTGCCCAACACCGTTGTCGAAGACGGCACTGTCGACGCCAACTACTTCCAGCACAAGCCCTACCTCGACGACTTCAACGCCGAGAACAGCACCCACATCGTCTCCGTTGCCGCGATCCACGTCGAGCCCATGGGCCTGTACGGCGGCAAGCAGACCACGCTCGATGCACTGAGCGCCAAGTAAGAAAGAAAGGAGGGAGCGTTCTTGATCGAACTGAAGCATCTAAGCAAAACCTTTGAAACAGCCGGCGGACGGGTAGACGCGCTCAAGGACGTTTCCCTGACCATTCCGGACGGCGACGTCTACGGCATCATCGGCATGAGCGGTGCCGGCAAATCCACGCTCGTGCGCTGCATCAATATGCTCGAGCGCCCGACGGAGGGCGAGGTCATCGTGAACGGACAGCGTCTGGACACGATGACCCCCGCGCAGCTCCGTGCGGCGCGGCGCGAGATCACGATGATCTTCCAGCGCTTCAACCTGCTGATGCAAAGAAACTGCCTCGATAACGTCTGCTTCCCGATGGAGCTTTCCGGCTTGCGGGGAGAGAAGAAGTGGCGCGAACAACGAGCTCTGGAACTCCTCGATATCGTGGGGCTCAAGGATAAGGCCAAGGCCTATCCCGCGCAGCTCTCCGGCGGACAGCAGCAGCGCGTTGCCATCGCCCGCGCGCTCGCCACGAATCCCAAAGTTCTGCTCTGCGACGAGGCCACGAGCGCGCTCGACCCCAAGACGACGCGTCAGATCCTCGAGCTGATCGGCGACATCAACAAAAAGCTTGGCATCACCGTCGTCATCATCACACACCAGATGAGCGTGGTGAAGGAGGTCTGCAATCACGTTGCGATCCTCGACGACGGCGAAGTCGTGGAAGAGGGCCTTGTTTCTACCGTCTTTTCCGCGCCCAAGTCCGCGGCGGCGCGCCACCTCGTGTTCCCGCGCGGCGCGGACATCGACGTGTCCGACCCCCAGCAGCAGCGCCGCATCCGCCTCATCTTCCGCAGCGCGAAGACGACGTCCATTCCGCTCGTCGCACAGCTTGCGACCGAAGAGGGCATCAGCGCGACGGTCATTTCGGCCAACACGCAGAAGCTCTCCGAAGAGGTGTACGGCAGTATGCTCCTCGGTGTGCCGAACGCGCAGTTTGAGCAGGCTATGGACTTTTTAAGAGGCATTGAAAATCTTCAGGTAGAGGAGGCGAGCGTCGATGTACAGTAATCTCTTTTCCCCGGATTCCATCGCGGAACTCACCGTCGCCATGCAGACGCAGTTCCCCAAGGCGATCTGGGAGACGTTTTATGTGACGCTGCTGTCAACGGCGCTGGCCGTCGTCATCGGCCTTCCGCTGGGCGTGCTGCTCGTAGCGGGGGAGAAGGGCGGCGTTCTGCCGCTTCCCAAGGCCTTGATGAGCATTCTGAACGTCATCATCAACCTGCTGCGCTCAATCCCGTTCCTCATCTTAATGATCATGGTCTTCCCGCTCTCGCGCCTTATCATCGGCACGACCGTCGGCACCACCGCGACCATCGTTCCGCTGGTCGTGGCGGCGTTCCCGTTTGTCGCGCGCCTTGTTGAGAGCAGCCTGCGCGAGGTCGACCCCAACATCATTGAGGCTGCGCAGAGCATGGGCGCAACGCCCATGCAGATCATCTGCAAGGTGATGATCCCCGAGAGCGTTCCCTCGCTGCTCCAGAACTTCACCATCGCGCTCACGACCATCCTCGGCTACTCGGCGATGAGCGGCATCATCGGCGGCGGTGGCCTCGGCAAAATCGCCATCGACTACGGCTACTATCGCTACAAGTACCTTGTGATGTTTGCGGCGGTCGTGCTGCTTATCATTCTGGTGCAGATCTTCCAGTCCTTGGGCACGCATCTTGCGACCAAGAGCGACAAGCGCCTCAAGAAATAACCGGATATCCTATCCTGCAAAGCGTCCCAACCGCATGGTTGGGACGCTTTTTGTCACTTTTCGCAATTTGACAGAGAAAAATGTGTCAATTTTTGAAAGCAAAATGCAGCAAAAATTGCAAAATCCCTTGTCATGTGGGAAAAGGGCTGTTATAATAGGAGTAGAATGCAATGCAAGTCTTCGCGATTTGCATATTTTTTACGGAGAAATTGCGTGAACAGTTTTCAGGAATTGCTCCAGTCCATCGACTGGGGCTCGCTGACCGACGCGCTTTTGCGCGTGCTCGGCGTCTTTTTATGCTTGACGGTGCACGAGACCTGTCACGGTCTTGCAGCTTACGCCCTCGGCGACCCGACGGCCAAGCGCGAGCACCGCTTGAGCTTAAACCCGCTGCACCATATCGACTGGTTCGGCTTGGCTGCCATGCTGCTCGTCGGCTTCGGCTGGGCAAAGCCCGTGCCGGTCGACATGCGGTATTTCAAAAAGCCGAAGCAGGGTATGGCCATCACCGCGCTGGCAGGGCCGGTGTCGAATCTGCTGCTGGCGATACTGCTCTTGCTCGGCGCGCGCATCACGATCGCGCACTATGTCGATACCGCGTTTTGCAGCGGCCTTTTGAATTTCCTTGCGATGACGGCGTACATGAGCGTCGGTCTGGGGCTTTTCAACCTCATCCCCATCTCGCCGCTCGACGGGTCGAAGGTGCTCTTCGCCTTTCTGCCCGACCGCGCGTACATGACGCTGATGCGGTATGAAAAATACGGCATGCTTGTTCTTTTTGTGCTCGTCTGGCTCGGCGTGGGAGACAATATCCTCAGTGAGGGCATCTACCGCATGTACGAGCTTCTGGTCAACTGGATCGTATATTGATAAAGTGAGAGGAATGTCATGGACAATCCCGTTTTCAAGCTGGAGGGCGTGGTGCACGAGCGCAGCGCGGAGACGCTGCAGGACTTTGAAGGGCCGCTCGACCTCATTCTCTTCCTGCTGTCGAAAAATAAAATAGAGATCCAGGACATTCCCATCGCGCTGATCCTGGACCAGTACCTTGCGTATCTCGAGCAGCGAAAGCAGCTCGATCTCGAGGTCGCGAGCGAATTCATCACGATGGCGGCACATTTAATGTACATCAAAACGCGCATGCTGCTTTCGCTTGAGGATGAGCAGGCGCAGAGCGAGATGGACGAGCTCATTGCCTCGCTCAAAGAGCGCCAGCAGAAGGACACGTACCTTCGCATCAAGACGCTGACCGAAACGCTCGGCCCGATGGGCGAGTTTGGCCGCAGCATCATGACGCGTCAGCCCGAGCCCATGCAGCGCGGCAAAATCTACGAGTACAGCCACGAAAAGGCTGACCTCGTGCTTGCCATGCAGACGATCATGGAGCGCGGGGAAAAGCTGGCCGCGCCGCCGAGCGCGGCGCTGAGCGAGATCGTGCGCCGCGAGCCGTATCCCGTCAAGGGCAAGGCGGAGGAAATTCTGCACCGGCTCAAGGAGTTCGGCATGACGCGCTTCAAGCTGCTGTTCCGCGGCAGCCGCAGCCGCAGCGAGATCGTGGCGACGTTCATCGCCGTTCTGGAGCTCTGCCGCGAAAAGGTCATCCATCTGGCCGGTTCTGACACGGACTGCACCGTGGAGTGCGGGGACGACGCCCCCGACCGTATCAATCTGTAAAAAGCGAGGAACGCTATGTCTTTGGAATCTTTGGATCTGCGCGAGGTCGAGTCGGCCATCGAGGGCATTTTGTTCGCCAGCGGTGAACCGCTCCCGATCGACCGCATCTGCCTTGCGCTCGATTTGGACCGTCCGACCGCGGAACAGGTATTGCAAAAGCTCGGCGATTACTACGCCTTTGAGCGCCGCGGCATCCGGCTCGTCCGCATGGAGGACAGCTATCAGCTCTGCTCGTCGCCGGACTATGCCGACGTCATCCGCAAGGCGTTTGAGATCCGCAAGACCGCCAAGCTCTCTCAGCCCGCGCTGGAGGTGCTGACGATCATCGCCTACTACCAGCCCACGACCCGCGCCTACATTGATCAGGTGCGCGGCGTGGACAGCTCGTACACCGTGGGCCTGCTGCTTGAGCGCGGGCTCATTGAGGAGTGCGGACGTTTGCAGGTGCCGGGACGGCCGAGGCTGTACCGCACGACGAAAAAGTTCCTGCGCGACTTCCACTTGGGTTCGCTCGAGGAGCTGCCGGAGATGCCGGGTCTTGAGGCCGACGGTCAGCTCCGCATGACGGAGGACGGCACGATCCTCGACCCCAGCGCCATGACGGAAAAAGAAGGCAGCGTTCCCGAAAACGTGGAACACTGACCGCGTAAAGCATTAAAACCGCGTGAAGCGTAAAAAGAGGGAGGTGGTCGATTGACTGCGCTGAAGGTAATTGGCATCATCCTGCTCATTTTTATTTTGATCGGCTTTCTGCGCGTGGGCGCGCTGATGCAGTTCGGCGACGAGCTGCGCGTGCAGCTTTCGGTCGGCCCGTTCCGCTTCACGCTGCTGCCAGCAAAGGAAAAGAAAGAAACGCCGAAAAAAAAGGCAAAGGAGAAGAAGCCAAAGTCAGAGGGAGAAGAGGCGAAGCAAAAGAAAAAGCCCTCGCTCCCCAAGCCGACAAAAGAGGAGCTCAGGGACCTCATCACGACGGCGCTCTCGGCGCTCAAGGAGACAGCGAAACGCACCTGCAAGCGCCTTCGCATCGACCCGCTGGAAATTCTCGTCGTCTTTGGCGGCACGGACCCCGCGGATATCGCGCAGACCTACGGCTATGCGAGCGCCGCGATGTGGGGTGTGATGCCGCACCTTGAAGACCTCTTCCATATCCCTGATCCCTCACTGCACCTGCGCATGGACTACAGCTCTGAAAAGACGCACGCAGAGGGTGCCGTTGGCCTGTCGCTTCGCATCCGCGACGGGCTGCACATCGCACTTGCGCTGCTCATTCCGATGCTCAAATGGTACCTGCGCTATAAAAAGGCGCATAAAAACGACGCTCCCGCGGAAAAACCAACGGAGAGCACTCCGCAAAACAGTGAACACAGTGAAAAACTGACCGCATAAAAAGAAAGGATGAACCTCATGGAAAACATCGAAAAGAAGACCCCGCTCAACGATCTCATGGACACCACGATGGATAAGATCCGTGATATGGTCGATTCCAACACCATCATCGGAGAGCCGATCCAAACGCCCGACGGCGTGACGGTCATCCCCGTTTCGCGCGTGAGCTTCGGCTTCGGCGCGGGCGGCGGCGACTACGGCAAGACCGACACCGCACACTTCGGCGGCGGCGCGGGTGCGGGCGTCAAGGTCGACCCCGTCGCGTTCCTCGTCGTCAAGGACGGTCTGACGCGCGTGATGCCCGTGGCCATCCCAGCGGCGGCAACGGTCGACCGCGTGCTTGATCTTGTGCCGGAAGTGCTCGACCGCGTGCAAAATTTCGTGGACAAGAAGAGAGAAGAGAAAGATATCTACTGATTTCGGGCATAATAGGGGCATTCCGAATGAAGGAGTGATCCCATGCCGCGTTTTGCCCGATGCGTATTCGCCGTTTTCCTTGCCGTTTCCTTCCTGACAAGTAATTTAGCCTGTCAGGCTGCCGCGCCGGAAACTGCCGCCGCCGCGTTCGTTTTGATGGAGGCGGGCAGTGGGCGGGTGCTGGCGTCGCGCAATGAAACGCAGGAGCGCAGCATCGCGAGCACGACGAAGATCATGACCTGCTTGGTCGCGCTGGAGCACAGCGAACTCACGGAGAAGGTCACGGTCAAACGCGAGCACTTGTGCGAGGGCTCGTCGATGTACCTTCTCGAGGGCGAGACACTCACAATGGAAGAACTCCTCTACGGGCTGATGCTGCCGTCCGGCAACGACGCGGCGGAGTGCATCGCCGCCCACTGCGGCGGAAACGGCGGCAGCGCGCAGTTTGTCCGATGGATGAACGAAAAGGCGAAAGCCCTCGGCATGGAGCACACGTCATTTGCTAACCCGAGCGGGCTCGACGAAGCGGGGCACGGCTCCTGTGCCCTTGATATGGCGCGCCTTGCGGTCTACGCCATGCAGAACCCGACGTTCGCGCGCATCGTTTCAACGCGCACGGCGAGCGTCGGCACACGCACGATGACCAACCACAACAAGCTGCTTGCGTCGTACTCCGGCTGTGTCGGTCTCAAGACCGGCTACACCGGCGACGCGGGGCGCACGCTCGTCACCTGTGCCGAGCGCGGCGGGATGCGCCTGATCGCCGTCACGCTGCACGACGGCAGCGATTGGGCGGATCACACAGCGCTCTACGACTATGGCTTTTCGGCGTATGCGCTCTCAAGCGGTGCGAAAAAGGGCGAGGTCTATGGCAGCGTGAGCGTCGACGGGCAGAGTGTGTCCGCCGTGGCGGCGGAGAGCTTCCGCTATCCCACCGCGGAAAATGAAGCATTGAGCGTGCGCGCCGAGCTGCCGCAAACCGTCTCCGCCCCCATGCGGAAGGGACAAACGTTCGGCACGCTCGTTATCTCCTGCGGCGAGACTGAGGTCGGAAGAGTTGACCTTGTCAGCGCGCGCAGCGTACAGGCGCAGGAAACAAAGAGCGAAACAAGCAAAAATAAGTCGCTGGCGGAAGAGCTCTGGCAATTTCTGTCGGCAAAGTAAAGGAGGGATCGACCTGGCCGAAGCAAGAATTCAAAAGCTCATCGCCGAATCGGGGCTCTGCTCCCGGCGCACTGCCGAGCAGTGGATCGCCGCTGGGCGCGTGCGCGTAAACGGCGAGACCTCATTCATCGGGCAGAAGGCCGACCCCGAAGTCGACGAGATCACCGTCGACGGCAGGCCTCTCGCGCTGGAGGGGCAGAAGCGCTACCTGATGCTCAACAAGCCGCGCGGCTATGTCTGCACGCTCTCTGACGAAAAAGGTCGAAAGACCGTCGCCGAGCTCGTCAAAGACTGCGGCGCGCGCGTCTATCCCGTCGGTCGGCTCGACCTCGACTCCGAGGGACTGCTGCTTTTGACGAACGACGGTGAATGGATGCAGCATCTTCTGCACCCGCGCTACGAGGTCAACAAGGTCTACGAGGTCAGCGTCGCGGGCGAGGTCAGGGGAGCGGCAGAAGCGCTCTCTTCCATGACACAGCTCGACGGCGAGCCCATCCGGCCCGCGCAGGTGCGCGTGCTGCGGCAGGGGAGGGACACCGCCGTTCTCTCCATCACCATCCATGAAGGAAGAAACCGGCAGATCCGGCGCATGTGCGCCGCCGCCGGATTACACGTCAAGCGCCTAAAGCGCGTGCAGGAGCACACGATGAGGCTCGGGGACCTCCCCGTCGGCGCGTGGCGCGATCTTACGGAGCAGGAGCTCCAAGCAACAAAATCAAAGTAACAGAGGACGATTTTATGACGAAGAATATCTTACATAATATCGAAAAGAACATGAGCAGCTTTTCCAAGGGGCAAAAGCTCATCGCACGTTTCATTCTGGAAAACTACGATAAGGCCGCGTTTATGACGGCCAGCAAGCTCGGCAAGACCGTGCAGGTCAGCGAGTCGACCGTCGTGCGCTTTGCCACCCAGCTCGGCTACGAGGGGTATCCGAGCATGCAGCGTGCATTGCAGGAGATGATTCGCGGCAAGCTCACGAGCATCCAGCGCATTCAGGCGTCGGACGGCGAGCTCGCAGGGTCCGATCTGATGACGAACGTCCTGCAGCGCGACATGGAGAAGATTCGCATGGCCATCGACCAGACCGACGGCGCGGAATTTGAGCGCGTGGTCGACACGATCATCGGCGCGCGCCGCATCTACATCGTGGGCTTCCGTTCGTCCTCGTTTCTGGCAGGGTACTTAAACTTCTACTTCCGCCTGATCTTCGACAACGTCACTCTGGTCAACGGCGGCGCGGCCGGCTCGTTCGACCAGCTCTTCCGCGTCTCCAAAGACGATGTGGTCATCGGTATCTGCTTCCCGCGCTACAGTGAGCTTGCGCTCAAGACCATCCAGTTTGCGCGCGACCGCGGCGCGACGATCGTCGGCGTGACGGACAGCGAGATGTCGCCCATCAACCAGATGTCCAGCAATTCGCTGCTCGTGCGCAGCGAGATGATCTCGTTCGTCGACTCGCTGGCGGCGCCCATGAGCATGCTCAACGCACTCATTCTGGCCGTGGCCAACAAGAAGGGCGCAGACATCTCCGCGACGTTCTCCGAACTCGAGCACATCTGGGAGCGCTTCGACATTTTCGGCAAGATCGAAGATGAATAAGGCGATCGTTGTCATCGGCGGCGGCGCGGGCGGCATGATGGCCGCGATCTGCGCCGCGCGCAAGGGTGCGCACGTGACGCTGCTCGATCCAAACGAGCGCCTCGGCAAAAAGGTGAACATCACCGGCAAGGGCCGCTGCAACGTGACAAACGACAGCACTTGCGAAGAGCTGCTCGCCCACGTGCCGCAGAACCCGCGGTTTTTATACTCCGTGTTTTCCCGCTTCGACGGGCACGACGCCATCGATTTTTTCGAGGGGCTCGGTGTGCCGCTCAAGGTCGAGCGCGGCAAGCGCGTGTTTCCCGTGTCCGACCGGTCATTCGACATCACAGCGGCGCTTGAGCGCGAGCTAAAGCGTCTGCACGTCAAGCTCGTGCGCGACCGCGCGCTCGGTATTTCGGTCGAAGACAGCCATGTCGCCGCCGTCAAGGGCGAAAAAGGGGAGTACACCGCCTCCGCCGTCATTCTGGCGACGGGCGGGCTGTCCTATCCCGCGACGGGCTCGACGGGCGACGGCTTCCGCATGGCGGAAGCGCTCGGCCACACAGTCACGCCGCTGCGCGGCTCGCTCGTGCCGCTTGAGGCGCGCGAATGCGCGGTGCTGCAAGGGCTGAGCCTGCGCAACGTCGCGCTGACGGTATATGAAAACGACAAAAAGATCCACTCGGATTTTGGCGAAATGCTGTTCACGCACTTCGGCGTGAGCGGGCCGCTCATCCTGTCGGCCAGCGCGCACATGCGGCATTTCGA
>ENA-OUQM01000689-OUQM01000689.1-human-gut-metagenome-genome-assembly--contig:-NODE-689-length-21294-cov-8.716512_pt1 | contig 21294 bp, 24 predicted proteins | sample MGYA00237949_ERZ548830 | MGnify/ENA primary metagenome ERZ548830 (study PRJEB26490, sample SAMN05194706) | human gut metagenome | biome: terrestrial biome; feature: human-associated habitat; material...
TTCCTAAAAATTAGTTTGGAGTCGTTCGTCATTTTTATATAATATTTTTCCTGCAAGGAAAACCGCTTAAAAGGGAAAAACGGGGCAAAAACCGGCGGCAGCGGCGGAACGCTTGCGGAATTTGTGACAGGATTTTTCTGTGAGAAGTCGGGAAAAATGTTTTTGAAAATTTTTTTCAAAAACATTTTTCCTTCAAATAAAAGCAAATTCACAAAAAATACACAAAAAGACTCCCATTCACTTTTTACGCAAAAACTGATGAATCAAAAATTGGATACAGAAATTCTTTCGTCACTTTTCACAATCATGGAAAACCCCTTCAAATGTCTTGAAGAGCGACCAAAACGGGAGTAAAATAGCCTCATCAATACCCGGGAGGTTTCAAACGTATGGAATATCAGGAAATTTTGCAAAACGCCCGCACCTGCATGGGGCCCTACTGCAAGGCGTGTCCCGTGTGCAACGGACAGGCGTGTAAGAATACCATCCCCGGCCCCGGCGCCAAGGGCTCCGGCACCGGCTTTGCCCGGAACTACCAGAAGTGGCAGGAGCTGCGGGTGAATCTGGATACCATCGGTGAAAACCGCCGGGCCGATACATCCTTCGACTTCTTCAGCCACCGGCTGGCCCTGCCGGTGATGGCGGCTCCCGTGGGAGCCATGCAGCTGCACTACGGGGATAAGTACGACGACCTGACCTATAACCGGCTGCTGCTGGCGGCCTGCGCCAAGGCGGGCATCGTGGCCTTTACCGGCGACGGCGTGGATCCGGCGGTGATGGAGGGCGCCACGCAGGCCATCCGGGCCCAGCAGGGCTGCGGCGTGCCTACGGTGAAGCCATGGGACCGGGAGACCCTGATGCAGAAGCTGGACTTGGCCCTGACTGCCGACCCCATGGCCATTGCCATGGACATCGATGCCGCCGGTCTGCCCTTCCTCCGCAACCGGATGCCGCCTGCCGGCAGCAAGACCGTGGCGGAGCTGCGTGAGGTGATGGAGCACGCCCGAAAGCCCTTTATCCTCAAGGGCATCATGACCGTCCGTGGGGCGGAGAAGGCGGTGGAGGCCGGGGCCTCCGCCATCGTGGTGTCCAACCACGGCGGCCGGGTGCTGGATCAGTGTCCCGCCACGGCGGAGGTGCTGCCCGCCATTGCCGACGCCGTGGGCGACCGGGTCATGGTGCTGGTGGACGGCGGCATCCGCACAGGGCTGGATGTGTTCAAGGCACTGGCACTGGGGGCGGACGGCGTTCTCATCGGCCGTCCCTTCGTCACCATGATCTATGGCGGCGGCGAGGAGGGCGTGGCAGCCTACGTCCGCAAGCTGACGGATGAGCTGTCGGATACCATGGCCATGTGCGGCGCCCACAGCCTGAAGGAGATCAATCGGGAGATGCTCTGGCAGGGCTGATGCGGACTGATCCGGTCTGATACACACATCATTCTATTCGGCTATCATGGGAACATATTCTGCTGCTATGGCATTTTGATCGGATTTGTCCCGGGATTCTAAAAAAATCGTGACAGGAGGCGCTTATGAATATCACATGGTTGGGCCACAGCTGCTTTCGGCTGGAGTCGGCGGGCTACGGGCTGGTCATCGATCCCTATCGGGTTGTGGCGGGCTATCCGCCGCTGCGGGTGGAGGCCAACGCCGTCTATATCAGTCACCACCACTTTGACCACGATTGTCTGGAGGCGGTGACGCTGCTGCCCGGCGGGGAAAATCCCTTTACGGTGGAGACGTTCTCCACCTTCCACGACGACTGTCAGGGCGCCCTCCGGGGCGATAACACCGTTCATATCTTCCGGGCGGAGGACATGACCGTGGTGCATCTGGGGGACTTGGGCTGCGCTCTGACAGCGGCGCAGGAGGAGAAAATTTCGGGCTGCGATGCGCTGATGCTGCCGGTGGGCGGTACCTATACCATCGATGCCGCTGCGGCGGCGGAGCTGGTGCGTCGGCTGCACCCCCGACTGGTGCTGCCCATGCATTTCCGGAGAGGGGAGCAGGGCTTCCCGGAGCTGACCACGCTGGAGGACTTTCTCTCCCGCCTCCCGGAGCAGCCGGTACACCGACTGACGGGAGAGACGCTGGATCTGACGTCCAAAGGGACGTCGGGTGTTGTGATCTTCCCCCGTCGGTAAGGGAAAATTCTGTCCGGTTTTTGTCCGGAAAATGTCCAAAAACCAGAGTAGGTATAAGCCCCTCCGTTTTCGTGTACACTGAGGTATCAGGTACATGGAAACGGAGGGCTTTTACATGGCAGAAAAACGGTGGCGCACTTGGGAGACGGTGGGCCTGCTGGTGGTGCTGGCGGCGGGGAACCTGCTGCACTTTATCTACGACTGGATGGGGCAGAGCCCCATAGCGGCGCCACTGGCCGCCGTCAACGAATCCACCTGGGAGCACATGAAGCTTTTCATCACTCCGTGGGTGCTGTGGTCGCTGGTGGAGCGCATCGCCCTGCAGGGTCACGGCTCCCTGCTGCCCGCCCGTGGGCTGGGGATGCTGACGGGTCTTGCGGCCATCCCGACGCTGTTTTACACCTATCAGGGAATTTTGGGCCGGGGGATCATGTGGGTGGATGTACTGATTTTCCAGCTGGCGGTGCTGCTGGCCTTTTGGGTCAGCTGGAGCGTTCAGGCCCGGCGGGTGCTGGACGGGCCGGTGTGGCAGATCTTAGGCGGCGTGACGCTGCTGGCGGTGTGGGGGCTGGCCATCTGGTGGACCTATGCACCGCCCCAGCTGCCACTGTTCGTGGATCCCACTGACGGAAGCCGGGGCATCCCACTGCGGTAGGTCTGCGGGTGGGGGAGACGGCTTGCAAAATGTGATAAGCGGGCAAGGGCAGGCACGCCGGAGGGCATGCCTGCCCTTGCCGATTTGCCGCATCCGCTTGCCGGTGGGAGCGCATCGTCCGGGTTTCGGCGACCGGAGGGGCGATGACCCGGTGGGACGTCCCGATATTGGGATTTTTTCTTGACCGGGGGGAGCACATGGGGTATAATCGAACCAACTGTATATGACAGGTCAGAAACGGAGGCGTGCAATGAAAAAGATCGTGCATAAATCGGCTGCGCCCATATACGCAGCGGCGGTGGTGTGGGTGCTGTATGCCCTGCTGCTGCCCCTGTATAAGCCGGGCCACTTTATGATGGCGGCTGCGGCGTCGGTAGTGGTATTTCTCATCGCCCGCATCTTCTGCAAGGACGTTGTGGAGGAGGTGGAGGAGAAGCCCCAGCCCACCGGCAACCCGGAGTTGGATAAGATGGTCTCCGACGGTGAGCTGGCCATCCGGGAGATGAAGCGCCTCAACGACAGCATCAAGGACGAGACCATCAGCCGCCAGATCGATCGGCTGGAGGAGGTTTCCGGCAAGATCTTCGACTGCGTTAAGGCAGACCCCGAGAAGTTGCCGCAGATCCGCAAATTCATGAACTACTACCTGCCCACCACGCTGAAGCTCCTCAACGCTTATGACCGCATGAGCAGTCAGGGCGTGGAGGGCCAGAACATCAGCGGCACCATGGAGCGGGTGGAGAGCATGATGAGCAACATCGTCACCGCCTTTGAACGGCAGCTGGACAGCCTCTTCGGGGATCAGGCGCTGGATATCTCCACGGATATCACGGTGCTGGAGAACATGATGGCCCGTGAGGGACTCAGCGACGACCCCATCCACCAAACCCGGGAGGAGACTCCGGCGGCGGAGGAGAAGGAGAGCGGCGAGGACGGCGACGGCATCCGGCTGGAGCTGTAAAAAGACCCTGAGAGGAGGGTGGCCCATGGGGCGGCGCCCTCCGGGAAATACGAGTAAACGAACAATATGAGATAGAAAGGAACTATGACCATGACGGACAACATGATGCCTGAACTGACCCTGGAGCCTACGGCGGCGGCCGAGGCCGTTCCCCAGCTGACGCTGGAGCCTACGGCTCCCGAAGTGCCGGAGCCGGAGGAGAAGAAGATCGAGCCGGTGGAGATGGATGAAAAGCTCCTGACCGACGAGGAGAAGAAGGCGGTGGAGGAGTTTTCCCACAAGATCGACGTGCGGGATACCAACATGATCCTGCAGTACGGTGCCGCCGCACAGAAGAACGTGGCGGGCTTCTCCGAGAGCGCCCTGAATAACGTCCGCAGCAAGGATCTGGGCGAGATCGGGCAGGACCTGAGCCGTCTGGTGGTGGAGCTGAAGGGCTTCGGCGACAGCGATGAGAAGAAGGGCCTCATGGGCCTGTTCAAGAAGGCCGGGAACCGGCTGGAGAGCATGAAGGCCCAGTACAGCAAGGTAGAGGCCAACGTGGAGAAGATCAGCCAGTCTCTTGAGCAGCACCAGATCACGCTGCTCAAGGACGTGGCCATGTTCGACCAGATGTATGAGCTGAACCTGAAGTACTACAAGGAACTGACCATGTATATTCTGGCCGGTAAAAAGCGGCTGGAGGAGGTACGCAGCGGTGAACTGGAGGAGCTTCGCAAGAAGGCGGAGCAGTCCGGCACGGCAGAGGATGCACAGGCCTATAACGATTTGGTGAACCTGTGCAACCGGTTTGAAAAGAAGATCCACGATCTGGAGCTGACCCGGATGGTGTCGGTGCAGATGGGCCCCCAGACCCGGCTGCTGCAGAACAACGACACGTTGATGATCGAGAAGATCCAGTCCTCGCTGGTGAACACCATTCCCCTGTGGAAGAGCCAGATGGTGCTGGCGCTGGGGCTGGAGCACAGCCGTCAGGCCACGGCGGCTCAGAGCGCCGTGACGGAGATGACCAACGAGCTGCTGAAGAAGAACGCCGACACCCTGAAGATGGGGACCATCGCCACCGCCAAGGAGGCCGAGCGCTCCATCGTGGACATCGAGACGCTGCAGCACACCAACCAGCAGCTCATCGAGTCTCTGGACGAGGTGGCCCGCATCCAGCAGGAGGGCGCCGCCAAGCGCAGGGAGGCCGAGGCCCAGCTGGGCCGCATCGAGGGCGAACTGAAGCAGAAGCTGCTGGAGCTGCGCGGTTAAGCTGAGAGATACGACGATTCTCCGTGAAAGGAGACTACCATGAAATTTTATCAAAAACGTGGCTTTGCGCTGGTGGTGCTGGTGCTGGCCATTCTGGGCTCCTGCGTCTACGGCATCAGCAAAAAGCCCGCCGACCTGCCCCAGGTATCCTACGGCAACTGGCTGCGGGATGACGCCGACCTGTTGACGGACGAGACGGAGGCCTCCCTGCGGCAGTATGACCAGAGCTGGGACAGCGACTATCGGGCCATCATCGCCGTGGCGACGCTGGACACGCTGAACGGCTGGACCTATGAGAAGGCGGCGGCGGAGCTTGGCTCCCGGTGGGGGCTGGGCGGCAATGATATGCTGCTGCTGTTGGTAAAGGACAGCGACTACTACTTGGCGCCGGGCGACAACGTGCTGGACGCCATGACGGACACCTATCAGGCGGGCCTGCAGAGCGCTGTGGAGGCTCCCTACTATCAGGGGGACTACGACGCAGCGGCGCTGGCCTTCTTCCGGCAGGCGGATGTGTTCTATGCCCAGACGCTGGGCCGTCAGCAGAGCGGCGGCAGCTATTCCGATCATGAGGATAACGGTGCGTGGCAGGGCAATGACTCCGGCTCTGTGGCGGCTGTGGTGCTGCTGGTGGTGGGCATCTTTGTGGTGTGGATCCTGCTGGATGGCCTGCGGTATCGCCGGTATCGCCGCCGTCCGGTGGTGGTAGGCGGGCCTGTGTACTATCCCGTGTTCTGGGGACGGCATCCCCGTCCGCCCCGGCGGCCTGCACCGCCCCGTGGCCCCAGACCGCCCATGGGAGGCGGCCCTCGGCCCGGTGGATCCCGGCCCAGTACCCCTCGACCCTCCCGGCCTTCCGGTTCCCGGCCCTCCGGGAGCTTCGGCGGCGGGAGCCGCAGCGGTGGCTTCAGCGGCAAGGGCTTCGGCGGGAGCTCCCGTTCCGGCGGAGGCAGCCGTGGCGGCGGCTTCAGCGGGAAAGGCTTCGGCGGAGGCAAGAGATAAGCTAAATAAAAAAATAGCGGCAGGAACGAAGTTCCTGCCGCTATTTTTTCAGCTGGGGAAAAATCTTTTGGATTTTTCCCCAAAGAGATGGCAGCCTGCTGCATGCATAATTTCTGCGCCATCGGCGCAGAAATTCCACACTGGCAGGCTGAGAGGTATTTTCTCTCACGCACATGTCGTGAGAGAAAATGATTCTATATATTCACCGTCTGCGGACGGCGAACTCTGCGAGGCTTTTAGCTTATGGCTCGGGGTGCTCTGCTATTTGCTGCTCAATTTGCCGGACGATATCGCTGGGCGGAATATCCAGCGCCTGTGCGATTTTGAAAAGGGTATCGAGGGTGGGACTCCGCAGTCCACGCTCGATTTTGCTGTAATGGGTGCGGTCCAGACCGGCCAGACCACTGAGGACCTCCTGTGACATTCCCTTTCGGAGCCGATAGCTTTGAATCACCTGCCCCACCAGAGCGGCGCTGACCATGACCTCACCTTCTTTCCCTGTTATCATAACAGGAAGCAAAGAACGGAATGAGGTCACTTGACCCCAACGACAAAAAGGTGTAGAATGGACCTATCTAAATTGGGAGGTGGAATAGATGAAGCGGGTGGAGATACTGGTGGAGGAGAGCCTATACGAATTCTACCGGAAGGTAGGGGCGCAGGCCGGGGGCCTGCCGGCGGAGCGGGTCATGGCGGATGCACTGCTGAAGCTGGCGGGGGAGCTGTCGCTGCAGGCGCTGGAGAAAAAGCGGCGGCCGTGAGAAAGGAAAAAACCGTGGAAGCACAGCTTCCACGGTTTTTTGAACGTAAATTTTACTCGGCGGGGTAAACAGAAACCTGCTTACGATCCTTGCCCAGACGCTCGAAGCGAACCACACCGTTGGCCTTGGCGAACAGGGTGTCGTCGGAGCCACGGCCCACGTTGGCACCGGCGTGGATATGCGTGCCACGCTGGCGAACCAGAATGTTGCCGGCCAGAACGTGCTGACCATCCGCACGCTTGGGACCCAAGCGCTTGGACTCGGAATCACGGCCGTTCTTGGTGGAGCCCATACCTTTTTTGTGGGCGAAGAATTGCAGACCAATGTTCAGCATATTTCAGTACCATCCTTTCTGTAAGGGTAGAGAAGAGGAGGGCGGTCAGCCTTCCATAACTTCAATGTTATCGGGATATTCGTCGTGAAGCTGCGCCAGATAGACCATCAGCCCCGTCAGGAGATTCTGACAGGTGGACTCGGCCGTGTTGGCCAGTCCGCCGGGGAGCCGAAGGGAGATCGAGGCATCCGCTTCCCGCACTTTTACCGCAGCACACAGACCCATCACGTCGTTTACGGTGGCCTCCACCAGACGGACGGCGCTGGTAATGGCGGCGCAGACGATGTCTTCGCCGGATCCTCCCCAGCCGCTGTGGCCCTGCACGTCAAACCCGATGATGCGTGCATCCTCCGTGAGGAATGTAACGGTCGTCATGCCTTAGAAAGAGATCTTGCCGATCTCCACCTTGGTGTAGGGCTGACGATGACCCTGCCGTTTGCGGTAACCCTTCTTGGGGGTGTACTTGAAGATACGGATCTTCTTGCCCTTGCCGTTCTTCACCACGGTGGCATCCACCTTGGCACCCTCCACCACGGGAGTACCGAACTTGGAGTTCTCGCCGTCCACGATGGCCAGCACCTGATCAAAGACCACGGCGTCGCCGGCGTTGACGTCCAGCTTCTCGATGAAAAGCGTATCACCCTCGGAAACGTTGTACTGCTTACCACCGGTCACGATAATTGCCTGCATTACTTGTTGCACCTGCCTTTCCTTTATAACGGACTCGCTGTCGGGGGCGTCGGCTGCGGGAGCCGAAACTTCTACCCATTCAAAGCGGCTTATAAAGTATACCAGTCGGACGAGGCTTTGTCAACGCCTTTTGGGGGGATCTTGCGGCATTTTCTCCGGAATATTCAAAAAAATGTCATGACTTTTTCCGTACAATGGGGTACAATGAATGAAAATAAGTGTTTGGAGGAAATTTCCCTTGAGAAAGCTCTATGACGCCGCAGACCGGTTCTGCGCCCGGCATCCCCGCTTCGGCGTGCCGGATCTGATGCGCTATATCGTTATCGGCAATGTGGTGGTGTTTTTCCTGATCATGCTGACCAGAGGCACCAACGCCAGTGCCCTGAACTTCCTGTATTTTGATCCGCAGATGGTGCTGCGGGGTGAGGTGTGGCGCATCGTCACCTACATTTTCGTACCCAGTACCACCAGTGTGTTCTGGCTGGTGGTGGAGCTGTATTTCTACTACTGGATCGGCTCCACGCTGGAGCGGGAGTGGGGAACGGCACGGTTTAACCTCTACTATTGGAGCGGCGTGCTGCTGACGGTCATCGGCGCTCTGCTGGCCAGCGCCATTACGGGCGGCAACTTTGCGGTGGCGGGGACGAGCTACGTGAATCTGTCCATGTTCCTGGCCTTTGCGCTGCTGTTCCCCAATACGCAGGTGCTGCTGATGTTCATCATCCCGGTGAAGATGAAGTGGCTGGCCTACATCGATGTGGGACTGTTTGCGGCGGGCATCGTTCGGGCCATTCTGGTGCGGAACTGGGGTGGGGTGATCCTGCCGGTCATGGCGCTGCTGAACTTCCTGATCTTCGCATGGCCCACCCTGCAGGGCTGGGCGCAGCGGCAGCAGTATCAGCACTCCCGGCAGGCGGTGAACTTCAAGAAGGCCGTCCATCAGCAGCAGAAGCAGCAGGGGTATCACCACAAGTGTGCCGTGTGCGGCCGCACGGATACGGACTATCCGGATCTGCAGTTCCGGTATTGCAGCAAGTGCGTGGGCTATCACTGCTTCTGTCAGGATCATATCTTCTCCCACGTTCACTTTACGGAGTGAGGAAAACAGAAGAAACAGAGCGCCGGTCCATACGGATCGGCGCTCTGTTTTTGTCTTTTTGTGCGCTTTATGTATCCAGCTCCAGCAGGTGGAGGCCGTAGTCGTTGAGGTAGGGCTTCACCAGATCATAGGGGATGGAGAAGGTCTGCTCACCGGCGGAATAGGGGGCGATGTCGTAGGTGTTGAAGACGATGGTCACACCATTGGCGTTGTAGAACACGCTGCGCTCGATCCAGTCCAGCACCGTTTTGTCGTAGTCGCTGAAATAGGAGGTGTCGCCGCTGTCCTGAATCTGACGGAGGATCAGCTGGTACACGGCCTCCTCCAGTTGGTTGATGTCGGTGGCCAGGTCCGTGACGGACACGGTCTTGCCGGTGGAGAGGTCGAAGGAGACGGCCTGCCGCCAGGTGCTGGGGTGGGCGCCGCCGGTATAGGAGACATAGGACAGGGTGACGCACAGCAGGCGTTCATTCTGCCACCAGGAGATCCCTGCCTCATCCCGATAGGCGAAGTCCTCGGTTTTCCAGCGCTCTCCGCCGGTGATCTCGTACTCCTCACGGGCCATCTGCTCCATCTCGTCCAGCATATCCACCTGCTGATCCCGCCAGTCGGTGAACCAGTCGTTGATGCGCTGCACGGCGGCCTGCCGGTTCTTGGCGGCGGTGTCGCTGTTGTCGGGACTGCCGGTGAGGGTCAGCACGGGGATCTGATATCGGGCGGTGAGCAGCACTGTCTCGTCCTGCTCGCTGACGGTATATTGCCGCTCGGTCCACTCCGTGGAGATGACAGGGACGTCTGGGGAGGTCACGGCCACCTTCGGGACGCCGTCTGTCATCATGGTGTTGGCGACGGAGACCTTGCAGCCGGTCAGCAGACCCGTCAGGACGGTACACAGGACCAGCAGCATGGCCAGAGCCAGTAGCTTTTTCATGGGGGATTCACCTCACAGAAGGATGGGGTTCGTGCGCCAGTCGCTGCCGCAGACGCTGCGGGAGGTCTGGGGATAGGTCAGGACGTAGAGGTCCGTCCAAAGGGCCTCCCGGCGGAAGAGAGCTTCTGCCGCAGGCCCCAGACGGGACACGTCACCGGGGCGGGTCAGTACCGGTACACCCCGCCGCTGCATCTGCCGCAGAAGATCCCGGCCCCGTCCATTGGCGGCCAGCACACGGAGATAGGGGATGCCGCCCGCCGGGGGCGTGACATCCAGCCACGCCGACAGCAGCATCCGCCTCAGCCGGGAGGTGGGGTAGCGCTTGGTTTTGGCGGTCTCCAGCAGCTCCTCCGGGGAGCAGGAGGTGCGTACCGCCTGATAGAACCGGTGGTACAGGCCCTCCCTGCCACCGTCATAGGGGAGGAAGTCCTCCTCCCGCAGCTGCCGCAGCCGGGCTAAAATGGCCCGGTGGCAATGGGAGAGGTCTGCCGGGGCCTGTCCCAGCGCCAGCTCCCGCCGCAGCACCTGCGCCGCAGGAGCAGGGAGGTAGGAGAGAGCCTCGTCGGTACGGCCGGAGCGCAGCAGCGTCCGCAGATAGGAGGCGGAGGCCGTGTCGCCGGAGGGTGCGCCGTCGTGGCCGGCACCCTGACGCAGGACGGCCAGCGGCTCCATGGGAGCCTTCTGCCGCCGCAGGGCCTTCAGGTACTCGATGGCCAGAATGTCGTTGGGGAGGGAGAGCATCTGCGGGGGAGCGCCCAGCTCCTCCGCCGCCTGCTGCCGGGCCGGGGCATAGGCCATGCCTTGAGCCAGCAGCTGCCGGATGCGGGGCATCAGCTCCGGCTGGGAGAGAGCCGCCTCCGCTGCCTGTAAGGCGGTCAGGTCGCCGCACTCGCTGCCGAAGGCCAGATGGGACACCACGCCGGTGGAGGCCAGCAGCGCCACACCGCCGGCGGCAAACCGCTCCGCCGAGGCCATGGCCCACGGGGTGGGCAGCTCCAGTACCAGATCGGCGCCGCAGCGGACGGCCATCTCCCCACGGGCGTGCTTGCGCACCACGGCGGCGTCGCCCCGCTGGACGAAGTTGCCGCTCATGGCGCATACAAGGGGGGCGTCGTACTGCCGCCGCAGGCCCTCCAGCATCTGGGCGTGGCCCAGATGGAAGGGATTGTATTCACATATGATACCAATGGCGTTCACGATGTTCCCCCTTAAAATGTTACAAAAGGTTACAATTCAGTTGCGGGATGCACGGATTTGTGGAAATTTCTCTGGTTTCAACGGAGGAATAGACAATTTGGCGGGTATTTGCGAGATCTTGCCAGAATCATACCATACATCCGCAGATTTTGCAACGGGGGTACTTGGGCGTTGCTTTTTTCCGGCGGTGTGATACAATAGGGCCAACTGATAAATGAAAGGCGGTAATCGCAATGAACAGCGCTGAAAAGCTCCGACTGCTGCGGCAGCGGATGCAGGAGCAGGGCATGGACGCCTATGTGGTGGTAACGGATGATTTCCACGGCTCGGAGTACGTGGGTGACTATTTTAAGGCCCGGGAGTATCTGTCGGGCTTCACCGGCTCCGCCGGTACGCTGGTGGTGCTGCCGGACAGCGCCGCCCTGTGGACGGACGGACGGTACTTTTTGCAGGCGGCGGATCAGCTGGCCGGGAGCACCATCGACCTGATGCGGGCGGGGCAGCCCGGCGTTCCCACCATCGGGGCTTTTCTGGCACAGAGGGTGCCGCAGGGAGGCGTCGTGGGCTTCGACGGACGCACCGTCAGCAGTCTTTTTGCCCGGACGATGGCCGCTGCGCTGGAGGGGAAGAACGTCCGCTTCGCCTATGAGCAGGATCTGGCCGGGGCCGTGTGGCCGGACCGGCCGGCGCTGTCGGCGCAGCCGGTGTGGGAGCTGCCGGCGGAGTGCGCCGGGCTGACCCGTGAGGAGAAGCTGCGTCTGCTGCGGGAGAAGATGCGGGAGACCGGGGCAGAGGTACTGGTGCTGACGGCGCTGGACGAGGTGGCGTGGACGCTGAACCTCCGGGGCGACGACGTGCGCTGCACGCCGGTGTTCCTGTCCTTTCTGCTGCTGCGGCAGGAGGAGGCCACCCTGTGTGTGCAGGAGCAGATCCTGTCCGGAGAGCTGAAGGAGAAGCTGGCGGCCTGCGGCGTGGCACTGGCCCCCTATGAGAGCATTTATGACCGGCTGCGGGCCATCCCGGCAGGGACGGCGGTGCAGACGGACAGCGCCACAGCCAACTACTGCGTATTGCAGAGTCTGTCCGGGGCCAAGGTGCTGGACAGACCCAGCCCGGTGCAGCTGATGAAGGCCATGAAGACCCCGGCGGAGCAGGAGAACTTCCGGGCCGCCCACATCAAGGACGGTGTGGCGGTGTGCCGGTTCATCTGCTGGCTGCAGGGCCATGTGGGCAAGGAACCCATCACCGAGTGCAGCGCTGCCGCCAAGCTGGAGAGCTTCCGGGCTCAGCAGCCGGACTATCTGGGGCCAAGCTTTGACTCCATCATGGCCTTCGGTCCCCACGGAGCCATCGTCCACTATGAACCCACGGCGGAGACGGATGTGCCGCTGGAGCCCCGCAGCTTCTGCCTGGCGGATACCGGCGGACACTATTTGCAGGGGACCACGGACATCACCCGCACCATCCCGCTGGGGCCGCTGACGGAGGAGGAACGCCGGGCCTATACGGTGGTGCTGAAGGGCCATCTGCGGCTGGGGGCTGCCCGGTTCCCGGAGGGCCTGTGCGGGCAGAATCTGGATATTCTGGCCCGGCTGCCTCTGTGGGAGCAGGGGATGGACTACAACCACGGCACCGGTCACGGCGTGGGGTATGTGCTCAGCGTCCATGAGGGGCCGCAGCGGCTCCACTGGCGGCTGCCGGAGAACCAGAAGGTCACGGCGCTGGCAGAGGGCATGGTGGTATCCAATGAACCCGGCTACTATGCCGCCGGACAGTTCGGCATCCGCCATGAGAATCTGGAGCTGGTGCAGCGGGACGGCGAGAACGAGTATGGCCGCTTCCTGCACTTCGAGCCGCTGACCATGGTCCCCTTTGACCGGGCGGCGCTGGAGCTGAGCCTGCTGTCGGAGGAGGAGCTGGCGCTGCTGAACGCCTATCATGAGAAGGTGCGGGCTGCCATCGCACCCCATCTGGATGGGGAGGAGCTGGCGTGGCTCATGGCCGCTACGGCACCCATCCTGCGGTAAGAGAAGAATAGAAAAGCCGTCCCCGGCCACCGGCCGGGGACGGCTTTTCTATGGGAAGATCATCGTTTCAGCAGGGTCTGCCGCTGCCGCCAGTCCGGCAGGCAGCGCTCCACCTCGGCGTAGAAGGCGGGACTGTGGTTTTTATGGCGGATATGGGCCAGCTCATGCACCACCACATACTCGATGGCCTCCGGGGGATAGGCCATCAGGTACAGGGAGAAGCAGAGACTGTTTTTCCCGGAGCAGCTGCCGAACCGTGTCCGGGCGGAGGTGATCCTGATCCCGGTGGGCCGGACGCCCATGACCCCGGCCCAATAGGCTACCCGCTGGGGCAGGTGAGCCTTGGCCTGCCGGCGAAGGGCCTCCTGCTCCTGGGGGGTGGGCTCCGGGTGCTCCGCCCGATACCGGGCCTGACGCTGCTGCTGGCGATGGATCCATGTCTCGTGCTTTTCCACGAAGGTGCGGATCTCCTCCGCCGGGAGAGTCATGGGCGCCCGCACTACCACGCTGCCGGTCTGGTCTACCTGCAGGGCCACGGTGCGGCGGCGGCTCCGCACCACCTGATAGTCCGTCATCGCTCTGCCACCCAAATGAATCGGGGGCCGTGATAGCCGTCCCGCTCCACGGTCTCCGTCCACATGGACGCAGGGCGCACCCACAGGCCGCCGTCGCCGTAGAGGGCCCGGTACACCACCAGCTCCTCCAGCGTCTCCGAGTGGCGGGCGATGCCCAGCACCTGATATTCATTGCCCTTGAAGTGGCGATACCGCCCCGGTTGAATGTCCGCCATATACTCCACCTCCGTTTTTGGGATCAGTATACCACATCGGTTTCCAAAAGGCAAAAACTGTGTTATCATACAGGAAAGGACATATGCTGAAAGGGGAGACTGCACCATGAAGAACACCACCCTGTGCTACATCGAAAATCCGGCCGGGGAGTATCTGATGCTCCACCGGGTGAAGAAGGAGAACGACTGCAACCACGACAAATGGATCGGTGTGGGCGGGAAATTCGAGGACGGAGAGAGTCCGGAGGAGTGCGTCCTGCGGGAGACGCTGGAGGAGACGGGGCTGACTCTTACCGACTATCGGTATCGGGGGATCGTCACCTTTGTCTCCGACCGGTGGGAGACGGAATATATGCACCTGTTCACCGCCACCGGCTGGACGGGCCGCATCCGGGAGGACTGCGACGAGGGCGTGCTGGGGTGGATCCATCGGGATCGGCTGGCGGCCCTGCCCCAGTGGGAGGGGGACCGCATCTTTCTGGAGCTGCTGCGGCGGGAGGTGCCGTTCTTCTCCCTGAAGCTGCGCTATGAGGGGGAGCGGCTGGCCTATGCCGCCCTCAACGGAAGGGAGATGGAGCGATGAAGCTGCTGGTCAGTGCGTGTCTGCTGGGAGTGGCCTGCCGCTACGATGGGCGGAGCAAGCTCCACCCGCTGGCGCAGGAGCTGTGCCGCCGCCATGAGGTGATCCCCGTGTGCGGGGAGATCTTCGGGGGGCTGCCCACGCCCCGGTTCCCCTCCGAACGCCGGGAGGGCGGCGTGTTTGCAAGCGACGGCGGTGATGTCACCGATGCCTTCCGCCGGGGGGCGGAGGAGGTGGTGCGTCTGGCTCGGCTCACCGGGGCACAGGCGGCCATTCTGAAGGAGCGCAGCCCCTCCTGCGGTTCCGGGGAGATCTATGACGGTACCTTCACCGGAACGGTGGTGGAGGGCTGGGGCGTGACGGCGGAGCTGCTGCGCCGGGAGGGCATCCCGGTGCTGGGGGAGTCCCGGATGGGAGAACTGCTGACAGAGGGCGAGGCGTGTTTGGTCAAAATCACAAGAGACCCGGCGAAAAAACTGTGAGATTCTGAAAAAATGGTCCGGCCCCATTGACAGCCTATGTATAAGTTGCTAAGATGGTAGCGTCAACAAGCCGAAAACGTTACCGGGAAGGTTTCCGAGTTTTCGGTACTATCTCCGGAGGGATCACCGATGACCATCAAAGATATTGCCCGGCTCTGCGGCGTCAGCGTCAGCACGGTATCCCGTGTGCTCAACGACCGACCTGACGTCAGCGAGGAGAACCGACGCCGGGTGCTGGAGGTCATTGAAAGCTCCAACTACATCCCCAACAACACCGCACGGGATTTGGTCAAGACCAAGTCCGACGCCATTGGATTGGTGGTGCGGGGCGTGTCCAACCCCTTCTATACTGACATCATCCGGGCCGTCGAGGACGGCATCACCGCCGAGGGCTTTACCATGGTGATGCAGCAGATCGGCACCTGCGATGACGAGATCAAGCGGGGGGCTATGATGGAGCGGGAGAAGCGGCTGCGGGGCATCGTGTTTCTGGGCGGACGATCCGACTACACGCCGGAGGAGCTGACCATGCTGAACGTGCCCTTTGTCTGCTGCTCCTACGCCAATCAGTACGGCACACTGCCGGAGGGCTCCTACGCCTCGGTGTCCATCGCTGACGAGGAGGAGGCCTATCGGGCCGTGATGGAGCTGTACCGCTGCGGACACCGCCGCATTGCGGCGCTGGTAGCCCGCACCGATGATCGGGCCATCAGCCAGCTGCGCTATCAGGGGTATCTCCGGGCGCTGGCGGACTGCGGTCTGCCGACGGAGGAGGAGTTGGTGATCCGTGCCGGGTCCTTTGACATCGGGGACGCCTACCGGGCCATGGCGGAGAGGCTGCGGCAGGGGGCGGACTTCACGGCGGTGTTTTCCATTGCCGACAACATGGCGCTGGGCGCCATGCGGGCGCTGCGGGAGGCGGGATGCCGGGTGCCGGAGGACTGCTCCGTTATCGCCATCGACGGCCTGACCATGTCGGAGTATTTCCATCCCATGCTGACCACCCTCTGCCAGCCTATGGAGGAGATGGGGCGGCGCAGCGTGGAGATCCTGATGGACATGATCCACGGCCGGGGACGGCCCCGCTGCGAGACGGTGCGGACCGTGCTGCGCCGGGGAGCGTCCGTGCGGCGGATCAACTGAGTTTTTCCCATCCCAAGGGATGTGAAAAATAATAAATGAAGGAGAAATGAAAATGAAGAAGTTTCTTGCATTGGCTCTGGCTCTTGTTCTGGCGCTGTCTCTGGCAGCCTGCGGCAAGAAGGCAGACGACAACAAGGGCAATGGAGACGAAGCGAAGGGTTCCGTGTACTACCTGAACTTCAAGCCCGAAGCCGACCAGGCTTGGCAGGATCTGGCCAAGACCTACACCGAGCAGACCGGCGTGGAGGTCAAGGTCGTCACCGCCGCCTCCGGCCAGTATGACACCATGCTGACCTCCGAGCTGGACAAGTCCGCTCCTCCCACCATGTTCCAGGTGGGCAACCAGGGCGCCGTCAACTCCTATGGCGATTTCTGCTATCCTCTGGATAACACCGACGTCATGAAGGAAATGACCACTCAGGACTTCAACCTGAAGAATGCCAACGGCGAGACCGTGTCCATCGGCTACTGCTATGAGGCCTTTGGCATCATCGTCAACAAGGCTCTGCTGAAGCAGGCCGGCTATGAGATCTCCGATATCACCAACTTTGAGACCCTGAAGAAGGTCGCCGACGACATCCACAGCCGCGCTGCCGAGCTGGGCTTTGACGCCTTCAGCTCCGCCGGCCTGGAGGGCTCCTCCAGCTGGCGCTTCTCCGGTCACCTGGCCAATATGCCCCTGTTCTATGAGTTCCGGGATGACAACGTCACCTCTCAGCCCGCCAGCATCAAGGGCACCTATCTGGACAACTTCAAGAACGTCTGGGATCTGTACACCACTGATTCCGCCACCACCGGCGCTGCTCTGACCACCGCCACCGGCGACGCCTCCGAGGCCGAATTCGGTCAGGGCAAGGCTGTGTTCTATCAGAACGGCTCTTGGGAGTTTGCCAACCTCACCGGCGAGGAGAAGGGCTTTAAGATGAACCCCGAGGATCTGGCCATGATCCCCATCTACTGCGGCGTTGAGGGCGAGGAGAAGTCCGGCCTGTGCTGCGGCACCGAGAACTGCTGGGCTGTCAACAAGAACGCCAAGGAAGAGGACATCCAGGCCACTCTGGACTTCATGAAGTGGGTCGTTACCTCTGACGAGGGCACCACCATGCTGGCTGAGCAGTTTGGCCCCTGCCCCTTCAAGAACGCCAAGACCCCCGAGAACGTGTTCTTTGCCGATGCCAACGCCTATACCACTGCCGGCAACTACATTGTGACCTGGGCCTTCAACTGGACTCCCGCCGTGGATGACTGGCGTGCGGGCGTGGTGGACGCTCTGACCCAGTACACCGTCAACGGCGGCAGCTGGGACAACGTCAAGACCGCCTTCGTGGACGGCTGGGCCACCCAGTATGCCAAGGAGAACGGCTGAGCTATAAGCGCTCCGTTGTAACGCAATAGGACCGGGGGCGGGCTTATCGCCCGCCCCCGATTTTCTCACCTGCGGCGCACAGAGCTGTTGGCCGGTATGGACCGGGCAAGAGCTCCGGGCGCCGCCCGGAAAAAACATAGATAGGAGAGAGGCGTCATGAAACTTCCGAAACACCGCCGGGATGAGGCCGCACTGAATTCCCGGCTGATCCGCCGCCCCATCAAGCGCATGGTGTGGCTGTTTTTGCTGCCCACCTTTGCCGCCTTCTGCATCGGCTTCCTGTACCCCTTCTTCAAGGGGCTGTTTCTGTCCTTCTGCAAATTCCGCATTACCAGCCAGTGGACATGGACGGGGCTGGAAAACTACCGGAAGGCCTTCCAGGACCCCGGCTATATGCACGCATTCTGGTACACGGCGCTGTTTGCTCTGGTGAGCCTGATCGCTATCAATCTGTTTGCCTTTACCATTGCCTATGCACTGACCCAGAAGTTCAAGGGTACCAACGTGTTCCGCACGGTATTCTTCCTGCCCAACCTCATCGGCGGCATCGTGCTGGGCTATATCTGGTCCATGATCTTCGACGGCATCCTCATCAAGTACAACACCTCCGTGGTCCTGGAGACGAAATACGGCTTCTGGGGTCTGGTGATCCTGGTGTGCTGGCAGCAGATCGGCTATATGATGATCATCTATATTGCCGGACTTCAGGCCGTGCCCGAGGATATGCTGGAGGCGGCCCGCATCGACGGCGCTAACCGCTGGCAGACCCTGTGGCGGGTCACCATCCCCAACGTGATGCCCTCTATCACCATCTGCATGTTCCTGAGCCTGACCAACGGCTTCAAGCTGTTTGACCAGAACTTGGCCCTGACCGACGGGCGTCCCTTCCAGCAGCTGGGCAACGGAGAGACCATCAAAACAACGGAAATGCTGGCCCTGAACATCGTCAACGCCTTCGGCACCAACGGCGGCGGCAACCGCGGCGTGGGTCAGGCCAAGGCCGTGATCTTCTTCATCGTGGTGGCGGCCATCAGCATCATCCAGCTTCAGGCCAGCCGCCGCAAGGAGGTGCAGCAATGATCAAAACCGAAGCTCTGCGCCGCAGAGAGCGCCGTCAGGCGCTGCTGACGGTGGTGTTCACCATCATCTCCGTGATCTATCTGATGCCGGTGCTCCTGGTGCTCATCAACTCCCTGAAGGCCAACGCCTTTGTCAACACCGAGACCTTCAAGCTGCCCACGGCGGAATCCTTTGTGGGGCTGAAGAACTATGTCAAGGGCATGACCTTCGGCAACTTCGCCTTCTATAAGGTGGTATTCTACAGCTTCTTCATCACCATTACCTCCACGGCGCTGATCCTGCTGTGCACGTCCATGGCGGCGTGGTACATCTCCCGGGTGGGGAGTCTGGTCAGCAAGATCGTGTACTACCTGTGCGTATTCTCCATGGTGGTGCCCTTCCAGATGGTCATGTATACCCTGGCCCGGACGGCGGACCAGGTGCATCTGAACACCCCTTGGACCATCCCCGTGGTATACCTGGGCTTCGGCGCGGGCCTTGCCGTGTTTATGTTCACGGGCTTTGTCAAGAGTCTGCCGCTGGAGATCGAGGAGGCCGCCGCCATCGACGGCTGCGGCCCGGTGGGCACCTTCTTCCGGGTGGTGCTGCCTATGCTGAAGCCCACCATGATCTCCGTGGGCGTGCTGGAGATCATGTGGGTATGGAACGACTATCTGCTGCCCAGCCTGGTGCTGGACATCAACCAGTACCGCACCATCCCCATCCACATTCAGTACCTCAAGGGCAGCTACGGCACCGTGGACATGGGCGCCACCATGGCCCTGATCATGCTGAGCATCCTGCCGGTCATTATCTTCTATCTGTGCTGCCAGAAGCACATCATCAAGGGCGTGGCCGCCGGAGCCGTGAAGGGATAAGGAGAGTAGAGCCTCCGCTCGGAGGGCGGGGCTGATAAGTATTTCAAAGCATTTCTATAAGTAAGTGAGTGACTACCTATGAATCGAAGCAGCGGCATTCTGATGCCCATTTTCTCCCTGCCGTCCCCCTATGGCATCGGCACGCTGGGCAAAGCGGCGTATGACTTTGCGGACTTTCTGGCGGAGGCGGGCCAGCACTACTGGCAGATGCTGCCCCTTGGCCCCACCAGCTATGGGGATTCCCCCTATCAGAGCTTTTCCACCTTTGCCGGCAACCCCTATTTCATCGATCCGGACCTGCTGGTGGAGGACGGCCTTTTGACGAAACAGGAGGTGAAGGCCTACCGCTGGGGGAGTGACCCCCGCCATGTGGACTACGGCGCTGTGTATAACAGCCGACTGAAGCTGCTGTCCAAGGCTAAAAAGCGGGGCTGGGAGCGTGACCGGGAGGAGGTCACGGCCTTTGTGGCGGAGAATGCCCGGTGGTTGCCGGACTACGCCCTGTTCATGGCCTGCAAGCGCCATTTCGGGATGCGCTCCTGGACGGAGTGGGAGGATGAGGACATCCGCCTGCGCCGCTCGCAGTTGGTACTGGAGCAGTACCGTACCCTGCTGCGGGAGGATGTGGAGCTGTTCACCTATATCCAGTATTTGTTCTTCCGGCAGTGGGAGGCTCTGCGGACCTATCTCCACGGGAAGGACATCCATATCATCGGTGACCTGCCCATCTATGTGGCCATGGACTCCGCCGATGTGTGGGCCGAGCCGGAGAATTTCCAGTTGGATGACCGGTGCGTCCCCACGGAGGTGTCCGGTGTGCCGCCGGACTACTTCAGCGCCGACGGCCAGCTGTGGGGCAATCCCCTCTATCGCTGGGATCGGATGCAGGCCGACGGCTTCGGCTGGTGGATCCGCCGCATCGACGGCGCCGGGAAGTTGTATGACGTCATCCGTATCGACCACTTCCGGGGCTTCGAGAGCTACTGGGCAGTACCCTACGGCGAGACAACGGCCAAAAACGGCCGGTGGGTCAAGGGCCCCGGCATGGCGCTGGTGGGTGTGCTCACCGGTTGGTTCCCGCAGCTGGAGTTTATCGCTGAGGATCTGGGCTATCCCACCCCGGAGGTGGCGCAGCTGCTGCGGGATTCCGGTCTGCCGGGCATGAAGGTGCTGGAATTTGCCTTCGATTCCCGTGATACCAGCAGCTATCTGCCCCATAGCTACGGGGAGAACTGCATCTGCTATACCGGTACCCATGACAACAGCCCGCTGGCCCTGTGGCGGCAGGAGGCGGATCCGGCGGATATTGCCTTTGCCAAGGAGTATCTGGGGCTTAACGACGAGGAGGGCTTCAACCGGGGCATCATCCGGGGCGGCATGAGTTCTGTGGCCAAGCTGTTTGTGGCTCAGATGCAGGACTATCTGGAGCTGGGGGCGGGACACCGCACCAACGAGCCGGGGACTCAGTCCGGCAACTGGCAGTGGCGGATGCTGCCGGGAGAGCTGACGCCGGAGCTGGCGCAGCGCATCCGGAAGCTGACCCGCATCTACGGCCGATTGGCCTGAAAAGCAATGGGAGGGACCGAGCTGATGCTCGGTCCCTTTTTCCGTGGAAGGAGAAGGATATGATCCGTGTGTATGAGGTGCGGCGGTGGGAGGCGGTCACAGTGAACAAACCGAATCCTCAGGCTGTGGGCCTTTACCGGCATATGGGAGTTGAGGTTTATCGGCGAACCGATTGCGACGAGGAGGGCGGCCCCTATCCGCTGCTGTATATGCGGTGGGAAAACCACCGGAGCTGAAAACAGTGCATGACCCCGGCGGCATTGGCCGCCGGGGTCATGGAGACTGTCGGAAAACCCTCCGGGTTTTTCCGACAAAAGGTTGCAGTCTGCTGTGCGCATAATTTGTGTGCCATAGGCGCACAAATTCCACACTT
>ENA-OUQM01000706-OUQM01000706.1-human-gut-metagenome-genome-assembly--contig:-NODE-706-length-21122-cov-5.766364_pt1 | contig 21122 bp, 18 predicted proteins | sample MGYA00237949_ERZ548830 | MGnify/ENA primary metagenome ERZ548830 (study PRJEB26490, sample SAMN05194706) | human gut metagenome | biome: terrestrial biome; feature: human-associated habitat; material...
TTGTGAACTACGCCCCCTGTGATGTCGCTATTTAGCAAATAAAAAATGACGAATGCTCTTTGACAGCTAAATGCTGTAAGAACATTCGTCATGGTGCGGCTAACAGGACTTGAACCTGCACGTCGTGGACACTGGACCCTAAAACCAGCGCGTCTGCCAATTCCGCCATAGCCGCATAACAAAATTAGTATACGTTTTTTTGTGCGGTTTGTCAATGGCAAAACCGTATTGACACGGGCATCCGTTTTAATGAAGGAAGACTTGCGCACAATTTACGTTTTATCTATGGACGTGTGTCCCTGCTGTACGGTATACTATAGGCAAACCGCCTGCCAGCCTGTGACCACGGAGGTAGACTTTGAAAAAGAACATCCTAGCCAAGCTCTCACCCTTCCATTTTTTGATGCTGCTGATCGCGGGCATCATCAATGCTATCGGTGTAACGCTGTTTATTGCGCCGGTACAGCTGTACGACAGCGGCATCTCCGGCACATCCATTCTGCTTTCCCAGCTGACGCCGGACTATCTTTCGCTGTCCTTCTTCCTGATCCTGCTCAACATCCCGCTGCTGCTGTTCGGCTTCAAGCGGCAGGGGGCGGTGTTCTCGATTTACGCCATCTTTACGGTCTGCGTCTACTCGGTGGCAGCCTGGCTCATCACCGATGTGCTGCCCATCGACGTCAGCATTGCCTCGCCGCTGGCGGGCACGGATTTGTTTTTGTGTGCGCTGTTCGGCGGCATCATCTCGGGCGTTGGCAGCGGCCTGGCCATCCGCTACGGCGGCGCGATGGACGGCATTGAGGTCGTCGCCGTCATCTTTGCGAAGCCGCTCGGGCTGTCCGTCGGTACATTTGTGCTGATTTACAACGTGCTGCTGTACATGATCTGCGGCATCGTCATGGGCAGCTGGATACTGCCGCTCTACTCCATCGTCACCTACGCGGCGGGTTCCAAGACCGTAGACTTCATCGTGGACGGTCTTGACAGCGCCAAGGCAGCCATGATCATCACGACCCACCCGGACGAGATCGCCCGCGCCGTGTCGGAGGAATTCGGCACGGGCCTGACCATCATAGACGCCCACGGCTTCTACTCGGACACGCCAAAAACGGTGCTGTACGTTGTGGTCAACCGCTTCCAGACCGTCAAGCTCAAGACGCTGGTCAAGGGTGTCGACGCAAACGCCTATATGGCCATCAGCCCGGTGGCCGACCTGCTGCACGGCAGCAAGGAAGAAGAAACCGCCTGACCCAAGCCCCCTGCATCCCCGCGATGCAGGGGGCTTTTTGTGACATAATCCGCGGACTGCCTGCACATTCTAATCCCAAAGCGAGGGATGAATATGCACCGACACAAATTTTTACGGCATGCGGCGGCTGTCCTGGCGGCAGCGGCCCTGCTGACGGCCGTGGTACTGGCGGGCCTGGCGGCGGCTCTGCCGGATACACTTTACACCGACGGCCCGGCGGCGGAGCTGGAAATTGCCTCGATGCCCTACCTGACCGTAAAAAAGCGGCAGGGGAGCGTGGCCGCGGACAGCACGACGCCTGACACAAGCGCCAACGTCACGCTGACGCTGTTCGGCACGCTGCCGGTCAAGACCGTGCGTGCCGTCAGCACCGAGCGGCGCACTGTGCAGGTCTGCGGGACACCGTTCGGTGTCAAGCTGTTCTCCGACGGGGCGCTTGTCGTGGCGTTCTCGGATCGCTACACGGCGCTGGGCAGCGAGAACCCCGCCAAGGCAGCCGGGCTGCGGCTGGGCGATTTGATCGTCTCCGCCAACGGCAGGCCGGTACGCAGCAACGAGGACCTGACCGCGGCTATTCAGGCGGCGGGCGGCGCACCCCTGGCCGTGGTGTACCGGCGCAGCGGTGCCCGGCACACGGCGACGCTGACCCCGACGGCGGACGAAAACGGTCACTACAAGGCGGGCGTCTGGGTGCGGGACTCGGGCGCGGGCATCGGCACAATGAGCTTTGTGGACCCGCAGCGCGGCACATTCGCGGGGCTGGGGCATTCCATCAGCGATGCCGACACAGGTGCGGACCTGACGCTGCTCTCCGGGGAAATCGTCCCGGTGACGATTACCGGCTGCATCCGCGGCGCAGCGGGCAGCCCGGGTGAGCTGCGCGGGGAGTTCGCCGCTGCGCCCGCCGGAACCGTGTTGGCCAACGATGCCGCCGGGGTCTACGGCAGCTACACCGGCAGCTGCACCGCCCCGGCACTGCCCGTGGCAAATTTGCAGGAGGTCACGCCCGGCGAGGCCGAGCTGTGGACCACTGTGCTGGGCACGACGGCGCAGCCCTATACGATTCGGGTCGAGCGTGTGACGATGACCGGCAGCGACCCGAACCGAAACCTGCTGATCCGCGTGACGGACAAGCGCCTGCTTGACGCCACCGGCGGCGTAGTGCAGGGCATGAGCGGTTCGCCTATTGTGCAGAATGGCCGTCTGGCGGCAGTGCTTACACATGTGCTGGTGAACGATCCGAGCAGAGGCTACGCAATCTTTGCGACAACCATGCTGGAAAAAGCGGATGCTGTCGCCAGCAGCAAATGAGCGCCGAAAGTGGGACGCAGCGGACGAAAAAGCGAGACTGCTGACCGACAACAAAAGCCACGAAAAGAATAAAATGATGTTGATACGTGTACTATTTTGCCGATGACTGACGAATTATAGAAAAAATTGTCGAACGAAAATTTCGGGAAATAACGATAAACTGCGGGAAATCTATTGATAAATGTGGGAAAATATGGTAGAATTCCCAATGTAAACAGAAACCGAGCGAAGTTTACGCGCGGGGTACGCGCAGCTCAAAATGTATGGAGGATATGTGACGATGGAAAAGATCAAATTTGTAATGACCGACACGGACACGCAGGTGTCCGCTGTGTGCCGCCATGCGCTGGAAACCAAAGGCATTGCCGTGACCGTCTGTGAGAAGAACGGCACCAAGGCCCTGGAAACCCTTCTGGCCGTTCATCCGCAGGCCGTTCTGCTGGATGCGTTCATGCCGGACCTGGACGCGATCACGGTCAAGCAGCGCTACGAGGCCCAGAACACCAGCAGCACCCACACGACGTTCTTCGTCACGGGGGCATTCCAGAGCGAGGAGATGGAGCAGGAACTTCTTGACAGCGGGTTCTCGTTCTTCTTCGTCAAGCCGTTTGACGAGTCGGTCCTCGTCAGCCGTGTGCTGAAGGCGGCGGGCAACACGATGCGCCCACAGGTCGTCTCGCAGGACAGCGATGAGCTGACCGTGACGGAAATTCTGCACCAGATCGGCGTACCCGCGCACATCAAGGGGTACCAGTTCCTGCGCGACGCCATTCTGCTGACGATCTCCGACCACGGGTATATCAACGCCGTGACCAAGCGGCTTTATCCCGAAATCGCCAAGCGCAACATGACCACGGCCAGCCGTGTCGAGCGCGCGATCCGCCACGCCATCGAGGTCGCCTGGGACCGCGGCGACGTGGACACGCTGAACAGCTACTTTGGCTACACGATCCACAACCTGCGCGGCAAGCCGACGAACAGTGAATTTATTGCCATGATAAGCGATAAAATTCGTCTGGACAAAAAGCGGCATGCGTAAACTGCCCGCCGCCCGGTTGCCACACTCCCAACTTCGTGTTATAATACATTTATTATAAGGCAATACCAAAACAAAAGCACCGCCGGATGCACACCACACCTGCCGGTGCCGCAAAATAACACGGAGAAGGAATCGGCTATGGACAAAAAGCTTAAAATTGCGGTTGCGGGAACGGGCTATGTGGGACTTTCCATTGCAACGCTGCTGGCGCAGCACCACGAGGTCTGCGCGATTGACGTGATCCCGGCCAAGGTCGATCTCATCAACCGGCGCAAATCTCCGATCCGGGACGAATACATTGAAAAATACCTGGCCGAAAAGGAACTGAAACTGACCGCCACGCTTGACCCGGTACAGGCGTACAGCGGCGCGGACTTTGTCGTCATCGCCGCGCCCACAAACTACGACAGCCGCACCCAGCACTTTGACACCTCGGCTGTCGAGGCGGTCATTCAGCTTGTCATGCGGTACAACCCCAACGCCGTCATGGTCATCAAGTCGACGATTCCCGTGGGCTACACGGTGTCGGTGCGCGAAAAATTCGGCAGCAGCAACATCATCTTCAGCCCCGAGTTCCTGCGCGAGTCGAAGGCACTCTACGACAACCTTTACCCGAGCCGCATCATTGTCGGCACTGACCTGAACGACCCGCGCCTGGTGGAGGCCGCGCACACCTTTGCGGCGCTGCTGCAGGAGGGAGCTATCAAGGAGAACATCGACACGCTGTTCATGGGCTTCACCGAGGCCGAGGCTGTCAAGCTGTTTGCCAACACCTATCTGGCGCTGCGCGTGGCGTACTTCAATGAGCTGGACACCTACGCCGAGAGCAAGGGTCTGTATACCCAGCAGATCATCGACGGTGTCTGCCTTGACCCGCGTATCGGCAGCCACTACAATAATCCCAGCTTCGGCTACGGCGGCTACTGCCTGCCCAAGGACACCAAGCAACTGCTGGCCAACTATGCCGATGTGCCCGAAAAGCTGATCGAGGCCATTGTTGACAGCAACCGCACCCGCAAGGACTTTATCGCGGACCGTGTGCTGAAGCTGGCCGGGTACTACGGCTACGCCAACGAGAATGAGTATGACGCCGACAGGGAAAAGCCCGTGACCATCGGCGTTTACCGCCTGACGATGAAGAGCAACAGCGATAACTTCCGCCAGAGCTCGATTCAGGGCGTCATGAAGCGCATCAAGGCCAAGGGGGCGACGGTCATCATCTATGAACCGACGCTGAAGGATGGCGAGACCTTCTTTGGCAGCGTTGTCGTCAACGATTTGGACAGGTTCAAGGCACAGTCGCAGGCCATTCTGGCAAACCGCTATGACAAATGCCTGGACGACGTAAAGGAAAAGGTCTACACGCGTGACATCTTCCGCCGCGATTGACCGCGTTTGCCATGCTGTTTATGCAGCTGCGCCGCGCTCCGGTAACCCGGGGCACGGCAGCAGCTGCTTTATTTTTTGAAATTCAGACAAAATTCGGCAGAAAATTGTAAAACGCGCTTGACAGATTCCCTTCCTTCGTGTATAATCATACCTGTTGTTTGCCTCTGTAGCTCAGTCGGTAGAGCAGGGGACTGAAAATCCCCGTGTCATTGGTTCGATTCCGATCGGAGGCACCACGTCAAGGAAACCCAACAGGGTTTCCCAATATGCGGCCGTAGCTCATCTGGTAGAGCGCCACCTTGCCAAGGTGGAGGTAGCGAGTTCGAGCCTCGTCGGCCGCTCCACTTTTGACCACCCTTCGGGGTGGTTTTTGTTTATGTAAGCCGTTTGATATAAAAATATGCCGCGTGTGCAGTTGTCTGCACGCACGGCGTATTTTTATATCGGAAAATCAGGACTCGACCTTGATTTTATCCTTGGCATATTCTAGGGCGAGACCAATCAGCTCATTGCGGGAACGATTGGTTTTTCTGGCCAGATCGTCATAAAAATCCACGATGGACTTGTCAACGCGGATGGTAAACATAACTGGTTCGGTTTTTCTTGTGATTTTGAGCTCGTCCATACTATCACCACCTACTTATATTATGATGAAAAATATGGGGTTTGAAAATGTGTAAAATATGTTGAAAAATAAACATATAAGTGTTACCATAGAGATACACTCAAAAATAGGAGGTATATCATGGAAAACAAATCGAGTGGCCCTGTACAAACAGAAAGCAGCAAGACGAGCGGACAGGTTATTTGTCCCAAATGCGGAACACCTTTTGCAGCAAGGGAAAAGAAATGTCCGTCCTGCGGCGAAACCAATAGGCTGACAGTATGCAAGTCCTGTGGTGCGCAGATGGCAAAGAGCGCGAAGCAGTGCCCGTCCTGCGGTGCTAAACAGAAAAAACCGATTTACAAGCGTGTGTGGTTCTGGATTTTGGTTGTTATTGTCGTGATGATGGCGGCCAGTTCGTCCGGTAAAGAGAAACAGAACACAGCTCCGGCTCCAACTGCTACTCCAAAAGTTACTAGTGAGGCAGTATCAAACAGCAAAGATACGTCTGCGCAGAGTGACACGAATGAGCTCCAAGAAGCAGAGCCCGCAGAATCAGAAGCTCCACAGGAGACGGCAAGCGAGGTTGAGCAGCCCGCAGCCGAGCCAGAGGTCACGATGGGAGAGCGCAACGCTCTGGCCAAAGCGAAGTCCTATCTGGACTTCACGGCGTTCTCGTATACAGGACTTATCGATCAGTTGGAATATGAGGGCTTCAGCACCGAGGAAGCAACCTACGGTGCGGACAACTGCGGTGCAGACTGGAATGAGCAGGCTGCAAAAAAGGCAAAGAGCTATCTGGAGTTCACCTCTTTCTCCCGCAGTGGCTTAATGGACCAATTGCTGTATGATGGTTTTACCCAGGAGCAAGCTGAGTACGGTGTGACACAAAACGGATATTAAACAGCATTCGGGTTGGATTCTCGCGCTAAATCCGGCCAAAATAGTGCATACCTCGCCTTTTGCCCATTGACAGCGGCGCTTTTTTGACAGTATACTTAAACTGTTCTTTTGCGAAAGCGGAAGAACGATTTGCGGTATATATTAAAAGGAGTGCGGAATCATGAAAAACTCGAATATCAAAACCGTCGTTGCCGTCGGCATCGGCGCAGCCCTGTTCTTTGTTCTGGGCCGCTTTGTCGCTATCCCCAGCCCGGTGCCCAACACCAACATCAGTCTGCAGTACGCTGTGCTCGGTCTGCTGGCCGCCATGTACGGCCCTGTGGCCGGCGGTCTGATCGGCTTCATCGGCCATGCCCTCATTGACCTGTCCTGGGGCGGCATCCCGTGGTGGAGCTGGGTCATCGCCTCCGCTTTCACCGGCGTGGTCGTCGGCCTGTTTGCCAAGAAGCTGAATGTGCAGGATGGCGACTTCAACAAGCGTAAGGTCGCCACCTTCGCCATCGCCAATGTCGTGGCTCATATCATTGCTTGGATCGTCGTTGCGCCTGTGCTGGACATCCTGATCTACGCCGAGCCCGTCAAAAAGGTCTTTGCGCAGGGCGCGTTTGCCGCTGTGTCCAACATCATCACGGCTGTCGTCGTCGGCGGCCTGCTGATTCTGGCCTACACCAAGACCATCGCCAAGAAGGGCTCTCTGGACAAAGAGTGATCCGCTGTAAACCCGTATGCCTTCCCACAAACGCGGGAAGGCATTTTGCTGTTCCACCACAATTTCCCCTGCGAGGTGCCGTATGGCTGAAACGAGAACCCCGATCATATCCTTTAAAAATTTTTCTTTCCAGTATCGTGCCCAGAAGCAGCCCACGCTGCATGACATCAATCTGGACATCTACCCCGGTGAGCGCGTGCTGATCGCCGGGCCGTCCGGCAGCGGCAAGTCCACGCTGGCGGCCTGCATCAACGGCCTGAACCCGTTCTCTTACCCCGGCAAGTGCACGGGCACGCTGACTGTGGACGGCGTGGATGCGCCCCACAGCAGTATTTTTGAGCTGGCGGGCCATGTCGGCACGGTGCTGCAGGATCCGGACGGCCAGTTCATCGGCCTGACGGTGGGGGAGGACATCGCCTTTGCGCTGGAAAACAGCTGCACTCCGCAGGACGAAATGCACGAGATCCCCCGCCGCGCCGCCGAGTTGGTCGGAATCGAGAACTACCTCGACTACGCTCCGCACGAGCTTTCCGGCGGTCAGAAGCAGCGCGTCAGCCTCGCGGGCGTCATGGTCGACGAGGTGAAGATTTTACTGTTCGATGAGCCGCTGGCAAACCTTGACCCGGCCACAGGCAAGCAGGCCATTGAACTGATCGACACGATCCAGCAAAAGACCGACACGACGGTGCTCATCATCGAGCACCGCCTTGAGGACGTGCTCTGGCGCAGCGTTGACCGCATCATCCTCGTCAACGACGGCCGCATTCTGGCCGACCTGCGCCCCGACGAGCTGCTGTCCGGCTCACTGCTGGCAGAAAACGGCATCCGCGAGCCGCTTTACGTCACGGCCATGCGGTATGCGGGCGTCGACATCACGCCGGAAAAACACCCCGCGCACATCGATTCGGTCGTGCTGGATGACGCCGATACCGAAAAGCTGCGCACGTGGTTCCGCGCCGAGCCGCTGCCCGCGGCCAAGCCGGCCCCGACCCCGCTGCTGGAGGTCAAGGGTCTGTCCTTCGGCTACAGCAAGGACCGGCACACCCTGTCCGACGTGAGTTTTACGATTGGAAAAGGGGAGATGGTCAGCATCGTGGGCCGCAACGGTGCGGGCAAGTCAACGCTTTCCAAGCTGATCTGCGGCTTTGAGACGCCCGACAGCGGTGAAATTCTCTTTGACGGAAAAGACCTGAAAGAGGAAAACATCCGCCGCCGCGCCAGGCATATCGGCTATGTCATGCAGAACCCGAACCAGATGATCTCCAAGACGATGATCTTTGACGAGGTCGCATTGGGCCTGCAGGGCAGCGGCCTGACCGATGCCGAAATTCGCGCCAGGGTCGAGGACACGCTGAAGGTCTGCGGCCTTTACCCGTTCCGCAACTGGCCCATCTCGGCGCTGAGCTTCGGGCAGAAAAAGCGCGTGACCATTGCCAGCGTGCTGGTGCAGAACCCCGAGCTTATCATTCTGGACGAGCCGACGGCGGGCCAGGATTTCCGCCATTACACCGACATTATGGAGTTCCTGCGCGGACTGAACGCCAAGGGCGTGACCGTGGTCATGATCACCCACGACATGCACCTGATGCTGGAATACACGCCGCGGGCGCTGGCCTTCTGCGACGGGCGGCTCATTGCGGACCGCAGCGCGGCGGCCATCCTCTGCGACCCGGCGCTGATCGGGCAGGCGGCCCTGAAGGAGACGAGCCTTTACACGCTGGCCAACCGCTGCGGCATCGCCCCTGCGGAGGATTTTGTGGAGCGCTTTATCGCGGCTGACAGGGAGGTGCGCGCCGATGGCTGCTAATACCGTTTTGAATTACCTGCCCCGCAAGAGCGTAGTGCACGACCTGACCGGCACGACAAAGCTGGCGTTCTTCCTGCTGTTTACCTTCGCCAGCATGATCACCTACAACACTTGGGTGCTGCTGGGGCTGATGGCCGTCAGCTTTGCGGCGTTCAGGCTCAGCCACATCAAGCTGCGGGAAGTTCGCTTTATGCTGGTCTTTATGCTGGTGTTTCTGGCGCTGAACGACCTGTTCATCTTCCTGTTTGATCCGAATCAGGGCACGACGCTCTACGGCACCCGCACGGTGCTCTGCCATCTGTTCTGGCGGTACGACCTGACCGCCGAGCAGCTGTTTTACATGTTCAACATCTCGCTGAAATATTTCGTGGCGCTGCCGGTGGCGATTCTGTTCATCTCGGCCACGAACCCCAGCGAGTTCGCCGCCAGCCTGAACAGCATCGGCGTTTCGTACAAGGTCGGTTATTCCGTCGCCATTGCGCTGCGGTACATCCCGGATATTCAGCGCGATTACCACAGCATCAGCCAGGCACAGCAGGCCCGCGGCGTCGAGCTGGGCCGCAGCGAGCCGTTCTTCAAGCGCCTGAAGAACTCGGTCAGCATCCTGCTGCCGCTGATTTTGACGAGCCTGAACCGCATCGACACGATCTCCAACGCCATGGAGCTGCGCGGCTTCGGCAAGCATGACAAGCGCACCTGGTACACCCGCCGCCCCTTTGCCCGCCGCGATTTTATCGCGCTGGCAGTCGGCGTCGTGCTGCTGCTCATCAGCCTGACCGTGACGATCAGGTTTGGACGGTTTTACAATCCGTTTGTGTAAAAAACGAAAAATGCGCCCCTGCGGCATAACTCCGTAGGGGCGCATTCTATATGAGTCCGTGCCCGTTTGTGGTGACGGAAGCTTTCCCGGGCGGATATGGAATCCGCCCCTACACATAGGGACGGTGCCTGCATCGACTCGGGAAGTCCGTGTTGCCGTGGTCGAACAATGCCCGCCCCTGCAACCCATCAAAAAACAGCCGCCCGCTCAGGCATCGTACCTGGGCGGGCGGCTGTTATTCTGATTTTACTGCATCAGCCCACACACCAGCTGTGCATAGGCAACGGGGTCCTCAATGGGCAGACCGGCGATCAGCAGGGCTTGGTCATAGAGCAGCTCGGCGTACTTGGCGACCTTGTCGGTGTCGCCCGCAGCGTGGGCAGCCTTCAGGGCGGCAAAGACCGTGTGGTTCGGGTTCAGCTCCAGCACCTTCGTGCTCTCGACGCCCTCTGCGTTGGGCATGCGGCGCAGTACCTTCTCCATCTCCATCGAGATACCGCCCTCGGCAGACAGGGTGACGGGGTGTTCCTGCAGGGTCGGATTGACCTTGACCTCCTTGACCTTGCCGTTCAGGTCCTTCTTGATTTCCTCAAACAGGTCCTTGTTCTCGGTCTCAGCAGCCTCGGCGGCCTTCTTCTCGTCCTCGGTCTCCAGACCCAGGTCACCGGAGTTGATGTTCTTAAACTCCTTCTCCTTGTAGTCGCGCATCATCTGCAGGCAGAACTCATCCACATCCTCGGTGCAGAGCAGCAGGTCGTAGCCCTTGCTCAACACCAGCTGGGCGTTGGGCAGCTTGCCCAGACGGTCCGTGTCGTCACCGGCGGCAAAGTAGATACACTTCTGATCCTCGGGCATCTTCTCGACGTACTCGTCCAGCGTGACGAGCTTTTTCTCCTTGGCGGAGTAGAACATCAGCAGGTCGCCCAGCAGATCCTTGTGCATGCCGTAGTCGCCGTAGATGCCGAACTTGATCTGGCGGCCAAAGTTCTTCCAGAAGGTCTCATACTTCTCGCGGTCATTGACGAGCATCGCGTGCAGCTCGTTCTTGATCTTCTTTTCCAGAGAATTGCGCATCAGCTTGAGCTGGTTGTCCTTTTGCAGCGTCTCACGGCTGATGTTCAGACTCAAATCCTCGCTGTCCACAACGCCCTTGACAAAGCTGAAATAATCCGGCAGCAGGTCGGCACACTTCTCCATGATCATAACGCCGGAGGCATACAGCGCCAGACCCTTCTCATACTCCTTGGTGTAGTAGTCGTACGGGGTCGAGCCGGGGATGAACAGCAGCGCGGTGTAGGTCGCCGTACCCTCGGTGCGGCTGGTGATGACGCGCAGCGGGTCGGTGTAGTCCATGAACTTGTTCTTGTAGAACTCGTTGTAGTCCTCGTCCTTGACCTCGTTCTTCGGGCGCTTCCAGATGGGCACCATGCTGTTCAGCGTTTCCAGCTCGGTGTAGGTCTCGTACTCGGGCTTGTAGTCGTCACCCGCGTCCTCCGGCTTCGGCTTCTGGCGGGATTTCTCGCGGTACATCGTGATGGGGAAGCGGATGTAGTCGCTGTACTTCTTAACGAGGTTTGCAAGCTCGTAATCCTCGAGGTACTCGCTGTACTTGTCGGTATCGGTGTCGTCCTTCAGCACCAGAATGATCTCGGTGCCGACGTCCTCCTTGTCAGCCTCGGTCAAGGTGTAGCCCTCGACGCCGGTGGACTCCCACTTCCAGGCCGTGTCAGCGCCCTGTGCGCGGGAGATAACGGTGACCTTTTTGGCCACCATGAACGCGGAATAGAAGCCGACGCCGAACTGGCCGATGATGTCGATGTTATCGCTCTGGTTCTCGGTCTTGAAGTCAAGGGAGCCGGACCTGGCAATCGTGCCGAGGTTTTTCTCCAGCTCCTCCTTCGTCATGCCGATGCCGTTATCGGTGATGGTCAGCGTGCGGCTGTCCTTGTCGGGCTGGATGTGGATTTTCAGGTCGTCCTTCGTGATGCCGATGGACGTGTCGGTCAGGCTCTTGAAGTAGCGCTTGTCGCAGGCGTCCGATGCGTTGGAGATCAGCTCACGCAGGAAGATCTCGCGGTTTGTATAGATAGAATTGATCATCAGGTCAAGCAGCTTTTTGCTCTCGGCCTTAAACTGATGCATAGCCATGGTAGAAAACCTCACTTTATACAAATGAAATTAGCACTCGTTTATTTCAACTGCTAAAGCTAGTTTAGCACTCTTTTTAATAAAGTGCAACCCTTGCAAAGCATTTTAACAAAAAATTTAAATTCAGGGCTTTTCAAACGTGGGAATTTGCGGTATGCTAACAATGTATAAGGTATTCTGTTAAACAGCGCGGCAGGGGCCGGGCTTGCCCGTGAATGTCTGCCTGCGTACAGCTGCGGGCCGCATATAGGCGGCCCCTACGCCATGCCGACAAAAAACGATCCCTTACCATAGAAATACCATAGAAATACAATAGAAAGAAGAATCCATCATGCAAATATACACCCACACTCTCCCCGGCGGCGCACAGCTCATCGGGTATCTGCGCGATAGGACCGTCGAGATGCCTGCCTTCAACACCCGTCCGACCATTCTCATCCTGCCGGGCGGCGGCTACGCCTGGTGCAGCAAACGCGAGGCCGACCCCGTTGCCATGCAGTTCCTGCAGGCTGGCTACAACGTCTTTACCCTCTATTACACCTGCAGAAGTGACGAGACCGTGCCCACGCTGCGTTGGCAGCCGCTGATCGACGCTGCCGGGGCGATCCTGCATATCCGCCGCAATGCAGAGCAGTTCGGCATCGACCCGGCGAAAATCGCCATCTGCGGCTTCTCGGCGGGCGGCCATCTGGCGGCGTCCACGGCCATCCTGTGGGACGCCGAGCCTGTGCAGACCGCCCTTGGCATCCACGGCACCGAGGCCCGCCCCGATGCCGTTGTGCTGGGCTATCCGGTCATCACGGCGGGGGAATACCGCCACGACGGCTCCCTTGTCAACCTCTGCGGCGATGACACCGACCTGCGCGCCACAATGAGCCTGGAAAACCAGGTCCGCGACGGTCTGCCGCCCTTCTTCGTCTGGCATACGGTGGAGGACCCGGCCGTTCCCGTACAGAACTCTTTGCTGCTTGCCGGTGCGCTGACAGCCCATAAGGTCCCGCTGGAGCTGCATCTTTTCGCCCACGACGGCCACGGCACAAGCACCTGCACGCGGGAGGTCAACACCCCCAACAAGCACAACAGCGCCTGGGTGGCCCTCTGCACGGACTGGCTGGCTGAAACCTTTGATTTTCACCTGTAACAGGAGATGACAAAGCATGAAAATCATGTTTTACGCGCTGCGCCCCTTTGATGAGCAGCAATACTGCGAGCCCTACAAAGCCCGCTACGGCATCGACTACACCGGCACGCCCGACGTGCCGCGCCCGGATAACCTGCATCTGGCCGAGGGCTGCGACGCCGTCAGCACGAACCCCTGCGAGATACGCCCTGAATATTTGCAGACATGGGCTGAAATGGGCGTCAAATATCTGCCCTGCCGCAGCATCGGCTATGATCATATCCCGCTGGACACCGCCAAAAAGCTGGGTCTGCGCATCAGCCACAGCCATTACCCGCCGGACGGCGTGGCCAACTATACGATCATGCTCATGCTGATGTGTACCCGCCGCATGAACGAAATCATGCTGCGCGCCAATGTGCAGGACTACTCGCTGCCCGGCAAGATGGGCCGCGATATTTCCGGCTGCACGGTGGGCGTCATCGGTACGGGCAAGATCGGCCAGACGGTCATCCGCCACCTGAGCGGCTTCGGCTGCAAGATTTTGGCCTACGACCTCTACCAGAACGACGCGGTCAGGCAGTACGCCGACTACGTCACGCTGGACGAGCTTTACGCGAAAAGTGACATTATCACGCTGCACACGAACGCCACGGCGGAGAACCACCACCTCATCAACGCCGGCGCCCTTGCAAAAATGAAAGACGGCGTGCTGCTCGTCAACACGGCGCGGGGCACGCTCATTGACCCCGACGCGCTGATCGCCGGGCTGGAAAGCGGCAAGATCGGCGGTGCGGGCCTCGACGTCATTGAGGATGAGACCGGTATTTACTATTACAACCGCATGGGGCAGGCCATCCCGAACCGCGAACTGAACCTGCTGCGCAGCTATCCCAATGTCATCGTCAGCCCGCACACGGCGTTTTACACCGACGTCAATGTCGCCAGCATGGTGCAGAGCCCGTTTGAGGCGCTGGACGCCTATGCCCACGGCCAGCCCTACGCCGGTGAGGTGCAGCTGTGATGCCAGCCGTTGAGCCGGGCCGCTGCGGCGAACACTGGGACGACTGCCCGCGGCTGGCGGCAGGGGACCGCTTTGACTTTGCCTGTGCGGGCTGCGGCGACTGCTGCCGCCAGAGGCGCGATCTGGTGCTGTCGGGGTATGACCTCTACCGCATCGCGCGGCGGCTTAGCTTGCCGCCCCGTATCGTGGCGGCGGCGTTCTGCAAAAGCTACCTTGCGCCTGAAAGCTGCCTGCCTGCCCTGCGCCTGACGCCGGACCCCAAAACCGGCAACTGCCGCTTTTTTGAGGGCAGCGCCTGCACCATCCACGCCGCGCGCCCGCTGGCCTGTGCGCTCTACCCGCTGGGGCAGAGCATCGACACGGTGACGGCGCAGACGGAATATTACGTCCAGACGCCGCTTTGCGGTGCACGGGCAGGGGAGGCACGGACGCTGCAGGACTATCTGCAGGATTCCGCTGTGCTGGACCGCGCTGGGGTGGATGCCCGCTGGGCCATCGTCTGCACGCAGCTTTCCCACCGGTTACAGGCCGCGGGCGGCGCGGATAACCCCCGCTTCTCCGCCGCTGTCAGGCGTATGGAGCGTGCCCTCTACTACGACTATGAGCTCGGCGACGACTTCTACCCGCAGTTTTGTCAAAACATAGAAATTTTAATGCCGCTTTTGGACAGAATGCTGTAAAAAACAGCTTTGTAGGGAGCGGTCTTGACCGCTCCGTGCAGCTCTGCGACAGAAACCAACGCCCTGGAGGGGTCAAGACCCCTCCCTACAAAATTTCCCGTAAATTGTCGGATGCGGGTAAATAGACGCCTTGTAGGGGAGACATTCATGCCTCCCGTGCACCTTCCCACCGCCGCCAACGCCCCGGGAGAGATAAATCCCTCCCCTACAAAACAACAACAAAAGCGCTGTGACCTTTTCAAACAGTCACAGCGCTTTTCCTATATTGCTTTGTAGGGGCCGCACATGTGCGGCCCGCAGCCTGAAGATAACCGCCCATCTGCGGGAAAGCCGCGGGCCGGACATGCCCGGCCCCTACGTGTAAATCAGCAGATAAAGAATCCGCCTCTGCCGCAGCAGCACCAGCTCAAAATATTGCACACCAATACATACATCCAGAACGACAGACAGAAAGACCCCGGGCTGCCGCTGGGCTGGGCGTAGGGCTGCTGGTAGCTTGTGTAGCTGCGGCCCGGGCTTTGCAGCTGATCCAGCAGGTTTTGATAAGCGTAGTTGTTCGGCTCCATCGAGACCGCCGTCCGGGCCTCCTCCTGCGCGCGGATGTTGTTGCCAAGCCCCTGATTGGCCAGCGCGGCGTAGTAGTGCCACTGGGCCGTGCGGTTGGCAGTGGGGATGCCGTTCAGCGTGTTCATGGCCTCCTCATAGAAGCCGCTGCGGATGTAGTTTGCCGCGGCACGCAGCTCTGGGTCACCGGCAGCGCTGCCGTAGCTCTGCCGCCCGGACGAGCCGCTTGTGCTGTAATACCCAAACCCGAACGGTCCAAAGCCAAACCCGGCCCCGCTGAACGGGTCCTGATACTGCTGGCTGTAGCCGCTCTGGCTGCTGCCATAGCGCTGCCCGCCAGCACTGTAAGACGCCCCGCCGCCCTGCTTGATGCGCATGATCTCGCTGTAAGCGGCCTGTACCTCTTTAAAGTGCTCCTCCGCCGACGGGTCATCGGGGTGCAGGTCGGGGTGGTACTCCTTGCATTTTTTGCGGTAGGCTTTTTTAATCGTTTCGTCGTCGGCACTGGGGGTGATGCCCAATACACTGTATGGATCAGTCATGGCGCTTTGCCTCCCTGTGCTTGCGTACCAGCGCGTATTTGCTCCACACGCCGGAATAGATCGTGTTGTACAATAGCTTCCCCTCCGGGGTGTCCTTTAAAATCGGCAGCATCTCAAACTGCTGTGCGCAGCGGCCCATCTGCTGGGTCAAAAGCTCGTGGCAGCGCTGCTCATAGGCGGCGGGCGGCAGCTCGTCCGCCAGCTGCCGCAGGGCGTTGAACTGCCCGCGGCGGCTGTCCTTTTCCAGATCGTCGTAGGCGTCCATCAGGTAGATGAACGCCCCCAGCCCATTGCCCATGCCGCGCAGCGCCGGGGCCCAGATGTCGTCGCGGCAGGCGAACACCTCGCCCAGCAGAGCGCCAAAGGCGTTGCACAGCGCGTCCAAATCGTGGCTGCCGGCGCTTTCCAGCGCGTTCAGCCTGTCCAGCTGCGCGGCCATGGTCTGCAGCTGGCGCGGCCAGCGCTCCCGCAGGGCGGGCAGGCTTGGCTCCAGCTTTTGCGCCTGCGTCAGACTGGCGCGGCGGTGATCGTCCTGCCAGTCATCGAGAAAATTGTAGTACGCCAGCGCGGCGGTCATGTCGGCGGCGTAGTCCAGCAGCTCGTTGTCCGCGCGGGGGCGTTTTTTCAGTGGGTGGGGCACGCAGCGGCCCTCGGAAAAGGCCGTGGGCGTGTCATACAGTGCTGTCAGCAGAATGGCGACAAACGCCATGTCATAGCTTAATGCCAACTGTCCGGTGCGTCCGTAGCGGCGGCCCAGCGCCCGGCACAGCCCGCAGTAGTAAGCCTGGTAGCGGTCCATCTCGGCGTCTGCCAGACCCTTACGGTAAAGCGTAACATATCCGAACATCGCGCGTCAACTCTTTTTGATGAACTGATGGCCGCACTTCGGGCAGGTGATGCTGATCTTGCCGCGCCCGCGGGGCACGCGCAGCTGCTGGCCACACTGGGGGCAGCGGTAATAGTGATAGTCCTTGCGCTGCTTGAACCGCACCTGCTGCTTGCCAAACCACGTGGTAACGCGGTTCTGGTAGGAGAGATATTTGAGGTTTTCACTGTACCGCTTGCGGGTGTTGCGGCTCAAAATGCGGAAATAGCTGTAGACGATGGCCGCCAGCCCCAGCCAGTACAGCACCGGCGACACCCACGCGCCGATGACAATAAGGATAAGCGACGAAATACACAGGAAACCGCCGAACTGGTCGAACCCATATCGGCCCGCCATAAACTGCTGAAACCAGCCTTTCATGTAAAAACCACCTTTTTGCGGCAAAGCCGCATTGTTTTCATCGTACTATTATGGCACACAAATATGGGCAAATCGTGAACAAGCGGGGAATAGAGTTTGAACAAAAGCGGGTTTAAAGTGAATCAGAGAAATAATCACTGTCAATGCGCTTGATTTGGTACACCTTCTGCACAGACACGCCCAAGCCGCACTCAATCATCAAGGAAGTGAGCTTTTGCCCGTCGACTAGAATAATATGCTGTGCATCGGCGTACTCTTTGGCTCCCTTGGAAAATTTAGCAGTTGTAATGAAAAGTCCTTTTTCCACACGGGGCGGGCCCATCATGGCACCGAAAAATTTTTGAATCTCCGGCTTGCCGATGGTAACATCGGGGTTCCAACGTTTAGCCTGGATATAAATCAGATTGAAGCCAAGTTTGTCCTCATGTATAACACCGTCAATGCCGTCGTCACCACTGGATTTTGTCTTGAAGCCATCGCCGTAATCCATGGCTTTCATCAAGTCAACGACCAGTTGCTCAAAAAATACAGGCGTCTGCTGCATGATTTCGGCAAGCAGGTCATCAGCCAGAGTATCATTGATTGTTTTGTGAAGGGCATCCATCTGCTCTTCGGGAGTTTGCGTATCAGATGGCGTGATGCTTGCAGTGTCGTTTGCGGTATCTACATCGTCAGTCCTGTTTACGAACGCAGCGAAAGATGGATAATTGCTCTCCAAAAACTCGTTTGTGATGGCGACGTCACTGTGAAGAAGTGTGCTCCCGGCTGTAGTGATGATGTAGGTACCTCGTTTGGGTGAATCTACAAGTCCGGCCTTTTTTAGATAGGTCTTTGCCCAATTCAACCGATTGGCAAACGTAGTCTGCCGCTGGCTCGGCAGCTGCTCAGCTAAATCTTCCGGGGAAAGCTGAAGAATATTTGCTACAGTAGAGGCAACTTCTTTAGCAGTATGAATTTTTCCATCGCTGATTGCGGTAAGGAAGGGGTCATATAGTTCGTTGTACTTAGGTATCGCCATTTTACATCTCCACTTCTTTTATCCGCGTGTCAGCTTCACCACGCACTCCACATGCTTCGTCCTCGGGAACAGATCCACCGGCTGGACCTCCACGGCTTTATACCCGTGCTCGGTCAGCCACTTGGCATCCCTTGCCGCTGTTGCGGCGTTGCAGCTGACCATGACCACGGTCCGCGGGGCCATCTCGGCAATGGCGGTCAGGGTCGCCTCGTCGCAGCCCTTGCGCGGCGGGTCGACGACGATGACATCGGGGTGCGCACCCTCGGCGGCGAGTTGGGCGGCGGCTGCACCGGCATCCTGACAGCGGAAGTCCGCTCTGTCCGCGTCCAGTCCCAGCCGCGCGGCGGTCTCCTTCGCGCCCTCGACAGCCTGCGGCACAACCTCAACGCCGACTAAGCGCTTGCAGTCCGCCAGCATCGAAAGCCCGATCGTGCCCATGCCGCAGTACAGGTCCAGCAAAAAATCGTCCGGCTTCAGCCCGGCGTACTCCCGCGCCTTGGCGTAGAGCACCTCGGCGGCGGGGGTGTTGACCTGGTAAAATTCATGCACACCCATCCGCAGCGGCACACCGGCCAGCGTGTCCTCAATGACGCCGGGGCCCAGCACGGTGCGGGTCCTGCGGCCCAAAATCACGTTCGTCCGCTCACTGTTGCGGTTGACCAAAATCGTCGTTAAGGCAAACTCTTTTTGCAGTGTGGCGCAAATTTCCGCCTCGTTCGGCAGGCCGTTGCCGTTTACCACAAAGCACAAAAGCCGCTGCCCGCTGTGCCAGCCCTGACGCATGTACAAATGGCGCACGCGGCCCGTGTGGGTCTCCTCGTTGTAGGCAGTGATGCCGTTCTCCTCCAGCAGCGCACAGGCGCGGGCGGCCAGCTCGTTCATCCACGCGGGCTGCAGCTTGCAGTCGGTGCAGGCCACAATGCGGTGGCTGCGCCCGGCAAAAAAGCCGGTCACAATATGCCCGTTTTCGTCGGTGCCCACGGGCAGCTGGACCTTGTTGCGGTAGCGGTCCGTGTCGGGTGCGCCCAGCACGTCCGGCACCGGTACGTCCAGCTTGCCCAGCCGCGCAAAGGCGTCACGTACAAACTGGGTCTTGGCGGCGCACTCGGCCTCATAACTGATATGCCGCAGCCCGCAGCCGCCGCAGGGGCCGGCCACCGGGCAGTCCTGCCTGACGCGGCCCGGCCCGGCGGTCAGCAGCTTCTCCACGCGGCCAAAGGCATAGGTTTTCATCGGCTTGACAATGCGCACCTCGGCCACGTCGCCGGGGGCGGTCAGCGGCACAAAAACGGCCTGACCGTCCTTGTGGGCCACGCCGTTTCCGTCATTGGAGAGCGCTTCGATCTCCAGAGTAATGATCTGATTTTTCGTAAAAGGCATGTCTGCTCCTTAAAAATAGTACGGGAAATTACGGGTTGATGGCCTGCGGTGCGGCAGGGCCTTCCTTCTCCAGCGTGGCAAGGTACTTGCTCGGCGGCACGCCCTTGACCTTCTTGAACACGCGGGAAAAATAAAACTGGTCAAAAAAGCCCACAGATACGGCAATTTCAGCAATCGACAGGCTGGAATTCTTCAGCAGGCTGCACGCCTCGCTGATGCGGTAGCTTGTCAGGTAGTCAATGGGGCTCTGCCCGACGTTCGACATGAACACGCGGTACAGGTGGCTGCGGCTGACGCCGACGGCCTTGGCAATATCGTCCACCGAAATATCATGCGAGTAGTTGAACTGGATATACTTGATGGCGGCCAGCACGTACTGGCTGCTGGACGAGCCCACGTTGGGCATCGCCTCGCGGGCCTCCTTCATCAGGTGCGCCATAAAGATATACAGATAGCCCGTCATCAGGGCCTCGCACTGCGGCTCCGGCCCGCGGGAGAGGTAGATGTTGTACAGCGCCTCCCGCACGGTCTGCGGGTCCTTGCAGTGGTGTACGGGGTGCGCGTCGGAGAACGGCGTCTGCTGCACCAGCTTGTTGGCACACGCGCCGTTGAAGCCGACCCAGTAGTACTCCCACGGGTCAGTCTCGTCGGCGGCGTAGGTGATGAGCTGGTTCGGCTTGGCCAGGAACAGATCGCCCTCCTGCAGCGTGTGCGAGGCCCCGTTGACCTGATACACACCCTTGCCCGCCACCACCAGATGGATCAGGTAGTGGTCGCGCACGCCGGGGCCCCAGGTATGGCCCGGCTGGCAGTATTCATGCCCGCAGTTAAAAATCGAGAGCTCGACGTTGTCGGTGTAGCTCTGCTTGTAGGATTGCTTCATCTCATTGATGGTCATGGCGGCACCTCGCTCGTGTGATATTTTTATTATACCAAGCTATTCATCAAAAGTCCATAAAAGAGGCGGAAAAAATGTTTGCTTTTTTTGCAGGATTTGCTATACTGAAAACAAGAAACCCGCAGAGAGCCGCTCCTTTGGCTGTCTGCCTAAAAACATAAGGCTCAATTTGTGCATATCTACGAAAAGAGCCGCCCGACAGGAAAGGTGAGTGGAATCATGGCAAATACCATTGAACTCAAACAGCAGATCGCACAGGGCGAATACGACGCCGCCTTTGCCAAGCTGTACGGTGCAGACGCCGTGCAGGAGCAGCGCAAGCGCTATACCGACCTGATCGACGAATTTGAAAAGAAATACGGCACCAACCGCACGGTGCGCCTCTATTCCGCCCCGGGCCGCACCGAGATCGGCGGCAACCACACCGACCACAACAACGGTGTGGTGCTGGCAGGCTCTGTCAACCTGGATATGGTGGCCGTCGTCTCCCCGAATGAGGAAAATGTCATCCGCGTCAAGTCCCTGGGCTTTGACAAAATTGACGACGTCGATGTCACCAACCTCGTCCCGCAGCCGTGCGAGGCCGAGCACTCCGCGTCCCTGATCCGCGGCGTCGCCAAGGGCATCGTGGATGCGGGCGGCAAGGTGGGCGGCTTTGACTGCTACACCAC
>ENA-OUQM01000707-OUQM01000707.1-human-gut-metagenome-genome-assembly--contig:-NODE-707-length-21099-cov-6.126544_pt1 | contig 21099 bp, 19 predicted proteins | sample MGYA00237949_ERZ548830 | MGnify/ENA primary metagenome ERZ548830 (study PRJEB26490, sample SAMN05194706) | human gut metagenome | biome: terrestrial biome; feature: human-associated habitat; material...
CGGCCAAGGCGCAGAGCGTAGTGCAGCTCTTTAAAATGAAAGCCTTTTAGGCTTTCATTTTAGTAAACCGCGCTGAAGCCGACGCGCTCAAAGACGGTCATCGCGGCATCGGTCTCAAGATAGGCGAGGAATGCGCGCGCGGCCTCTTCCTTTTCGCCCTTGAGCACGGCGGCGGGATAGATGACCTGGCCGCACATCTCGGCGGTGGCGCTGTCGACGACCGTGAGCCCCGCAGAGAACGCATCGGTGGCGTAGATAATGCCGCAGTCGGTGCTAGCCTCGCTCACCTGGGTGGTGACTTCCTTGACGTTGTTGCCGTAGGTCAGGCAGTCGGTGAGCGCACCCTCATCAAGGCCATAGTAGGCAAAAATCTTCTGGGTGTACTGGCCGACGGGCACGTCGCTGTTGCCCATGGCGAGCATGACGTCGCCGCTCTTGAGGAGTTCAGCGAGCTGGTCGAAGCTCTCGATGCCCTTGGGGTTGCCCTCGGGAACGACGAGCGTGACCTTGTTTTCAAGCAGGTCGATGCGGCTGTCGGTCACGATGAGGTCAAGGCCGTCGGGGTTCTTGTCCTTGTCGTCAATAAGGCTGCCATCCATGGCGTTCATCTGCTTGGGAGCGGCGGAGATGAACAGGTCGCAGTCAGCGCCCTCGCTGATCTGGGTGAGGAGCTTGCCCGAGGAGTCGAAGTTGTAGGTGATGTTGACGTTGGGCACGACCTCCTTGTACATCTCGGCGATCTCCGTCAGGGTCTCGGTCATGGAGGCGGCGGCGAAGACGACGAGATCAACGCTCTCGGCGTTCGCATCGCCTTGGGTGTCGTCGGTGGTTATGTCGTCAGTCTTGCTGCTGCAGGCGGCCAGAGAGAACACGAGCGCAAGCGCAAGGAGCAGAGGCAAAAGCTTTTTCATGTTTGGATACTTCCTTTCAAAAATTTTTCTTTTTCGCACGTTCATTGAAAAGCGCGGCGATACAGAAACGGGCAAGAACACGCTGCACGCAATTTATTTCCAATCCCCAGCGGGGAACTTGGACAAAATCATTTCGCTATTCTCAAAATAGATAACGCACCCCCCAACATTTCGCGCCCGCAGGCGCGAAGTGTTGAAGTTGTCAAAACAGCACCGACTCATTCGGTTCAAAAATCCACCAGTCCTGCCCCTCCTAACCCCGCGCCCCTGGGGCGCGAAACAGCGTCGCAGACTTTGCCGCCGCGCACGGCGGCAAATAATCTTGATCCGTTTTTTGCCGCGGTCACCGTCGCGGCATTACGATTCCCGCGCCCGTTGGGCGTGCCAATCGTGCCGCTTCCTCGAAACTGGCTCGCTTCATCCGCCGCTGGCGGCGCTTCGCCAATTTCCATGCGCGTGGCAAAAAACACCTCTCAGCCTGCAAGTGTGCGAGCGCAAGCGAGTGCGCGCAGCAGGCTGTACCCCCCCCTCAAAACGATGGCTCCGCCATCGTTTTGAAGCTTTATTTTCCAAACGGGCAGATCGGATAGTGGCACGGCTTGCACCCAAGGCATAGCCCGCCTTCGCCGAGCGCCGCGATATCCGCGCGCGTCACGGGCACATCCGCCGCGATCTTCGGCAGCACCAGATCAAAGACCGTCGCGCCCGCATACATCACGCACCCGGGCAGACCCATGACGGGCACACCATCGTCAAAGTAACCAAGCAGGAACATAGCCCCCGGCAGGACCGGCGCGCCGTAGGCGATGATATTCGCGCCCGCGGCCTTGATGCCGCCCGGCGTGTTGTCGTCGGGGTCGACGCTCATGCCGCCGGTACAGAGGATCATGTCGGGCTTCTTTTCGCGCATCGCGAGCACCGCGTCGCGCACATTCTCCACCCCGTCGCCGGAGTAGACGACCTCGAGCGTTTCGATGCCGTAGGTCTTGAGCTTGTCGATCACGACCGGCGTGAACGTATCCTTGATGAGGCCCTTTTTGACCTCACCGCCGGTGGCGACGATGCAGGCGGTCTTGCGCACATAGGGCTTGAGAGACAGCAGCGGCTTATCGCCCGCGGCCTGCTCGGCCTTCCGGAGCTTTTCTTCCTCGATGATGAGTGGGATGACGCGCGTGCCCGCGAGCTTGTCGCCCTCGCGTACAGCCATGCCGCCCTTGCGCGTGGCGATCATCACCTCGTCCTGGCTATTCACGGCGACAAGGCGCGCGGAATCGACCAGAAACACGCCGTCACAGGCGGCCTTGAGCTCGATCTTGCCCTCTTTCACGCCGCTGCGGATCATATTCTCCTGCCCGCAGAGGGCCAGAAGCCGCTCCGCCGCGTCGTTTTCGTGCACCATGCCGGGCGTCATCTCCCAGACGTAGAGGTGCTCCTTTCCCATGCTCAAAAGCACGGGGATGTCCTCCTCCGTCACGATGTGGCCCTTGCGGAAGCGCGCGTCCTTATACTGGTCCTTGATGATCTGCGTCATGTCGTGGCAGAGCACATGGCCCACCGCGTCCTCGGTTTTAATGAGTTTCATTTTTCAGCACCTCGATCTCGTCTCCGGCCTGAATGCGGCCCTCTTTGATCACAATGGCAAAGATGCCTTCGGTCGGCATCACGCATTTGCCCGTCGTGCGCTTGATCTCGCAGTCGTTGTGGCACTGCTTGCCGATCTGCGTGACCTCAAGCTCCGTCTCGCCCACGCGCAGGCGCGTGCCGACGGGGAGCGTCTTGAGCTCGATGCCTCGGGTGTTGATATTTTCGGCAAAGATACCCGCATCCAGCTCAAGCGGGCAGATAGCGCGCATCGTGTCCACGCTCTCGTCGGCCAATAAGCTGATCTGGCGGTGCCAGTCGCCAGCGTGGGCATCGCCCACGATGCCGTGATGACACTTTACGTCGATATAGGGCACTTCGTGCTTGCGCACGCCCTTTTTTTCGCTGATGTTCACAGCCGTTACATGAGCCATTTTATCATTCCTCCGCTTCATAAACGCCGCTCTTCCCGCCCTCTTTATAGAGAAGATGAACGTTGTCTATCCTCATATCGCGCTGGACGGCCTTGCACATGTCGTACACCGTGAGCGCGGCGACGCTGACGGCTGTCAGCGCTTCCATTTCAACGCCCGTTTCGCCGTGGCAGCGGACCTCGCTGCGGATGTGCAGGGCGGTTTCTTCGATTTCAAATGAGATGTCCACCTTCGTGAGCAGCAGCGGGTGGCACATCGGGATCAGTTCACTGTTTTTCTTCGCGGCCATGATGCCCGCGACCTGCGCGACCGCCAGCACGTCGCCCTTGCCGATGGAGCCCTCTTTGATCTTGTCCATCGTCGCTTTCGCCATGTGGACCGTCGCGGCGGCACGCGCCACGCGATAGGTCTGCGCCTTTTCGCTCACATCCACCATGCGGGCGCGGCCCTGTTCGTTAAAATGTGTCAGCTCCAAGTCCGTCAGCCTCCGATCTCAAACATCTTCCGGTGCGTCTCCGTGACGCCGGTCTCGTCCATGTGGTGGCGCTCCGGCTTCATCAGGATGCCGCGGCGGATGGCCTGCTCCAGTTCCTCGCCGGAGAGACCGCGCAGCGCGATCTCCGCGTCCGAATGCAGGCAGGGCTTTAGCTTCCCGTCCGCCGTAATGCGGATGCGGCTGCATTCGCCGCAAAAGGCATGGCTCATCGGCGCGATGAGCCCGACCGTCCCCTTCGCGCCGGGGAAGCGGTAGCACGCGGCCACGCCGTCGTGCGAAACGGCCTCCAACTCCGGACAGCGCTCCAAAACCACCTTCGCGGGGAGATAGGTCCCAAAGCCCCTGCCGCAGCCCATCGGCATGCGCTCAATGAAGCGCACCTGCCAGTCGTGCGCGCGCGTCAGCGCGGCAAAATCGGCGATCTCGTCGTCATTGATGCCGCCAAGCAGCACGCAGTTGAGCTTGATTTTTTCAAAGCCCGCTCGCTCCGCCGCCTCGATACCGTCCAAGGTATCCTGTAGCGCGCCAAGGCGCGTGATGGTACGAAAGCGCTCCTCGTTCAGCGTGTCGAGGCTGATATTGAGGTGCGTGACGCCTACGTCGCGCAGCGGCTGGGCAAGCTCTCTGAGCAGGCTACCGTTTGTCGTGACGCAGAGCTCTTCAACACCCGCAATGCTTGATAGCATGCGGCAGAAGTCCACCGCGCCGCGCCGCACGAGCGGCTCGCCGCCGGTAACGCGTATCTTTTTCACGCCACACCTCACCGCCGCGGCGGCCATGTCGCGCAGCTCTTCGAATGAGCAGATATTCTCGTGCGCGCACTTTTCCACGCCCTCTTCCGGCATACAGTAGCGGCAGCGGTAATTGCAGCGGTCCGTGATGCTGATGCGCAGATATGTAATTTCTCTTGCAAAGCTGTCCAGCATCGCGTTCCCCCGCTTTTTGGTAGTGGTTATATTTTACCAAAGATAACGCTTTCTTGCAACACCTTTTGACCGGTCAGCTAACAGATTTTCTGTTTTTTGCCGATATTGACTTTTTGCATGATACTTTTTAGAATGTTCCTATCGCCGTTCAGCGGCTTTATTTTGTCTCTTGACTCTATAATCGTTATAGAGTTTATACTGCTTGCATCTTATCTTTGCGAGGTCCTTCTCATGGAAAATGATCTGACGCAGGGCAGCGTGCTGAAAAACGTCGTCTCCTTCTCGCTGCCGTACCTGCTCTCCTACTTTTTACAGACGCTCTACGGCATGGCCGACCTTTTCATCATTGGCCAGTTCGAGGGCGTCGCCAGCACGACCGCCGTCTCCATCGGCTCGCAGGTGATGCACATGCTCACAGTCATGCTCGTCGGCCTTGCGATGGGCGCGACGGTCAGCATCGCGCAGGCGACCGGCAGCGGCAACAAAAAGGAGACTTCCTCCGCCATCGGCAATACGGTCACGCTCTTTATGGGTCTTTCCGTTGTGCTGCTCTTTGTGCTGCTCGCACTGCGCGGCGGCATCGTCTCCATCATGTCCACGCCCGAGGAGGCGGTGCAGGGCACGCTCGCCTATCTCACGGTCTGCTTTATCGGTATTCCGTTCATCACGGCGTACAACATCATCGCCTCCATCTTCCGCGGCCTTGGCGACAGCAAGAGTCCCATGTACTTCATCGCCGTAGCCTGCGTCGTCAACATCGCGCTCGACTACTGGTTCATGAGTGCGCTCCGTCTCGGCCCCGCGGGTGCGGCGCTCGGCACCACGCTTTCGCAGGCGGTGAGCGTCCTCATCTCGCTCGCGGTCATCGTGAAAAAGCGGCTCATCTCCGTCCGCCGCACGGACTTCCACCCCCGCCGCCGTGTGATGGGAAAGCTCCTGCAGATCGGCGTGCCTGTTGCGCTGCAGGACGGCTTTATTCAGGTCTCGTTCGTCATCATCACCATTATTGCCAACCGCCGCGGCCTGACGGACGCGGCCGCCGTCGGCATCGTGGAAAAGATCATCGGCTTTCTCTTCCTCATCCCGTCGTCGATGCTCTCGACCGTCTCGGCGCTTGGCGCGCAGAATATCGGCGCGGGCAAGCCCGAGCGCGCGCGTCTCACGCTGCGCTACGCCGCGATGATCGCCTGCTCGTTCGGCATCGCGGTCGTCATCCTCATTCTGTTTATCGCCGAGCCGCTCGTCGGCCTCTTCACGCCTGATGCCGCCGTCGCCGCCGCGGGCGGGCAATATCTGCGCGGCTACATCTGGGACAGCTTCTTTGCCGGCGTGCAGTTCAGCTTCAGCGGCTATTTCTGCGCCTGCGGCAAGTCGGGCATCTCGTTTCTGCACAATTCGCTCTCGATCCTGCTCGTGCGCGTGCCGGGGGCGTATCTTGCATCCAAATACTTCCCGCAGACGCTGCTGCCCATGGGCCTTGCCAACGCGGCGGGGTCGCTGTTCTCCATCTTTGTCTGCGTGATCGCCTACACCATCATTCTGCGCCGCGAGCGGCGCACGCAGGAGGTTTAGCATGGCTCACCCTCAGTTCTATTCCATCGGCGAAGTTGCCTCGCTCTTCCATCTCAGCGCGAGCAGCCTGCGGCACTATGAAGCGCTCGGCCTCATCACGCCCGAATACGTCGACCCCGACACGGGCTACCGCTACTTCAGTCCCCGTCAGTTCGAGCCGCTCAACACCATCCGCTATCTGCGTGCGCTCGATATGCCGCTGCGCGAGATCGCCGTCATCGACTACGGCTTCACGAACGACACGAAAAAATTCATCACCGAGATCACGATCTCGGTGGAGACCGCGTAAAAAAACGCTCCCCAACGCAAATACGTTGGGGAGCGCTGTTGTTTTTACTTTTCAATGTCCGCCGCCGGCGAGCATTTTGAGGCCGTGGCCCAATGCGCCGAGCACGGCGCTCAGGTTTTCGCACGCGCCCTTTTCCGAGCCTGGGAGGTTCAGGATAAGGCTGCTTCTCCTCGTGCCGGCCATGGCGCGCGAGAGCATCGCGTGCGGCGTGATCTGCAGGCTGTAGTAAAGCATCGCCTGCGGAATGGCGGGGATCTCGCGCTCCAGCACGTCGCGCGTCGCCTCGGGCGTCACGTCACGGGGAGAAAGTCCCGTGCCGCCGGTCGTGATGATGAGGTCGCAGTGCCCCTCATCCGCGCAGGAAATGAGCTCTTCGCTGATCTTCTCCTTCTCGTCCGGCACGATGGCGGTGTACACGACCTCGTAGCCCGCCTCTTTCAGCATCTCAGCCACGGCGGGGCCGCTCTTATCCTCATACACGCCCGCAAAGGCGCGGTCGCTGACGGTAATAACTGCCGCACAGTAGATCATGCTTCGTCCTCCGTTTTCTCAGAAATCGACGGTGCCCTCGAGCACGCGCAGGTCGTATGGTTCAAAGACGACCTTGCGGTAAGCGTCCACGTCGAGCTTCACGCCCGTCCAGTCAGAATGGATGTCGCCATTCTGCTTGATGAGGATATCGTAGAGGATATCATACGTCACGCCGTCATCCCCCGTCTCCACGATGGTCGAATAGGGCAGCGTCTTGTGGTAGGTCATGTGCAGGCCCTTGTAGTCGAAGTGGTAGCCGTTGCGCATCCGGCAGCCGTCGAGGCCCTTGTAGGTGAAGTGCCTTTTAAGGTCCGCTAATATCTTGTCGCCCTCTTCCTTGTAAAGGTTCTCGGGCGTGGTCTCGGTGTAGTCGTAGCGGAACTGTACGGGGATGTCATACTTACGCCAGCGCTCGGCGTAGGCTTCGAGCTCGTCGGCGGGATAGTCCATATACAGCACGCAGTTCACGCGCTTTTTCGTGGCGATCTTTGCCACGACCTCGTCGGGCGACTCCTCGACGTACTTCGTCAGGTGGCGCGAGACGTTGATGCAGGTGATCTTGTCGCGGTTGCGCTCGGTGAAGGCGATCATCTCCTCCGCGCTGCACCCGGGCTGCACGGGGAAGGTCGTGTTGATATACACCTTATGGGTCCTGGGCACCGCGTCGAGCATCCGCTGCAGGGAGTCGAGCTCCGCGAACGGCTCGCCGCCGGTGAAAACAAAATCGCAATATGGCGTGATGGCGTCCATCACGGCGATGCTCTTCAAAATCGCCTCCACACTGAAGCCCTCGGCATGGGCATACTCCTGTTTGTTCACGCAGAAGGGGCAATGATTACGGCAGTCGTACGGTACGAACACCGTCACGGTCGCGCCGCCCTCGCGCGTCTTGTAGGGATGAGTCATTGATCCTTGTCCGTCCTCTGTTTCATAGTTGTTAAGATATTTTACTCGCAAAAGTGGCAAATTGCAAGTCAAAGAGGATGCTTTTCTACTTTGCGTCCGATCTGCGCTCCTGCGCGAGCAGCCCGCGCACGTAGGCGAACGCCGCGTCCTCGCCCTCTTCCTTGAGCACGAGCAGCATTTTTTCGATGAGCGCGCCGGTCTCGGGGTGGATGAGGATGTGCTTCTGCGAGCGCACATAATAGTCGTAGGCCGAAGCATCGGTGTACTTCTCGCCCTGATAGACCTTGCAGGCGGCGATGCGGTCGCAGAACATCTCGGCGACGTATTTGAGCGGCATTTTGCACCCGCCCATGTAGACCTTGCCGTTTTCATCGATGCAGTAGTCGATCCAGTATTCAAAGTGGTGACGGTTGCGGCCTTTGTGGTGGAGCCATGCAAGGCTCACGCCGTTTTCGCGGCGCTCGGCGTCGTTCGGGCTGCGGTCGCCCTGATAGTATTTCACGCCGCGCCAAAATTCCTGCGGGCTGTATTTGCTCAGATCGTGCGTCAGCCCCTGCCAGTAGAGGCCCAGCCGGAAGCAGTGCTCGCGCACCAGATGGCGGTGATGTGTGATGGTCTTGAAGTGCGCCCAGGCGCGCATACGCTTTCCCCCTTGCTCACAGAGATGCGCCCGCCGCTTTGCAGCGCGGGCGCGCAGTTATAAAAATATTATATCGCAATAATTCAAAAAATCAATCATGTATTTTTCAGCAAATGCTGCACAAACTGCCGGTAAGGGCGGCATTTCCCCTGCCCTTTTGTCTCCTGCGCGCGGCGGAGCCGGTCAAGCTGCGCCGCGCGCAGCGGGCGTGCCTGTTCTCTTCCGCAGGAAAGCAGCCCGCCGCACGGCAGGCTGCTTTTTTGTCGCCTTTGCCGAAATCGGCGCGCAGCGCAGATTTTACTTGCGAATAAAGTTCCGTTATGATGGACTGTGACTGAGCTCGCAAGCGAGCTTTTATAAAATTTTTCAAGGGGATATCCCCTTGGGGCATCATAGATGCCCCAAGCCGCGTTTTTTGGGGAGGTATGACATGAAACGAAAATTTTGGAGCGTTGCCCTGGCCCTGTGCCTGTGCCTTACCCTGCTGCCGGGGATGGCGAGAGCGGAGGACACATCAGTCACGGACGAGGAAACATTAAAGGCCGCCGTCGCAAATGGCGGCGAAATCCAACTGGCGAACAACATCACAATCAATAGCACGCTGACGATTGAAAGTGGAAAAATGTCGTGCTGGACCTGAATGGGCATACCCTATCCTCTACTGAAACAGATGAAGTGCTGTTCGTAATAAACGAAGAAGCGATGCTGACGATTAAGGACAGCGGCACTGGCGGCACGATCGACGAAAAAAACAGAACAGTGGTATCGACGTGTCTGGCGGAACGCTGATTCTGGAGAGCGGTATCATTGAAAATTGTAAAGAAACGGACGCGATGGTGGTGCTGTAGACGTATCCAGCAGTGGTCAATTCATTATGAATGGTGGGCTCATTCGAGACTGTAAAGCTGACGACGACGGCGGTGCAGTGGATCTTGGAGCGAATTGTGTATTCACCATGAATGGTGAAACTATTCAGAATTGTAGTGCAAACGATGAAGGCGGTGCCGTTATTGTCAAAAGCAAAGCAACATTCTCCATGCACGGCGATGCAAAGATTGAAAACTGCAAAGCAGAGCTTGGCGGCGGTGTCCACGTGAAAAGTTCCGGAAACTTTACAATGAGCGGCGGCGCAATAGCGATCGTACGGCAAAGGTCGCTGGAAATGCGCTATATGTTTATCCGGGGGATCCCGAAGATAAGGCTGGCATTTTTTCCATGTCCGCCAACGCAACAATTGACGGAAGCGTTTCCGGCGCATATACCGTGACTTTCGATTCCGATGGCGGCAGCGCCGTGCCGCCGCAGTTTTGTGCCAACGCTCCTGCCACAAAGCCCGCCGCCCCCACCAAGCCCGGCTATATTTTCGCAGGTTGGGATAAGGATATCCCCGCGACCATGCCGAGAATATGACCATCACAGCCAAGTGGTCGCCTATCTACATTCCCACCGTTCCGAGCTATAGCGTCAGCGCGCCGAAGACGGCGAACGGCACGGTGTCCGTCAGCCCCGCGAACACGGTCAAGGGCTCGACCGTGACCGTCACCGTCACGGCGACCTTCACGGAAGACAACGCGATGCTGAATTTCTTCGTCGCCTTCCCCGCGATGCAGTGGGCCTGCGGCGCGGGCGTGATGCAGGGCACGGACGGCAGCCTTCTGCCGCAGGACGCCTGCACCCGCGCACAGATCGTGACGCTCCTCTTCCGCGCGCTCGCGGAAAAATAAATTTGCCGATATCTTCCTCTATTCCCTATCATGCAGCGGGAGCTGAGATATAACGTCTCAGCTCCTGCTGAATTTTCTGCCGTTTTCAGTTTGCCGTGTATTCGCGCAGATACTTGACGAACTGCTTGGCCGCGGGCGAGAGCTTTTTTGTTGAGGAAAAGGCGTCGCCCAGCTCCACATATTCCGGCGGGTCGAGCGACAGCTTGGCGACGCTCCAGCCCAAATGCTCCGTCGTCAACTGGTTGAAAAGGCCGATGCCGAGCCCCGCCTCGATCATGGCGATGGCGGCGTGGTCCTCCCCCATCGTATAGCTCACCTGCGGCGCGATCTCGTAGCGGGAGAGCACCTGCGTGATGTCGTAGTCGTAGCCCTCCGCAGGCATGATGATCTGTTCTTTGTTGAATGCGCTGATGGGAAAGAACGGCCGCCTTGCCATCGGATGCCGCCGCGGCAACACCGCGACCATCGGGTCGCGCTTGAGCGGCACCCACTGGTGTCCCTCCTCCGGCGAATAGCTGAACAGGCACATATCCACACGCTGCTCATGCAGCAGCGCGTCGAGTTTCTGATGCACACCCTCGATGACGTCGATGCGCACATTGGGATAATCCTCGTGAAAGCGGCGGATGACCTCCGGCAGCCAGTTTGCCGCAATGCTGAAGTAGCTGCCGATGGTGATATCACCGACGATCTTGCCGCAAATGGCGGATGAGACCTGCCGTAGCTGCTCCTCCCACTTAACGATCTCGCGCAGGATGGGCACGATACGCTCCCCTCCGCTGTGAGCGAAACGCCCTTGTTGCTGCGCTGCAGAATGGGAAATGAGAACTCCTGCTCGAGCGAATTGACGATGTGGACCATGCCGGACGGCGTATAGTCGAACTTTTCTGCCGCCTTGGAAAGACTGCCGGTGTCCACTGCCTCCAGCAGCATTCGATATTTATCGATATTCATGTCGTTCCGCTGTGAATTTTCGTCATAGTCCCCTTTATAAACTGCCGTTTTACGATGAACAAGAACGAGTATGCAATACAAAACGTCCAAATTCAACGCAGCGTGTCATGGGCCTTTTTGCCCATAACGCACAGTTTAATGGATAAGATACATCAAACAGGAAAAAGGGAGAAAATCACATGGGACTGACTGTTCTGATCTTCTTCGCCGCCGCGTTGGCGCTGGCTTTTGCCGCCTTCAACTTCGCCGCGGTCAAGAAGATGCCGGAAGGCACTGAGCGCATGAGCGAGATCTCGTCCGCGATCCGCGTGGGCGCAAACGCATTCATCAACTACGAGTACCGCATCCTTGCTATCGTCTTGGTCTGCATCGCTGCCGTCATGGCGATCATCACCACCTGGCACGCCGCTGTGGCGCTGCTCATCGGTGCGGTGATGTCCGCAAGCGCGGGCTCCATCGGCATGAAGATCGCGACCTACGCCAACGTCCGCGTGTCGAACCTCGCCCGCGAGAGCCGCAGCATCGGTGACATGGTCAAGGTCGCCTTCCGCGGCGGCTCGGTCATGGGTCTCTGCGTCGGCGGCTGCGCGCTGCTCGGTCTTTTCATCGTGTACATGGTCTTCGGCGTCGGCCTCGGCCAGTTGGACGAAGTCTCCGGCATCTACACAAACCTGCTGGGCCTCACGTTCGTTCCCTTCCCGATGACGCTCTCCGGCTACGCGCTGGGCTACCCACTCGTGGCAATGTTCAACCGCGTCGGCGGCGGCATCTACACCAAGGCCATCGACATGAGCGCTGACCTCGCCGGCAAGACCGAAGCACACATTCCAGAAGACGATCCGCGCACCCCCGCGACCATCGCCGATAATGTCGGCGACAATGTCAGCGACGTGGCCGGTCTTGGCTCCGACCTTCTGGAAAGCTTTGTCGGTGCGATCTCGTCCGGCGTCATCCTCTCCTATCATATGTTCGCCAAATCCCTCGCCGAAAGCACCGGCATGACCGAGGAGCTGCTGCAGAGCCTCATCCGCTTCCCGCTTCTGTTCGTCTCCGTGGGTCTCATCGCCTGCTGCATCGGCATTGCAACGCTCGTTTTCAAGAGCAAGCCCTCGAACGACCCTCACCGCGATCTGAACAGCGCGACCTATGTCTCCGCCGCGCTGCCGTTCCTGTTCTCCGGCATGCTCATTGAGGCTGTGACCAAGGCTGCGCGCAAGATGGTCGATGAGGTCCGCCGCCAGTTCCGCGAGATCCCGGGGCTTCTCGAAGGCAAGGTCCTGCCCGACTACAAGACCTGCATTGAGATATCCTCCAAGGGAGCGATCAGCGAGATGAAGGTCCCGTCGCTGCTTGCGGTCGTCGTTCCCGTAGCCTGCGGCTTCATCTTCGGACCTGAGTTTGTTGGCGGCGTGATCATCGGCTCCACGGTCTGTGCCATCATGATCGCCATCTTCACCGGCAACGCCGGCGGCGCCCGGGACAACAGCAAGAAGTCCATCGAAGCGGGCGCGCTGGAAGGTGCCGGCAAGGGCAGCCCCGAGCACGACGCCGCTGTCGTCGGTAACACCGTGGGCGACCCGCTCAAGGACACTGTCGGCCCCTGCCTCGATATCTTCATCAAGATCATGTCCACCGTCGCGCTGGTCATCGGCACGGTCTTCGCTTCCCACAACCTGGCGAACCCGCTCTGCTGGAATGCAGCGGCACCCATCACAGCAGAAAACGAGGACCGGATATCCGGTCCCCGTTCTTTTTATACGATCACACGTGTCTTACGATCCGACGACTTCCGGCGCTTCGCGGCCCGCCATGGCGGCCTCGTAGCCCTCGTCCACCTGTCGGACGGTCTCGTCGATGATATCCTGCGCGGTCTTCGTCAGGTCGATGCGGACGATCTGGTCGATAACCGGCTCATAGTGCGCGCGCGGCACCTCGAAGAGCTTATAGCAGCAGGAGAGGTAGTTGCGCAGCTTGGCCGCCATCGGATAGTTCTCCGTGCAGGACGCGGACATAAAGCTGCGCATGATGCCGGAGGTCGCCAGCTCGAGTGCGACCCAGTCGTTCTCCGTCGCCTTCGGCAGATACCCACCGAAGATTGCGGCGAGCTTCTTCTCCATGCCCTCGTTGATGTAGGCCGCCGTGCTCGGCAGCGTGTAGGCCGTGACGTAGAGCTCGCGCAGCGGCTCGGAGAGCTCGACGATGTGCATCTGCAGCGCCGTTTCCAGCCCGTAGAGCATCAGCGGGTCGGTCGCATCGCCCGTGAGCCGCTCGGCGATGCGGAACTGTCCGGAGAACATCCGCTTGACAAATTCGAGCAGCACGCCCTCCTTATTGCCGTAATGGAAGAACGGCGAGCCATTCGACACACCCACAAGGTCCGCGACCAGCTTGCTCGACGTACCCGCGTAACCGCGCTCCAGAAAGACCTTGGCCGATGCGCTCAGGATCTTCCGCTTCATCAATATTCCCTTGGAATAAGGCCCTCTTTTCACGATACTCCTCCAAAAACTTTGTTGGAATAAAATTGTAACATGAAAAGAGTGAAAATTGCAAGAGCAAAATCATTCCAAAGTATGTTTTTTGCTTTTTTTAGGCGTCGGTCACATCGGCTGTGTCGATAGAAACCGCCGATGTGACCGCGTTCTCTCATACCTTCCCAAAAAAGGGCAGAAAAAAGGACCGCTGAGAGCAGCGGTCCTTTTTGAACACAACATTCCGGTCAATGTTTGGTCGTCACGAAGAGAGCTTACGCTTTCTTGTGGTCTTCCGTCATGAACTTGGTATAGTTCGGGTCGATGCCGTACTTCTTCATGGAGTACTTGTGCAGGATGATCTGCAGGAAGTACAGAGCGACGATACCGATGAGCAGCAGGATGAACGGGGAGAGCTCCGTGAAGCCGAAGATCACGTACAGCACTGCGATCACGGAGATCACGGTAATGGCATAGGGCACCTGCGTACCGACGTGATCGATGTGGTCGGCGCCGGAGAAGATGGAGGCCATGACCGTGGTGTCGGACACGGGGGAGCAGTGGTCGCCGAAGATCGCGCCGGAAAGTACGGCGCCGGTCATACCGGTGGAGAAGAGCACGTCGCCGGTGACGGCATAGCCGAGCTGGATGGCGAGCGGGGTCATGATGGCCATGGTGCCCCAGGAGGTGCCGGTCGCAAACGCAACGATCGCGGAGCAGACCAGGACCAGCAGCGGGAGAAGGCCGGTGGGGATGTTGCCGCCAACATAGGTCGCAACGAAGTTGCCGAGGCCCATGCTCTTGGTGACGGAGCCGAGGGACCACGCGAGAACAAGGATCGCGCCGGTCATGCTCATGAGCTTGAAGCCGTCCACGATGGTCGTCATGGTCTCTTCAAAGGACATGATCTTGGAAGCGAGAGCAACAACGATACCGGTAAGCGCCATGCCGAACGCGCCCCAATACAGCGCGAGCTGCGCGTCGCAGGCGTCAAGGATGGCCATCAGGCCGGAGCCGGAGCGGTCGGGGTTGGTGATGCCGGTGTAAAGGATACCGCCGATGATGATAATGAAGGCAACGGCGATGGGGAGAACGAAGCTGCGGATCATGGGCTTGGTCTTCTTGGCCTCGCCGAGCTCGGAGCCAACATCCAGCATGGGCTTGGCGGTGGGAGCGACGAACTCGCCCTTGGTGAGCGCGCGGACCTCAGCCTTGAGCATCGGGCCGTAGTCGCGGCCGGTGTACATCATCATGCCGACGAAGATGAGCGTCAGGATGGAGTACATATTGAAGGGAAGACCGTTGACATATGCGCTGACGGCGGAGACGCCCTCAATGCCGGCGGCGTCAAGGCCCTGACCGATCATGCTGATCTGGTAGGCGATCCAGTCGGAGATGAACAGCGCAGCCGCGGGAGCCGCGGTGGAGTCGAGCACGTAGGAGAACTTCTCGGAAGAGATGCGGTAATCCTTGCAGATGTCGCGGAACACGTTGCCGTCGACCGCGGCGACCAGGCAGTCGTTCACGGAGCACAGCATACCGAGACCCCAGGTGCCCAGGCACACGGAGCGTCTCTTCTTGAATCTTCTCTTGGCTGCCTCTGCCAGCGCAAAGCTGCCGCCGAGCTTCCAGATGAAGGAGATGCCGACGCCCATGAACAGCGTGAACAGCAGCAGGATCACGTTATCCGCCATATTATCGGCGAGCGTCTGCAGCGAGTACGCAACAGCACTGAGCGGATTCCAACCGCAGATGACCAGCGCACCGGCGAAAAGACCGGCGAACATGGAGACAAGTACCTGCTTGGTCGCGAAGCACAGCGTGATCGCAACGACAGGCGGGATCAGAGCCAATAGGCCATAGTTAACGTCCATTTTGAATCCTCCTAAAATTTTCCTCTTCCCCGCCGCACGCCAAAGGGACTAACCGGCATTTCCCAAAACCACGGCGGCGGGCTATCAAGGTTTTCTGCACTACAGTAAAGCAAATGATGTGCCAAAAAAGTCGGGGCATTCCAAATTTTTTTGTCTATATTGAAAAAAGGTCCCGATTCTTGCCGAATCATGGGGAAAATACATCCCTTTTTGCTTTTAAAAAAATTCATTTGCCTGTTTTGCCAAGGTGATCGGTTGGCCGCAAAACGTCATTTTGGTTGCCAACCAAAATGACAAAAATGGCACGGCCGCATAAAGCCGTGCCATTTCATGACAAATAATGACAGTTTATTCGCGTCCGTCACCTTCCTGCAGATGACTGATGCGCCGGTAGAGCGTGCGCAGGCTGACGCCGAGCTCCTCGGCGATCTTCTTTTTGCCCTCGAGCGTGTAGCCGTACTTTTCGAGCAGCGCCAGGATATCCTCATCGCGCGAGCCGCTCTGCGCGGGCTTTGCCGTCGGCCGGCCTGGCGCGGCCTCCCGCTCGCGGATGGACTCGGGCAGGTCGGACGGCATCAGCGTGTCGGACTCGCACAGGTTCGCCGCGTACTCGATGACGTTTTGCAGCTGGCGGATGTTACCGGGCCAGTCGTAGTCCAGCAGCACCGCGTTCGCCTCCTGCGAGATGGACATCAGCGGCGTATTCATCTTGGTCTTGAGCTTTTTAAGATAGTTCTCCGCCAGCGGGACGATATCATCCTTGCGGGCGCGCAGCGGCGGCAGCTCAAGGTTGATGACATTGATGCGGTAATAGAGGTCGCTGCGGAACTTGCCCTCGTCTACCATGTCGGCAAGGTCGCGGTTCGTCGCGGCGATGATGCGGATATCAAGGTGTATCTTTTTGCTCGAACCGATGCGCTCGAGCTCGTATTCCTGCAAAATGCGCAGCAGCTTGGGCTGAGCAAAGAGCGGCATCTCGCCGATCTCGTCCAAAAAAAGCGTGCCGCCCTGCGCCATCTCGATCTTACCGATCTTGCCGCCCTTCTTCGCGCCCGTGAACGAGCCCTCCTCATAGCCGAAGAGTTCGCTTTCAAAGAGATTGTCGGGGATGCTCGAGCAGTTGATGGCGACGAACGGATACTTGTTGCGGCTGCTCTGCTCGTGGATGGCACGGGCGATGAGCTCCTTACCGGTACCCGTCTCACCCGTGATGAGCACAGGCGTGGGGCTGTCGGCGATGCGCTTGATGACCTTCTGCACATGGGTGATGGCTGGACTCGAGCCGATGATCCCCTCAAAATAGCTCGTATCCTTCGAGGGCTTGTAAAGGTTATCGGACAGGCGGATGAAAAAGCCCGTCACCTGGTCGTCGACCACGATGGCACGGGTGGATATCTTCGTGGTCGCATCGCCGATGTTGACGCTCTTCTCATATAAATTGTTGCCCTCCATGATGCGCTTGACGACCGAGTGCGGGAAAAGCTGCCAGAGCGATGTCGTTGAAATATCGCATACGCGGAAGAGGTTCGCCGCGAGCTGGTTGTACTGCAAAATGACGCCGTGCGCGTCGGTCAGCAGCATCGGCTGGTTGCAAAGCTCCATCGACGCGAGCAGATTCGCGTCCAGATTGACCGGGCTCGCCCCGCCGTCGCGCGAGAGGAGAAGACTCCCGATCATGTTCGCAAGCTCAGTGATGGCATTTAAGTAGACCGAGGTATTTTCCGTGATGCGCTTCTGCCCCTCCTTAGTGAAGGACGTGAAGGCCAGCACGCCCGCGATCCGCGTATCCGCGCGGATACAGCAGAGGATCTCAATGGTCGAGGGGCAGTGCGTCTTAAAGCGGCAGCCGATGCACGAGGCCATCTCGCCCGGCTTGTTGACGAGCACGTTTCCGTTTTCCATGACCTCGCGCAGCGAGGGGGCGTGCACAGTGCGGCCTTTTTTCTTCACATAGGTCGGCGTACAGTAAAAGAGCTGGCTGTCACTGTCAAACACGGCGACCTCCAGACGCATCGAATTGCTCACCGCCGTAACGAATCGTTCGACCGACAGGCGGATATCTTCCAGATCAGACATGATCGTTCCTTTCTCAGCAACAAAAATCATCGATCATTTGCATAATATACAAGTTATTCTTTGATGATTATACCGCAATATGGCACCGAGCACAAGGGCAACCTGACAAATTTGACAGTAATTTGTCAAATGGCAACAAGGCAGCGGCCTAAATGGCCGCTGCCTTGTTGTCATTTCAGCACTTTATTTTTTTCACCGCGCCGCTCACTGCTCCCGCGGGAGCAGGCGCAAGCGCTGTGCTGCCGTTTTCGCCTCGCTGCGGCGGCTGATGCCGAGCTTATCGAGGATATGGCTCACGTGTGTTTTCACCGTGGGCAGCTTGATATCCATGATGCGGCCGATCTCGGCGTTGCTCTTATCCGCGCACAAAAGGCGCAGGATCTGCATCTCCGCCGCCGTCAGCGCCTCCGCAGGAGCGAGCGGTGGCTGCAAAAAGAGCGGATAGTACGCCGCCTGCGCCCGCACGCCGGCGAAAAGCCGCTTGCACCACTTTTTGTCTCCCTCCCACGTGAGCTCATCGAGCAGCGGCAGGACAGCCTCACCGTAAATGCTCACAGGACGGATGAACGAATAGCGTGCCGCCTCATCGAGCGCCGCCGTCATCTCCCCGCGCCAGCGCGCATCCTTCATGCGATAGTACGCGATCGCGCACAGCACGTGCAGGTGGATGCCGTCGATGTGCCGCGCGCAGGCGGTGCAGTAGGGTTCGAGCGGCGAGAGCGTCAGCAGCGCGGCCTCGGGTCGTCCCTCGGCCAGCTCGACCATCGCCTGCGTCAAATACTGGTAGCGCTTCATCACATTCAGGTGCAGCGGATCGCGCGGCGCCGACGTGCGGTACCACGCCTCGGCGCCGTCCAAGTCGCCCGCGTGCAGGTCGATGCGGCAGAGCAGCGCGTCGATATTCGGCAAAAAGCGCTCCTGCCCCTGCTCGACATAGCGCTCGCGCAGCGACTCCACCGTGCGCCGCGCGTCCGCCGCCTGACCAGAGGCGAGCTGACTGCGCACAAGCAGGCCCACCACGGCAAATTCCATGTCGGGCGTGCCGCTGCGGCGCAGCTCCGTCATGCGCGAGATGAGCGCGAGCATCCGCGTAGAGATATCCTCGCCCTTTTCAAACTTGCTCTCGGCGATGCCGCAGTCACCAAGGCAGAGGCCGTCGCGCCCGAGCACCGTCTCCACCGGCACGCGCAGCGTGCGGTAAAGGAGATCGTCACGTTTGCTCCAGTCGGAAAAGTCCTTGCCGCCGTTCATCAGGCTCGGCAGCGTGCTCGTCACAGACATGGGCGGCAGCGTCATTTCCTTGTTCAGCATCAGCCGAAAGACCGCCGGGAACGTATCCAGCATACTCTCTACGCTGCGCTGGGGCAGCGAGATATCGAGCCAGGCGAGCCTGCTGCGCGCCTGACGGCCCGCAGCATCCTTCCTGTCGCAGCGTTCGGCAAACGACTTGAGTTCCTGATACCACTTCTCCGAGCCCTCGTAATCCATCGCCAGTGCGCAGAGTATGCTCATTGCCTGCATCAGCGCGGGTGATGACTTGATCTCGCTCTCGGGAAGGCTGCGGTAATAGGACTCCATCTCGCTGTAATGCCCCATGCCGGGGTGCAGTTCGGCGTTGCGGCTCAGCAGCTCCGAGACCTTCGAATGGTCACCGCTCCTGCTGTAGCAGTCCAGCGCGTGAGGATAGTCCTCCTTGAGCTCATAGTAGAGCCCGCCGCGGCTGAAGACGGTGCGCTGCTTCTCCTCACTGTATTCCCTCTCCAACTCCCAGATGAGGAAGGCCTTGAACTGCGGCCAGAAGTAGAACGTGCTGATGCCGTCGTAGCGCAGCATGGTCGTGTTGCGCTGCAGCCAGTCGAGCATCTCACCCGCGTGCGGCGAACCGCTGATCACACGTGCCATTTCCATATCAAAGCTGTCAAGCGACGCAAGCTCCAGCAAAAACTGACGCATCGGCAGATCGAAGCGGCGGTAAATGGCCGTATCAAAATACAGGAAGACCTCCCGGAACGCCTGCGACACGATCTCAGGGCTGAAGCACTTTCCACCCGACATACACCGCGCCGTGATGGCCACGCCCAGCGGATGCCCGATGGATTCTTTCAAGATGCCGCTCAGTTCGCTGTCCGTCACCGCAACGTCCGCCTTTTCAAAGAGTGCGCGGATGTCATCGCGGTCAAAGAGCAGCGCGTCGGGCTCCAACACCGTCATCAGTCCCGCGTACTGGAAGGCCATCAGGCAGCCCGGCGGCACGCCGCGCGAGAGCAGCACGTAGCGCCGCTCGGGATCGCTGCGGATGAGGGCGCAGAGCGCCCGGCGGTCCTCTTCATCCTGCAAATACTGAAGGTCGTCGATGAGCAGGATATCCCAGCTCCCGTCCGCCTCAGGAAGTGCAAAGCCGGGCTCGCCCGCCGTCAGGCGGCGGACACGCTTCTTCCCCTTCAGCAGCTCCTCGGCCACCGCACTCTTGCCAAAGCCGCAGGGTGCGGAGAAAAACAGGACCCGGCCATGCTCCATGACCGTTTCAAACGCCGCACGCACAGCGGGCTTGACCACGACATTTTCCGCCATCCTGTTCTCCTCCTTTTTCGTCACCGGCGGGGATATTTCCGCCCTTTTTCGGTTTTTTCATCATATCAGGTCTTTTTCTCCTTGTAAATCATACCAAAGTATGATTTACAAGGAGAAAAGCACGCGCAGCGGGCGCTTTTCTCATCCGCTGCGCGTGTTTTTTACCTCATTCTTATCATTTTTCTCACAAAAGCGGCGCGATATAGTTCGTCCACAGCGCGCTCATGGGCATTACGAGCACCATCGCGGGGATCATATCCGCCACAGGGAAATTTTCGATCTTCGCGATGCGGAAGCCCGTCGCGATAAGCAGAAATCCGCCGCAGGCCTTGAAGTCGCCGATCATCGCAGGCGTCGTGAGCGGGTAAATGGCCTGCGCCGCGAAGAACATCAAAAAGAAGATGACCGTCTGCGGCACCGCCACGAGCGACGTCACTGCGCCCAGATCGCAGGCGAAGACCATCGCTGTGAAGAGGTCCAGCACGGACTTGCTCAGCAGCACCGTCGCGTTGCCCGTCATGCCCGCGTCAAGGCAGCCGTAAATGCCCGTACCGCTCGCGCAGAAGAGCACGATGGCCGTCACGAGCAGCGAGAGGTATTCCTCGCGCGGCATCTCGTCCTCATCGCTCTTCTCGCCAAGGAGCTTGCTGATGGGTCTTTCCATCAGTTCCCCGCCGCGACTGATGCGCTCGCCCAGGTGGCACGCAAGCCCCAGCGCGGTGCCCACCACCAGCGCCAAAATGACGGCCGGCATATTCTCCATCAGCGGTATCGAGGAGATGCCCATACCCATCGCGCACACGCCGAAGACCTTGTTGAGCTCCGTTGTAAAGCGCGTGGAGAGGTTTTTACCAAACATTGTTCCCAAAATGCCGCCGATGACAACAGCCATCACATTGACGATGATCCCGATCATAGATTTTCTTCCTTCTCTTTTTTTACAGCAAAAAGCCGCCGAAATGGACTTCCCCATCCGGCGGCCGCTCTATTTCTTACTATTAAGATACCGCAAATATCGTCCGCTGTAAAGCACTTTTTCCGCTGCCCTGCACGCGAAAAAGCGCGGCCTCTTGGCCGCGCCCTTTCATGGAGAAGCGTTCCCTTACAGGCTCTTCTCGTAGCTCTCGATCATCTTCTTGACCA
>ENA-OUQM01000717-OUQM01000717.1-human-gut-metagenome-genome-assembly--contig:-NODE-717-length-20943-cov-9.379213_pt1 | contig 20943 bp, 16 predicted proteins | sample MGYA00237949_ERZ548830 | MGnify/ENA primary metagenome ERZ548830 (study PRJEB26490, sample SAMN05194706) | human gut metagenome | biome: terrestrial biome; feature: human-associated habitat; material...
GCGAGCAGAACGATATCGGTATTTCGTCGATGGACCTGAGCCGCGAGATCCCCGGTTCTGTCTATTGCCCCACGCTCGACAAGGTGACCGCCGCGCTTGCGCGCATCGCCTGCCCGGGCGACCTTATTTTGACCGTCGGCGCAGGCGATATATTCAAGGCCGGCGAAAAACTGCTGAAAGAGAAAGAAGAGTCGTAAGCATGTTGGTATCCCCCTTCTACGACACCGCGCCGGAGCATGCCTCCGAGCGCGCGATGGCAAGCTATGCGCTGCTCGATTCCCTGCACATTCCCTATCAGCGCATTGAGCATGAAAAGGCAGAGACCATGGAAGTCTGCGCCGCTGTGTCGGACGCGCTGGGCGTGCGCATCTGCAAGAATCTCTTTCTCTGCAACCGCCAGCAGACGAGCTTTTACCTGCTCACCATGCCCGAAGATAAGCCGTTTCACACCAAGGATCTGAGCCATCAGATCGGCTCGTCCCGCCTCTCGTTTGCGCCGCCCGAAAAAATGGAGGAGCTGCTGGGCTGCTCGCCCGGGTCTGCAAGCGTGCTGGGGCTGCACAACGACAGCGGCAACGCCGTCCGTCTCGTCATGGACAGGGACGTATATACCGCGCCGTATTTCGCCTGCCACCCCTGTGACAACACGCAGAGCCTCAAATTCAAAACAGAGGATCTGCTGAACGTTCTGCTGCCAAAGATCGGACATGAGCCGATCATCGTGGAGCTGTAAGGCAAAAAGCAAAAAAAGGTTCCGAAGAATGCTCTTCGGAACCTTTTATATGAGATCGTCTACTGTAAACCTTATCAGCTTGTCAGTCTCTGCATTTGAATCGGTGCAGATGCCTGCAAGAGAATCAGAAAACGGTGAAAACACAAAAACGCGCTCATTGGGAACGACCGGCACTTCCCCGTTTCTCAGGCTGACGGCGCTGATGCCGCGGCGCTTGCAGCGGCTCTCCCGCTGCACCCAGAGGCGCCAAAAATCGGCGTCATTTGCCGCGTGAAAGCGCGTGCGCATCGCGCCGCTCACAGGGCGAAGACACTCGATATCCGCGCCGATTGGCTCGTTGTGAACAGCCAGCAGCGCAGCACCGCGCGTGTGGCTCAGGCTGAAATGAACGTCCGGATGCGCCGCAAAGTACGGCTTGCCGTGCTCGCCGTAGGAAAGCTGCGGTAAGTCCTCCAAGCCGTAAAGTTCATGCAGTGCACGGCAGAGCAGCGCGTAGGCGCAGAGGGGTTCCGATGTTTTGATGCGGTCTTGTCGCTCAGGCGGCAGAAAACGCGCGAGCGTGGACCGTTCCGCTTCTGAGAGCGGTCGATCTAATTTTACCGCATACAACCGGATATTCACGATGTTCCGCCCCCTTTGCGCAGCGATTCCTGCGGAAATTATAGGAGAAATGGCACGGTCTGTCAAATTTTCTCCGTGCAGGGAAAAAATTTTTGAAATTTTTCCGTCAAAAAAGAGGAAAGCAACCATTTTCGGCGTATATATACCATAGATAGAAAAATGTTCCGTGTGCAGAAGTGAGAAAGGAGGACGCCATGGCCTTTGACCGTCAGTTTTTGGACGAGCTCATCGCCCGCAACGACATTGTCGACGTTGTCAGCAATTATGTCTCACTCCAGCCGCGCGGCGGGAGTCTGTGGGGCTGCTGCCCCTTTCACAGCGAAAAGACGCCGTCGTTCCATGTGCTGCCGGACAAGCAGCTGTGCTACTGCTTCGGCTGCAAAAAAGGCGGCGGCGTCATCAACTTCATCATGGAGGAGGAGAATCTCTCCTTCCCCGATGCGGTGCGCTTTCTCGCACGGCGCGCGAACATGCCCGTGCCGGAAGAAGAGCACAGCGACGAGAGCCGGCTGCGTTCGCGCATCCTGTCGCTCAACCGCGACGCGGCGCGCTTTTACTACGATCAGCTCTACTCGCCCAAGGGTGCGCCGGTGCTCGAGTATATGAAAAACCGCAAGATCACGCGGCGCAATGCAACGAACTTCGGCCTCGGCGCATCGGCGGACGAGTGGGACGGCTTACTGACCGCAATGCGGAAAAAGGGCTATGGCGACGGCGAGCTGCTTGCCTCGGGTCTTGCCATCCGCGGCAAGAACGGCGGGTTGTACGACAAATTCCGCAAGCGCCTCATCTTCCCCATCATCGACGTGCGCGGCGATGTGCTGGGCTTTGGCGGGCGCATCATCAGCAAGGACGATCCGGGCGCGAAGTATATGAACACGCCCGAGACCATCGTTTACAGCAAGCGGCGCGTTTTATACGGGCTGAACCTAGCCAAAAAGAGCAAGCGCAGCAACATTATTTTGGTCGAGGGCAACATCGACGTCGTGATGCTGCATCAGGCGGGATTCGACAATGCTTGCGCCTCGATGGGCACAGCGCTGACGACGGAGCAGCTGCAATTACTCAGTCGCTACACGAAGGAGATCGTGCTCTGCTACGACAACGACGACGCGGGCAAGGTCGCGACGCAGAAGGCGCTGACGCTTCTCAATAACACCGACTTTCAGGTCAAGGTGCTCGAGCTCCCCAAGCGGCTCGTCGACGGAGAGTACATCAAACAGGACGCGGACGACTTCATCAAGTTCCAGGGTAAGGACGCCTTTGAGCATCTGCTTTCCGGCAGCGAGAGCGGTATGGACTTCCGCATGGCGCAGCTCAAGTCAAAGTTCGACCTCAAAAGCGACGAGGGACGTATCGGCTTTGCCGAAGCGGCAGCAGGATTGCTCTCCACAGTGCCGAACGCGGTTGAGCGCGAAATTTACACCGTGCGCGCGTCCGAGGCCGCGGGCATCACGCCCGACGCGATGAAGCTCGAGGTCGAGCGCGCGCGAAAACGCGCCCGCTACAAGGAAAAGCGCGAGCAGGAGCGGCGGGACCTGAATCCCGCGGCGTCCGCCCAGCCGCGCGAGCGGTCGATCCGCTACACCGACCTTCGCTCGGCGCTCGCCGAAGAAGGCGTGCTGCGGCTTTTGACGCTGGACGATTCCCTCTTTGGCGAGAATCCGCCAATCCGGGAAGAGGACTTCTCCTCTCCCCTCCTGGGCCGGTTCTTCACGGCGCTGCGCGCGCAGCTGCGCGAGAGCGGGCAGGTGAACATCCCAGCGCTGGCGGAATTTTTCACGTCGGAGGAGATCAGCCACTTGATCGGTATCCTGCAAAAGCCGGAATCGCTCAAAAACGGCGTACAGGCGCTGAAGGACTACTGCACTATCATTTTAGACGAAGCGCACAAGCGCGCGGCCGTCAACGAAGATCCCCTGATGGCCGCGATGGAAAAGAATAAATACAAGGGTAACGGAGGAAAGCAAACATGGAAGAAAAACAGCTGACCAGCAGAGAGCTGGAGGAACAGGCCAACGCGCTGCTCGCCGAGGCGGATTTTGAGGAGATCAAGCTGCCGAAGAAAGCGAAAAAGGCCGCAGCGGCCAAGAAAGCGAACGAGGATACCGCGCAGGCAGAAAAGCCCGCGGAGAAGTATCCCCCGCTGGATGAAAAGCTGGTCGCCTCCCTGCCCGCGGCGGCGCTGCTGCAGGGCAACGAAAAGCTCATGGAGATCTTTGCCAAGGGCAAGGCCAAGGGCAAGCTCAGCTCCAGCGACCTGATGGAGACCATCGACGAGATGAACCTTGAGAGCGAGCAGCTCGACCAGATCTACGACTCGCTCGAAACGCTCGGCATCGACATCGGCACCGCCGAGGCCATCGACAGCAGCATCGACGATGTGGAGCCGCCGATGGAGGAGATCGCCGAGATCGAAGAGGAAGAGCTCGTCGACCCGAACGAGCTGGTCGACAGCTTCTCGACCGACGACCCCGTGCGCATGTACCTCAAGGAGATCGGTAAGGTGTCGCTGCTGTCGGCAGACGAGGAAATTTCGCTCGCGACCGCGATGTCCGCGGGCGTCGAGGCCAAGCAGAAGCTCGAAGAGGCCGAAAAGAACGGCACAGAGCTGAGCGAAGAGGAAATGAAGGAGCTCAAGGCTGCCGTCAAAAAAGGCGAGCGCTCCAAGCAGCGCCTGGCCGAGGCAAACCTGCGTCTCGTCGTGTCCATCGCTAAGCGCTACGTGGGCCGCGGCATGCTGTTTCTCGACCTCATTCAGGAGGGCAACCTCGGCCTTATCAAGGCCGTCGAAAAGTTCGACTACACCAAGGGCTACAAGTTCTCGACCTACGCGACGTGGTGGATTCGTCAGGCCATCACCCGCGCCATCGCCGACCAGGCGCGCACCATCCGTATCCCCGTTCATATGGTCGAGACCATCAACAAGGTCATCCGTGTGTCCCGTCAGCTTTTGCAGGAGCTCGGCCACGACCCCTCTCCCGAGGAGATCGCCGCCGAGATGGACATGCCGGTCGACAAGGTGCGCGAGATTTTGAAGATCGCGCAGGAGCCCGTCTCCCTCGAAACGCCGATCGGCGAAGAGGAAGACAGCCACCTTGGCGACTTCATCCCCGACGAGGGTGCGAGCGAGCCGAGCGAGGCCGCGTCGTTCACGCTGCTGCAGGAGCAGCTCGTCGACGTGCTCTCCACCCTCACCCCGCGTGAGGAGAAAGTCTTGAAGCTGCGCTTCGGCATCGAGGACGGCCGTCCCCGCACGCTCGAAGAGGTCGGCAAGGAGTTCAACGTCACGCGCGAGCGCATCCGCCAGATCGAAGCCAAGGCGCTGCGCAAGCTCCGTCACCCCAGCCGCAGCAAGAAGCTCAAGGACTTCCTGAACTGAGCCGATAACGACAAATAGAAGGCACACCCTTCAGGCGTTTACAGCGTCTGGATGGTGTGCCCTTTTTGCTGCAAAGCGACGTGCCGTGCATTGCACATACGACATAGCCAGCGGACAGAATGTAAGCTATTCTGTTCAATAATTAAGCCAAAATTAAACCCACAAAACAGAATTTCATTGAGATGTTTATGCCTGCTTCAACGCACAAATCATAGAATCGATACCTAATAGTGTCGTATAGCTATTGTTGGTTTTTCTGAAAGCAGGCGTGTAATAAACATTATTTTCAGCATCAAAGCAGAATTTTTCAGCAGTTAGTTCTTCCATCTTACGTGCCAATAGATTACTTCCATAGAAGCGGCGGAGAAAGTCGATTCCCGCACACATGGCAGCGACAGGTTTCTTTTCGCTAATAAAATGTGTGACGCACGTTTTTATCACATTGGAAGCTCTATAATTGTTCAATAAACCGATTCCACCGGGTATGATCAATGCATCGTATTCTGCAAAATCAACCTCACGAATATCTTTAATGCGTCCCCTACCGATGCGGGCTGCTTCTATAAGGATATTCCGCTTTTCTGCTATCTGCTCTGTCAGGTGGTTCACAGACTGAATGGAAACATCTTCTGCGACAGGCGTGTAATCACACCCATATTTATCAAGCGCTGCATACGTCAGAATTACCTCTTCTATACATGAACCATCACCGAGGCCACAGCCTGCTAATAAAACTAAATACTTCATTTGTTTTCACCCCCACAACTCACGGTTTGCCAACGACTTCTCACTAATAAGCATAGCATATAAAACAACTTACATCAACGCCTTCTTCATGGCAAATCAGCGACCTTTTTATGAATACCGTTCTGTTTTGCCTGTTTACTCGCCGCGCTGCGTGGTTCTCGATAAAGTGGAATGCGATCTCTACCAGTACCTCTCCGGCGAAGAGAAGTATTCTCAACTCTTCGAATGTTTTGGTCGCGACTGCGACGTCGGTTCACAGCTTTCTCAATGCGGAAGGTCTGCCGATCCCGGTATGGTGAAAGTTCTATAGCATTAAGTTTTTATTCGCCGTCGGCGAGGAACTTCTCTTCCAGCACGAGCTGATAGGCCTTGTTGATGTCGTCATAGACACTGCGGTTGCTCTTCATCTCGGGAACGACGGCTCGCAGCACATCGTAGGCCTTCTGCGTACCCTTGCCGAGGTGGACGTAGTCGCCGTTGCCGTCGCTCTTACGCAGATCGACGGCCTGAGAGGCGAACAGCGCCTCCATACCGACGAGGTAACGCAGGTTGTCGACCATCTGGCGGCACTTGGTCACGGCCAGCGGCAGGTTGCTCGCGTGGTCCTCAATGGAGCCCTGCATGGGATAGAAGTCGACGGACGACGGGGTCGTGAGATAGCGGTTCTCCGCATCGAGGCAGGAGAGCACATTCTGCACCTCGTCATAGCCGTGGGCGCTGCCGTTGCGCGGGGCAAGGAAGCGCGGCAGGTGTGTGAACTCGGGCATGCACATGCGGATCAGGCGGTAGTTGACCGTGCGGGACAGATGCGCGAGCGCGATGGCAAGCATCTCGATGCCGATAACGAGCGATGTCGTCTCGAAATTCGAGTTGACAAAGACATCCTTCTTGTCGAGCATGATGCAGGGGTTGTCCGAGGGGGAGTTGATTTGGATGCTCAGGAACTTCTTGACGTAGTCCAGCGCATCCTCAACCGCGCCCGTGATGATAAAGCCGCCGCGGAAGGTCAGCGGGTCCTGCAGCGCGTGCTCAGGACGGTTGTCGCTGTAAAGGTAGCTGCCCTCGAGATCCTCGCGGCAGCGGGCGGCGCAGCGGATCTGGCCGGGCAGGCCGCGCAGCTCGTTCACGTCCTCACGCATCGGCTCGATGTTGCCGTTGAGGCCTTCATAATCGAGGCAGAAGATGCGGTCGGACATCTTGACGAGATTCTCGACCTCGTGAACAAGGATGGCCGCGGTGCCCTCGCCCTGGCTGTTGGAGAGCATGATGGTGTGCGTGTCCTTGAGCTGGAGATGCAGGGGCTTGAGACCCTCCTTCTCCATAGCTTCCTTGGCGCTCACGACCTTGCCCTTGTAGTTGACGTCCTCCTCGCCGATGAAGGCAAGGCCGATGTGGGTGATGGTGGTGATGTCTGCCTCGCCAACGGCGCCGCGGCGCGGGATGCGCGGCGTGATGCCGTGGTTCAGGAAGTCGCGGTAGCTGTTCGCCAGGTCATCGGAAGCGCAGGATGCGCCGATAAGCATGTTGTTGAGGCGGATGACCATCATCGCGCGCACTTCCTCGTCCGTGTTGAACGGCGGAAGGCCGAGGGAGTGGGAGCGCAGCATCATGCGGTTCTGCGTCTCCATGAAGTCCTCGTCGATGGTGACGTCCTTGTTCTGGCCAACGCCGCGGTTGAAGCCGTAAATGGCCTTGCCGCCCTTGGAGAGCTCCTGCATGATCTCGCGGCCCTTGGCGAGGCGCGCGTAGGCATCGGCTGCGATCTCGACCTTGCGGCCGTCGTAGGCGACGTCATAAACGTCCTGCAAGGTCAGGTCGTGGCCGTTCAAAATCAAAGTGTCCATACTGCTTGTCCTTTCGTTTTTTTGAAATTCAGTGATCTTGTTCGATCAGTGTGATTGTTTCTTCGTCGGCGTCGATCTCGATTTGATCTCCGGTTTTTACTGCATTGTAAAATTTGTCCTCCACGCGGTCGACCATCGGGATCTCCATGATAATGGCCGTGGAGACGAGCACGGTGTCGGGCTCGCGCACGATGAAGCCAAGCGGCTCCGCGCCGTTCAGCTCGAGCTTATAGAGCCCGTCCATCTGCACGACGGAGCTGCCCTTTCCGCCCGGGAAGACGAGAATCTTATCCTTGACGCTCACGCCCTCGAGCGCGTGGCCGACTTCGGTCACGACGCCGGTCTTCGGGTCGGTGTGGTAAAAGAGGATCTGGTCGGTGCAGGTGAGCACCTCGCCTCTCACCTTGCCCGCGGCGATCTGGCGGCAGGAAAATGTCTTTTTCATCAGCACACCCTCCCCTGCTTTGCCCAGCGGATGCAGGTGGCCGTGTCGCGCACGGCCATGCGGATGCCCGCCGTTTCCATGTAGTATGCGCCCTTGGGCGAATCCGTCACGCCGGACTTTCCGGCAAGATAGCCCCAGCAGCATGCCTCGTCCACGCAGGTGTCGGCGATCAGGTCCGCGCCAAGGTCCAGAAGCCGGTCCTCGAGGCCACTCTCCTTCGCCGCGCGCTTGATGGCGGCAGACGTCAAAATATGGATGTCGGCCTTCGCCTTCTCGCCGCCAAGCAGTCGCTCGACTTCTTCGATCTGCGCATACGTGTAGTGCGGGCAGCCAAGAATGCAGTATTCGATGCTGCCGTCCGCCGAGGGAGAGAACGCCTCAAGCGTCTGCTCCAAGTCAGACTGTGTGATGGTGACCTCCCTTTTCGGCGCTTTGCCGCCAAAAAGGTCAAACCCGTGCGCGGCCTCCGCCGTGACATTTGGAATGTGGTAGAGGTCGTAGCTGCCCGAAACGTTCAGCTCCGCGCCGAGCGCGATGAGCGCCTCGGTGCTGATCTTCTCGGGAAGGCCAAGGAACGCCGGAATACCCTTGCCGATCTTCTTTCCGCAAAGGCCGAGGACGGCGTAGTCAAAGTCCGACTCCATCTTCGCGTCCACGTGAACGGTGATGTCGGCGAAACGATTTTCCTGCAGAAGCATCCCATATTCGGGCGCATAACCCGTTACGGCAGCGCAGAGGGCGCTGGCCGCGCTCTCGCGGTTCGTGCGCGCGCCGAGAACAGCGTTGGCATAGATCGTAGCGTTCGTCTCGGAAAAGGCGATGATCTCGCCATACGACGAGACGTTATCGGCAAGATACGGCGTGCAGCAGTACGTCAAACGCGCGCCGAGGCCGCGGTAGATACGCTCGGTCTTTCGCATGTTTTCAACGGCGGCATCAGTCAGCCGAGAACGAAAATAGTCGACGGAATAGCCGGGGTTGACAGTCGGCGCGATGGCGCAGGAAGCCCCCGCGTCCAGGAGCTTGCCCGCAAACCAGATGTCGGCCTCCTGCGCGCTGAGGGATACGTGCGCGCGGCTGACGGGAACCAGGCGCTCCGCATCAAAGCACTTGCCCACGCCGATCTGGATCTGCATGGCCATGGCCTTACCCTTGCCGAACGCGCCGTCCAGCATTTTCTGCTGGTGATCCGTGAGTTTCATGGACCTCTCCCCTGCTTACTTCTTGCCGACGTCCAGGTTGCCGGCCTCGGTGTCGTAGCCGGAGTAGAAGCCCTGGCCGGTCTTCATGCCGAGGTGGCCCGCGTCGATCATTTCCTTGAGCTTTGCGGGCGGCTTGTCGCGCTCATCGCCGCTGGCGGCGTAGTAGGAATTTTCGATGTTGTAGATGGTCTGAAGGCCAATGAGGTCCATCAGCTTGAACGGGCCGATGTTGCTGTGCCACTCGGTCATCCAGCCGCGGTCGAACTCGGCGACGTCGGTGACATAGCCGTTAGCCCACAGGTACAGGCACTCGCGCTTGACAGCGCGCCACACGCGGTTGATGGAGTAGCCCTTGATCTCACGCTCGGTGATGACGGGCTCAAAGCCGAGGGTGTGATAGTGCGCGATAGCGGCCTTCTTCGTCTCCTCAGACGTGCTGGGGTTCCACATCATCTCCAGATAGCTGTTGCGGATGGGGTCGTCGTGGTCGACGGAGAAAGTCATGGCCTTGCGCTCGTCGCTCACATCCTTATAGATATCGCTCATCAGGAGCGAGGAGGTGTTCGAGTTCAGATAGCAGTGCTTCGGGCAGACCTCGTCGAGCTGCTTGAAAACAGCCTGCTTGACTTCGATCTTCTCCGGCACGTTCTCAACGACGAGGTCAGCGTCCTTGCAGGCCTCTTCGAGCGTCGTCGCGTAATGGATGCGGTCGCGGACAGCGTCGGCCTCGTCCTTTGTCAGCTTCCCCTCTTCGATGAAGTGAGCGAGCCACTTGTCGATCTTATTCTTGCAGGTGTCGATCGACGGCTGCGTGCGGCTGTAACCGGTCACGTTCTTGCCGTAGAGCGCGTTGCGGAAAGCGATCATCGACCCCTGCGTGCCGATGCCGACGATGGTGACGTTTTTGATGGTATCTACTTCAGACATATTGCACCTCTTAAATTGCGGAGGGATGCGACTCTGCGCCTCCGTTGTGATGATGGTAGTATAACACGATATCGTTGAATTTGCGTTTATCTTTCAACGCTATCAATAAAAATTTTTAAAGGAGCCGCTTTCGGCCCGTTTTTAAGGGAATGACCAGCCCTATCGCCCGCCAGATCAGCGAACGATAGAGCAAGAGAAGGCAAACCCGGAAAGGTCTGCCTTCTCTTGGAGCATTTGAATTACTTCTTCTGAGCGGGAGTCTTACCGAAGGTGAAGACCTGATACAGATAGCGCAGGAAGATCGCGGTGGTGGAGATACCGGCAACCAGCGGGGCGACCCAACCGATGATCCAGTCGATACGGTTGATGATGCCGAAGCTGTAGAACGCGGCCAGCGCCACATAGACAAGGCACAGAGCGCCGTCGATGCCGAGCCACTCGACTTTGATCTCCTTCTTGTACTCTTCCTCGCTGACGGGGCCGGAGGAGGTCATGATCATGCCCTTCTCAATGTTCACGCCGTCGGGCTTGGCAAAGCCGGTGTTGAGAACCTTACCGAACTGGTTGCCAATGAGGAACGCTACGAAAGAAATAGGCAGAGACACGAGCATCGGATCGACGTTACCGCCGAGGGCTTCAATGCTGAGGGGATTAAAGTCAAACCAGAGCCAAGAGAGGATACCAACGATCATGGAGCAGAGGCCGGACATGTTGGTCTTCTTGCCATCGTACATGATGGCAGCCATCATGGGAACGAACAGCGCAGACATGGAGAGACTCGTGACAAGGATCATCGCATCATAGACCAGCTTGAACTTGAACGCAACGCTCAGGCCGATCACACCGAACACCACGCAGGCAATACGGGAAATGAAGATGGACTGCTTGTCGGTAAGGGGCTTTTTGCGCAGGACGCCGATGATATCGTTGGACACGATCTCGCCGCCGACCAGATAGTAGGTATCCATCGTGGAGATGATGGCGCCGAGCATCGCGAAGACGAACAGGCCGCGGCCAACGGGAGGCAGACCGCTGAGAACGAGCTGCATGTAAGCAACCTCGGGCTGGACGGTCAGCGCGGGATCCATCGCGCGGATGACGATAGCGGTGAACATCAGGCAAACGTCCATGCTCAGCCAGATGGAGAAGCAGGTCAGCATCGCGCGCTTACCGGTCTTGGGACCGTTGGAAGCGGTGAAGCGCTGATAGAATGCGGGATCCTTATAGACGTTGATGCAGATGAGGATCAGCACGATGGCACGGCCCAGAGGGATGCCGCCGAACGGGGTCATCATCGAGGGATCAACCGTGCTAAAGATCTCGTCGAGAGCAGCGAAGCCGCCCACGCCGTAGAACGCACTGGGGAAGACAAAAGCGACAGATACGATCATCAGGAAGAAGAAGATCATATCAGTGATGGCGACGCCGAGCAGGCCGCCAACGCAGGAAAGGCCGATGGAAATGGCAATGACGATGGCCGCGGCGAGGAACTTGTTCATGTTCCACGCAGCAACGCCGACATAGCCGCAGGCGCCGATCTCAGAGATGGAGAGGCAGGTCGCCAGCAGGACGATCGCGCCGATAAAGGAAGCAATGCGGCCGTAGAAACGGTCGAGCAGCTCGGTCATCGTGGAGTTGACCTTGACGGAAATGCGGGGAGCGACCCACAGAGCCAGCGGGAAACGCACAAGGTGCGCGCCGATGGACCAGATAAAGAATGCGGAAAGGCCCATGGTGGTAACATAGCCGACCGTACCGATCGTACCGTTGCCGCCGTACCAGGATGCAGCGATCGTACCGACCGCGAGAGACCAAGGCAGAGCCTTGTTTGCGTGATAGTAGGCTTCCATATCAGTGTTCTTCTTGCTCATGAAGACGCTGATGGCGAAGATGCCGACCACGCACAGGACAATTGTAATATTGTCAATCAGTGTAAGCATTTTCTCCTCCTGTTGTTTCGCTGCGGAGTGATCTGCCGTCTCTCCGCACGGTTTTGATACGGGATACACATCTTCTGCGTCTTCCTTTCCGCAAAATCCGCTGCTTTTCCCGTGATGTCGATACTATAGCACAGTAAAGTTGGAAAAACGTTGAATCGTTTGAACGGGGTAAATTTTTTCTTTCATAATTTTCAACGCTGTTTTGACGGTTCACTATTATAATATAAACAATCAAAGTGACAACAATTTGTTTTATTTACCGCAAGGAGGTTTTTACAAAATGAGCGAAACTCTGATCTTAAACGGAAAAGACCTGACGCTGGAGGATCTTTACTCCGTCGTTTATGACCGCCGCCCCGTGCAGATCGACCCTGAGGTCATCCCCCTCGTCGACAAATCCCGCCAGGTGCTTTTTGACATGGCGGCTGACGGCAAGCCCGTCTACGGCCTGAACCACGGCGTGGGCTGGAACAAGGACCGCGAATTCAGCCAGGACTTTTTCGAGCAGTACAACCGCAACCTCATCAACAGCCACTCCCTCGGCGTTGCGCCGTTTGCCAGCGTCGAAGAAGTGCGCGCGATGATGTGCATCCGCCTCAACACCGCCCTCTGCGGCCGCACGGGTATCGCCTCGAACATTCTTAAAATGTACGAAGAGTTTTTGAATCACGGCATCCACCCCCGCGCCATGCGCCGCGGCGCCGTCGGTGAGGGCGACGTGAGCACAATGAGCATGATCGGTCAGGCCATGATCGGCCAGGGCGAGGTCGAATATCACGGCGAGATCATTCCCGCGATCGACGCCATGCGCGCCGAGGGCATCGAGCCCGCGATCCTCGGCCCGAAGGACGGCCTTTCCATCGTCTCCTCGAACGCGCAGGGCGAATCCATGGTGGTCCTGCTCGTCAAGGAGGTCGAAGAGCTCATCAAGCTGAGCGACGCCATCTACTGCCTGCACCTCGAAGGTCTCAACGGCGGCCTCCAGCCACTCGGCGAGCGCGTGAACGAGGTGCGTGGCCTGCCCGGTCAGATCCATTGTGCCGCAGAGTGCCGCCGCTTCCTCGAGGGCAGCTATCTTGAGCATCCCGATTCCAAGCGCGCGCTGCAGGACCCCCTCTCCTTCCGCTGCGGCGCGGCCATCAACGGCTCTGTCTACGATTCTCTTGAGTACGTCAAGAAGATCCTCGAGCTCCAGATCAACCGCACGGACGATAATCCCTGCATCCTCTATGAGGAGGGAACCACATCCGTCAGCCCGAACTTTGAGGTAACGACCCTCTCTCTCGGCGTCGACATGCTGGCCGCGGCGCTGTGCCACATGTCCCACGCCATTACGAACCGCCTCTACAAGATCGTCGACCCTGGCTTCACGGGTCTCAACCGCTTTCTGACGCCGCACGAGGTCAAGACCATCGCGTTCTCCACGATACAGAAGACCTTCGCCGCGCTCGACGCCGAGAACCGTTGGCTCGCCAACACGACGACGCTCGACATCACTTCCTTTGCCAACGGCATCGAGGATCACGCCAGCAATCTGCCGCTCGCCGGCATGCGCTCTCTCCGCATCGTCGACAACCTGCGCTACATGCTCGGCATGGAGCTGATGCACGCCGCTCAGGCCGTCGAAATGCGCCGCGACCAGCGAGCCGACAATCTGCTCAAGCTCGGCAAGGTCACCGGCCCCCTCAAGGACGCCTACCGCAAGACCATCCCCTACTATGATGCCGACCGCAACCTCAGCATCGACATCGAAAAGTCCTATCAGGTCATCAAGGACGGCTCGCTTCTCAAGGTCATCGAAGAGGCCGAGCGCGCGTAACATACAATCGCAAATGAAAAAGGACGCATCCGACCGGATGCGTCCTTTTTCTATGCTGTTTTTCGCGTTACAGGCGGCTCATCAGCTTGGCGAAGGTATCCGCCGTCAGGCCGCGGGCGGCCTCAGTCTTATAGAGGCGGTTTGCCGGGCGGCAGTTGTTGTGGATGGTCTCGGCGACCATCGGCGTGATCTCTTCGACGAGCTTTTCATCGAGCACGCGGCCGCGCATATACTCCTCTGCGTCCGTCACGCGGATCGGCGTGCCGCCGACCGCGCCGAGCGACAGTCTCGCCTGTTCGACCTTACCGTTTTCGTCGAGCCTGACGGCGGCGGCCAGTCCCTCGCGGGAGATGGACACGCGCTCGCGCGAACCGATCTTATGGAACGCGCTGACAAAGCCCTCAAACTGCTTCAAGTCGATCAGAATGGCCGTGACGGTCTGATCCGGCCGCAAGATCGTCTTCTGCGAGCCAGTGATAAAGCCGTTCACCGGCGTCACGCTCGCTGTGCCGTCGGCGTTCATCAGCTCAAGCTGCGCATCATACAGCCACGAGACCGGAAGCATATCGCCCGCGGGCGAGGCGTTGCAGAGGTTGCCCGCCATCGTACCCTTGGCGCGGATCTGCGGCGAGCCGACATCGGACGCCGCGTCCGCGATGGCGCAGAACGCCTTGTCGTCCTTGAGTGCTGCTGTGATGCCGTTCATCGGCACCGCCGCGCCGATGCGCAGTACGCCGTTTTCTTTCGTGACGGTGTTCAGCTCGGGAATGAAGCCGGGGTAGATCAAAAGGTCGGGCGCGAACTTGCCCGCGCGCTCCTTGATGATAAAGTCTGTGCCGCCTGCGATGATCTTCGCCTTTTCCGTGGCGGCGGAAAGCGCCTGCGCGAGCTCGGCAAGCGTTTTGGGCGTTAAGCTCTGCACTGCGCTTCCCTCCTCTCCTTCGCGGCGCGCTTGACCGCGCGCACGATCTGGACATAGCCGCTGCACCGGCAGATATTGCCGGAGAGCGCCAGACGAATTTCATCTTCCGTCGGGTCAGGATTTTTGCGCAGCAGCGCCTCGGCAGACATGATCATGCCGGGCGTGCAGTAGCCGCACTGGATGGCAAGCTCTTCGACAAAGCAGGTCTGGATGATGTCGAGAGCGCCCATTTCGGCAAGGCCTTCGATCGTCGTGACCTCGCGGCCTTCGAGCTGGATGGCGGCGGTCAGGCAGGAGTGGACGGCTTCGCCGTCGAGCAGCACCGTGCACGCGCCGCATTCGCCCTCCGCGCAGCCTTCCTTCGTACCCGTGAGGTGCAGGTCCTCGCGCAGGATGTCGAGCAGGCGGCGGTCAGGCTCGGTCTCGAGCGTGACGTGCTTTCCGTTTACAATAAAATTAAGCGTCATGGTTCTCTCTCACCTCCGCCAGATATTTGAGAATGCAGTCGGGATCATACGGCAGCACCGAGAGGTTCGCGTGCAGCGCGTCGTTCACCGCGCCGCACACCGCCGGAGCGACCGGCACATAGCAGACCTCGCCGATGGATTTCGCGCCGAACGGGCCCTCCTTCGAGCGTCCGTCCTGCAAAAGCTCCACGCGGATGTTCGGCAGGTCGTTTGCAAGGAACAGATGATATTTGGACAAACTCTCCGTGCAGCGGCCGTCCTTCTGCATGGTCATCTTTTCGCGCAGCGCAGCGCCGCAGCCCATCTGCACCGCGCCCTGGATCTGCGCCTCGCACAGGCCGGGGTTGATGGCCTGACCGATGTCGTGCACGGCGAGATAGTCGAGCACCTTCGTAAAGCCCGTCCAGGTGTCGACCTCGACATGGGCAAAGTGCGCGCCCGTCACGCCGGGGTTCGTCACGTTCGAATAGCTTGCGTAGGCTGTCAGGTTGCCGGCGTGGGTGTGCATACTCTTTTTGGCAAGCTCTGCAAACGAAAGAAGCGGCTCGTCCTGCCCCACGCGAAGAATATGGCTGTCGTTTAAGAACAGCTCATCCTCGGGAACGTCTAAAAGCTCCGATGCCGCGTGCAGCATCTTCTTTCTCAGGGCGTTCGCCGCATCCTGCACGGCGCGGCCGACCACATAGGTCGTGCGGCTGGCAAAGCAGCCGTAGTCGATGGGCGTGACCGCGGTGTCGCCCTCGGTCATGTAAATCTTATCCTCAGGCACTTTCAGCACCTCGGCGGCGATCATGCGCATCGCCGTCACCGTGCCGCAGCCGTGGTCGTGCAGGGTGAAATTCGCCTGCATCGAGCCGTCGGCATTTAAGCTGATGCTGCCCTCGCCGTAGTCATTGAAGCGCGGGAAGTATGTGTTGCCGTGACCGCCGATCCCGATGCCGACGCCCCTGCGGTAGCGCTGCTGAGAGGCGTTGAACGCCGCGTCCTCAGCTTTCAGCTTGTCCCAGCCGAACTTTTCGCTGCCGAGTGTGATCGCATCGCCGATGCGGATGTCTTCGAGCGACAGGTGGAGTTTCTTGTCCTCTTCCCCGCTGCGCGCCACATTCTTGAGGCGAATCGCAAGGCGGTCCATGTCGAGCTTTTCCGCCGCGGCGTCGAGCTGGCGCTCCATCATCAGCGCCTCTTCTGCCGCCGACCAGCTGCGGAACGCGCCGGAGACCGGCGAGTTCGAGCTGATGACCTGTCCATGATAGTGCATGTATGGAATGCGGTAGCAGCGCGTCGGCTTACCGGCCAGCGCGCGGACATAGTCGCCCGCGTTGCCGATGTAAGCGCCCGCGTCGAGCGTCACATCGCAGTAAATTTCCTTCATCTCGCCGTCGGGCGTGTAGTAGCCGCGCGCGCTCATGCGCATCGCGCCGCGCACGATCGTGTCGGTCATCGCCTCGCCGCGGGAATAGACGAGCTTGACGGGGCGGCAGAGTTTTTTGGCGACGAGCGCCGTGACGGGCTCTAAAAACCACTCCTGCTTGGCACCGAACGAGCCGCCCATCGTCGCCTTAACGACGCGTACATGGCTCTCCGGCATCTCCAAGAAGTCCGCGAGCACGGTACGAATGCCGTGCACGGCCTGGTTCGGGCAGTAGACGGTCAGCATGTCGCTATAGGGGTCATAGTCGGCAATGCAGGCGTGCGTCTCCATCGTGGCGTGATGCAGGCGCGGCAGCTCCATCGTGCTGCACACCTCAATGAGCCCTTCGGTGCTCTCCTGCTTTTTGCCGACCTCCAGCGTGTATTCGTCTCGGACGGGTGTTTCGCCCTCCAGGCAGTTCTTGCCCGCGAGCGTATCATCAAAGCCGATGGAAAACGGAAGCTCTTCATACTCGACTTCGACAAGACGCGCGGCTCTCTCCGCTGTTTCCTGGTCGCAGGCCGCGACCACGCCGATCTTGTCGCCCACAAAGCGCACGTAATCGTTGAACGCACACTCTTCGTTCGGTAAGTATGACTGGTCGAAGTTCGAGCGGTAGCGGTTATACTTGCGCTCGCTCGTGTTCAGGCAGTGATAAACGCCGTAAACCCCCGGAAGCGCCAGCGCCTTTTCCGCATGGACCGCCTTGACATAGCCGTGCGGAATCTTGCTGTGGAGCATGCAGAGATACGCCATATTGGGCAGCGAGAGATCGCCGGCGTATTTGGTATACCCCGTGGCCTTGCCCTTGGCGTCGTGGATCGGACGCGCTGTTCCAACGTAATTCAAATGGATGCCTCCTAAACTAAACGGGCAGCAAAAGGCAGACCCGTACTATTTTGATGCTGCCTTTATATCATACGCGCGTTGAATTAGCGTTGAGGTATTCGACCATAGCGTTATTTTTCGCTTAGAATATCGTATTTTCGTCGAAGTACTTGCTATTTTTCAACGGTTTGAGTATACTACCTTTGTTTACTGCACTAACGTGTTATTTCTGTTGGGAGGCCTTGACATGCCTGAGTTAAACGCAAAACTGTTCGGTACGCCCGCCGTTTCCGTCGACGGGCGGGAGATCACGCTCCCCTATAAAAAAGCCGACGCTCTTTTGTACTATTTGATCCTCAAGCGCAAAACCACCCGCAGCGAGCTCATCGGCCTGCTCTACGAGGATACCGATTCCGCCACAGCGCTCAAAAATCTACGCCACGCGATCTACACCATCCGCAAGGCGTTTGCCTTCGATCCCTTCGTCCCCGGCCAGCGCTTGATCGTTGAATTCTCCGCCGACGTTGAGATCGCCTGCGATGTCTACGATTTTGAGCGCGGCGACATGCTCAGCGCCTATCACGGGGAATTTCTGAAGGACTTCAATGTCTCCCACTCCTCCGCGTTTGACGCATGGCTGAGCGATCAGCACAATCTCTATCAGTCGCAGTACCTCCACCAGCTTTTGGCGGCGGAAAAGGAGGCGTATTACGCCGGTAAGCTCGACGTTGCCGAAAAATACGGCACGGAGTACATCGCCATCGACCCGCTGGAGGAAAGCGCGTTCTCCACACTCATGCAGGTCTACCGCGACCAGAAGAAGTTCCGTAAAGCACTTGGCCTTTACCATACGCTCTGCAAGAACCTTTCCGACGAATTCAGCATCTCACCGCTCAAGGAGACCTCCGCGCTCTACTATCAGATCGTCGACGCGTGGAACACCTCGACCTACAAGCTCGAGGTCGGCAGCGACCAGCAGCTCATCGGCAAGGACGCGGTGCTGCACAAGCTCGTATCGCTGTGCAACGGCTCGCGCCTTGAAAGCGACAAGATCTGCGCGCTGATTCAGGGCAAGACGGGCGTCGGCAAGACATACCTCATCAACTACATCCTGCACCAGTACGATTTTTCCGGCTGGGCGATCTGCCAGGCCTCGTGCTACCAGTCCGAGATGAACACCGTGCTCGCCCCGTGGAACACGATCATGCTCCAGCTCATCCCGAAATTCGAATCCGAAAATATCCGTATTCCGGATGTTTACATTAAGACCGCCGCAGGCCTCTTCCCCTGCTTGTCCGTTGAATGCCAGCACAATTTCTCCGGCATTTCGAGCGACTATCCCGCGGGCGCAGATTATCTCGCCGCGCTTGAGAGCACGCTGCTCATTTTGTCGACGGTCGCCAAAAAGGTGCCGGTGCTGCTCATTTTGGAGGACATCCACTGGATCGACAACAACAGCGCCGACCTCCTTTCGATGCTGCTGCACCGCCTGCGCAGCACGAACATCACGATCATCTGCACGAGCCGCGACATTTTGCAGCCCTACGCCCAGCAGGTGCTCAACAACGCCGTGCGCGACAAGCTGCTCGACGTGTACAATATCGACGCCTTTTCGCAGGAGGAGACAACGCGCTTCGTCAACTTCTACGCCCCGGGCCGCTACTCGCAGAAGGAGATCGACAACCTCTACCAGAGCACGGAGGGCAATGGCCTCTTCCTCGTGCAGCTGCTCGACTCGATGCACGAGTCGAATGGGCTCAAAAACATCCCTGCCAGCGCGGACAGCATCATCCAGATGCGCCTCGCGGGCCTTTCGTCCGATGAATTGCAGGTACTCGACGTCATCTCGGTCTTCCGCGACTGGGCGCCGTTCGACATTCTCACCTCTCTTCTGACAAAAACGCCGCTCGAGCTTCTGTACCTCTGCGACCAGCTCAAGCAGAAAAATCTGCTCACCGAATCCACGCGCGGCAAGGTGCTCGGCTATTCGTTCACGCACGAGCGCGTGAAGGCGATGCTCTCGCAGCGCCAGTCCGAGTCCGCGCGCCGCATCCTGCATCTGCGCGCCGCGCAATATCTGGAGGCGCAACTCGGCAGCGACGGTTCGACCGACCTCTACGATCAGCTCGTGCAGCACTTCACCGCAGGCGGCGACACCTTCAAAGCCTTCAAGTATAAAGTACTCTCCCTTGACGCATTTGCCGGTATGTGCTATGAGCTCATGCCGATCCTGACCGACGGCTCGGACGCACTGACAGTCAAGGAGGATGGTCTGACCGGCTACTTTCAGATCCTTGAGCGCGAGCTCGCCTCGCTGCGCTCCACGCAGTTCGGCGCGAACGCCAAGGAGCTCGACCAGCTCGAGCGTCAGCTCTTGTACGTCGAAAGCCGCTACTACATCCACGGCGGCGAATACGACGCGGGTCTCCCCGTCGTCGGCCAGCTCCTCAAGAGCAGTGCCACCGCGGGCGACTGGCAGATGGCCGCGAACGCGCATTTGCAGTTCATCTACTATGCCATCCAGACCTATGATCTTCCCGTCATGCGTGAGCATCTGCGCCTTGGCATGCAGTATAAATCGCGTTTGGAAAATACGCCGGACTGGGGTAAGTTCCTGCGCCTACAGGGCCTCATGTACCTGATGATCGGCGAATACGACAAGTGCCGCAGTTGGCTCGACCGCTCCATCAGCTTTTTTGAATCACTCGACGCGGACGGCGAGGGCCGCTATGTCATCAGCATCGCGGGCGCGTATAACTATATTGCCGAAACGTACCGCCTTGAGCGCAACTTCGACAAGGCACTCGAATACTACGACAAGGCCATCCTCTTCAACCAGCGCCGCGGCTCGTACCCCGGCGCGGCCATCATCTACACCGACTACGGCGTCGCCGCCTATCAGAGCGGTGAAAAGGAGGTCGCGCGCGAGCTGCTCTCGTACGCCGAGGAGCTCTATCAGTCCTTCCATGAATACAGCCAGATGCCAATCGCGCTGTCGTACCTCTCGCTGTTCGACGTGGAGGACGGTCAGTACGTCTCCGCCGCCGCGCGGCTGAGCAAGGCGCTTGATGTCGGACGCAAAATGGGCTCCCCGTGGTGGAATGGCATTACACTTTACATCACCTGGAAAATAAGACTCTTGCTCGAGAAGCAAGCCATCAACGTGCCGGAACTCAGCGCCCTTTGGCCGCAGGACAAGCGTAAGCACTGTACCGAATGCCTCGACTGCCTGCATCGCCTTGAGCCGCGCACCGAAACGGCCGAAATGGAGCAGACACTTGAAGCACTGAACGCTGAAAAGGCCGAATCGTGACAATTTACAATTGATATTGTAATAGGAAAGACCCGCCTCAGTAAGGCGGGTCTTTTTGATTGAGCTCTGTCAAAAACCGTCCCAGTGCGGGATTCTGGTTGCCGCTCTGCCAGGCGGCGATGATCTCTTCCTCCTCCCCTTCGCCCACGAGCGGGACGAAGACGAGGTTGTCGGCATTGTAAAGGCGGTCGGTGCAGTAGTCGGGCAGGAGCGAGATCCCCTCCTCCGCCGCAACCATCATCAGGATGCTTTCGGTGTCCGCCGAGCGGAAGAGAATATTCGGCTTGTAGCCCGCCTCGGCGTAGCGCTGCATGAAAAAGGCGTCGCCGTAGGAATCGGGCG
>ENA-OUQM01000720-OUQM01000720.1-human-gut-metagenome-genome-assembly--contig:-NODE-720-length-20909-cov-6.345353_pt1 | contig 20909 bp, 16 predicted proteins | sample MGYA00237949_ERZ548830 | MGnify/ENA primary metagenome ERZ548830 (study PRJEB26490, sample SAMN05194706) | human gut metagenome | biome: terrestrial biome; feature: human-associated habitat; material...
TTCGCCTTAGTCTCGTGGGCTCGGAGATGTGTATAAGAGATAGCGTGAACGGGTTGCTCCCGCGAAGCTGCGGGCCGGGCATGCCCGGCCCCTACCGGGAGTTGTAGGGGTCGGCGTCCCCGACGACCCGCGGGGCCGTTTGCCATAGTAGCAGGTATACCATCTGCCTGTAGGGCGGCATGCCCTCATGCCGCCGCTGCCCGTTTATCACAGCGCCAAGCTTACCCCATCCAGCACCGCCTTTACCAGCACATCCCCGTCATAGGTCAGCTCTAAATGGAAAAACGGTGCGTCCTCCGCCAGCAGCTTGAAAAATATCTTGTCCCCCTGCCAGATCGGGAGATCCTGCACGGCGGCCTTGTCCACCCACTCTAAGCACCCCTCGTCGCAGTCGGTCATCACGCCGGAAAAATCCGTGCAGGTGTACAGGTGCATCCGCTCGGCGGGCCATGGGTCACAGAAAAAATCCACGATGCCGCGGTAAACCGGCGCGTGCATCGTCAAGCCGGTCTCCTCGCGCACCTCGCGCAGGGCGCAGGCCAGCGCGTCCTCACCCGGTTCAAACTTGCCGCCGACGCCGACCCACTTGTCGTGGTTGACGTCGTTTTTCTTTTTGACGCGGTGCAGCATCAGGTACGCACCGTCCTTTTCGAGATAGCAAAGCGTTGTCTGCAATAGTTCCATAACCAAACTCCTTACATATTTTTAAGCACCCCCGCAGATACTACCAGAAAAAACCAGGGGGGATTTTGTATGAGAGAAACCGGAATCGTGCGCCGTATCGACGAATTGGGCCGGGTAGTCATCCCGAAGGAGATTCGGAAAACGCAGCGCATCCGCACCGGAGATTCACTCGAAATTTACACGGACGGCAACGGCGAGGTCATATTTAAAAAGTATTCGCCGCTGGCCGAGCTTGGCGAGCCTGCCGCCGTCTATGCGGACGTGCTGGCCCGGCGGCTGCGCTGCGCCGTGGCCGTCTGTGACCGGGAGCATATCGTCGCCGCCGCCGGAGCGGGCAAGGGCGAGCTGCTCGGCGCACCGCTCCCGCCCGAGATCGAGCCGCTGCTGACCCGGCGCAAGCTCTACACGGCCCCGGCGTCCGCCGCGGAGCGGGAGCCGCTGGGCAGCCGGTACCTGCTGTGCGCCGCGCCGATCCTGGTACACGGTGACATCGAAGGCGGCGTGCTGCTGCACGGCACCCTGCGCGAGGCCGTGCCCAACGCCGAGACCGTCCGCGCCGCCGCCACCGCCGCAGAGTTTCTGGCGCGGTGGATGGAGGAGTGAAAAGCAGCGGCAGCGTAGGGGCCGGGCATGCCCGGCCCGGGGGTTGACGTGACTGTCCGTGAATGGGCTGCTTGTGCAAGGCTGCGGGCCGGGCATGCCCGGCCCCTACATATATAATAATAGGGAAACTGCCCAATCCGATTGTGACGAAACTGTTAAACTTACAAAAAATTCGGAAAAACCCTTGACAGTTTGCAAAACGGGGATATAATAAACTTAGCACTCGGAGATAAAGAGTGCTAAACAAACCAACAAAAGCAAACCAAAGGAGATGAGCAGCATGGCCATGGATGCGCGCAAGCAGCGTATACTGGAAGCTATTGTTGCCCTGTATGCCAACGATGGTGAGCCTGTCGGCTCGGGTCTTTTGGCAAACTACTTTGACATGGCACTGTCCAGCGCAACGCTGCGCAATGAGATGGCTGCCCTGACCAAGCTGGGTCTGCTGGAACAGCCCCACACCAGCGCGGGCCGCGTGCCCAGCGCCCAGGGCTACCGCTACTACCTCGATCATCTGATCGACGCGCCAAAGTCCGGCACCCTGCCGGAGAAGGACCGCCGCCGCATTGACGATTTGTTCGCCGCCATGGATGCCGAGCCGGAAAAGCTCGTGCCCGCCGCGACCCGCTGCCTGGCCGATATGACAGGCTGCGCGGCTGCCGCTACCACACCGCAGGCGCCGGATCTCTGCATTGCCCATTTTGAGGTCGTGCAGGTGGGCCGCTACAGCGCCGCAGTGCTGGCCGTGACCAGCGCAGGCGGCGTGCGGACCCGCGTGGCCCGCGTTGACACCGGTCTGACCCGGGACGATGCCGCCAACCTGGCACAGCTGCTCAACCGCGGGCTGACTTTCGTCGCCCCGCAGGATTTAAGCCCGATGCTCATGGCCAGCATGGTGCTGGCCGCAGGGCAGCGGCTGGCCCCCGTCATCATGGCGGCACAGGCGCTCGTCACCACCGGCCCGCAGGCCTGTCTGGAGGGCGCGCAGTATCTGGCAAAGATGGCGGACGTCCGCCAGAACCTCGGCACGCTGTTGGAGATCTTCTCCGACAATGAGGCCGCGACGGAGCTCATCCGCCCCGAAGGCAACAAGATCACCGCAACGCTGGGCTGCGACCTTGACCCTGCGATGCCGGGTGCCTGTATCGTCAGCAAGCGGTACTTAGCCGGCGGTGGGCTGACAGGCTCCGTCGCACTGATCGGCTCCACCCGCATGGAGTACGAGCGGCTGCTGCCGATCCTGGACTACTTTGCCGCCAGAATGGGGCAGAGCATGGCCGGGCAGGGCCAATAAACGAAGAAGGAGAGACCCGCAATGAGCCAAGAAGAAAAGAAACAGACCGCCCCGGAGACGGAAGCGGCTGCTGAAAAGCCCGAGACCCCCGCACAGGAGGCCCCTGAAAAAGAGACCCCCCAAGCTGAGGAAAAGAACGAGGGCAAGCACGAGGGCAAGCATCACCACCACGAGACCGCGGCCCTGCAGGCCAAGCTGGAGGCGGAGGAAAAGAAAAACGCCGACCTCAAGAACCAGCTGCTCCGCACCGCTGCCGAGTATGACAACTACCGCAAGCGCTCCCAGCGCGAGGCTGACCAGAAGTTCAACGACGGTGTGTCCCACGCCGTGACCCAGATCCTGGGCATCCTGGACACGCTGGACATGGCCGCCAACGCCGCCTGCGCGGACGAGAACTACAAGAAGGGCGTCACGATGACGCTGGACAAGGCCGCCAAGGCTCTGGAAACGCTGCACATCACCGAGATCGAGGCGTTGAACCAGCCGTTTGACCCCAACTTCATGAACGCCGTCCAGCAGGTCCCCGCCGCCGAAGGGCAGGAGAGCGGCAGCGTCGTGCAGGTTTTCCAGAAGGGCTACAAGATCGGTGACAAGATCATCCGCCACGCGATGGTCGTCGTCGCAGAATAACGTCGAACCGAATCAAACGATTCGTTTCCATATAAATTGACATTCACTGCATTCAAAGCAAATTTGAAGGGAGTTTTATTTATGAGCAAGATCATCGGTATTGACTTGGGTACTACCAACAGCTGCGTCGCCGTTATGGAAGGCGGCGAGCCCGTCGTCATCGCGAACGCCGAAGGCGCCCGCACCACCCCGTCTGTCGTCGGCTTCACCAAGACCGGCGAGCGTCTGGTCGGCCAGGTCGCAAAGCGCCAGGCCATCACCAACCCCGAGAACACGATTTCTTCCATCAAGCGTAAGATGGGCACGGCTGAAAAGGTCCATGCCGGCGGCAAGGACTACACCCCCGAGGAGATCAGCGCTATGATCCTCTCCAAGCTGAAGGCTGACGCCGAGGCTTATCTGGGCGAGCCTGTCACCGAGGCCGTCATCACCGTCCCCGCCTACTTCAACGACAGCCAGCGTCAGGCCACCAAGAACGCCGGTACCATCGCCGGTCTGAACGTCAAGCGTATCATCAACGAGCCTACGGCAGCTTCTCTGGCTTACGGCATCGATAAGGAAGCCGACCAGAAGATCATGGTCTACGACCTCGGCGGCGGTACGTTCGATGTCTCCATCATCGAGATGGGCGACGGCGTTACCGAAGTTCTGGCTACCAACGGTGATACCCACCTGGGCGGCGATGACTTCGACCAGCGCATCATCGACTGGATGGCCGAGGACTTCCAGCGCGAGAACAACATCGACCTGCGCAAGGACAAGATGGCTGCCCAGCGCCTGAAGGAGGCTGCCGAGAAGGCCAAGATCGAGCTGTCCAGCGCGACCACGACCAACATCAACCTGCCCTTCATCACCGCGGACGCCAACGGCCCCAAGCATCTGGACATGACGCTGACCCGCGCTAAGTTCAATGAGCTGACCGCTGATCTGGTCGAGCGCACCATGACCCCCGTCCGCAAGGCTCTGGCCGATGCCGGCCTGAAGGCTTCCGACCTGGCCAAGGTCCTGATGGTCGGCGGCTCCACCCGTATCCCTGCCGTCTACGACGCTGTTAAGAAGGAACTGGGCTGCGAGCCGTTCAAGGGCATCAACCCCGATGAGTGCGTTGCTGTCGGCGCTGCCATCCAGGGCGGCGTTCTGCAGGGCGACGTCAAGGGTCTGCTGCTGCTCGACGTTACCCCGCTGAGCCTGGGCATTGAGACTCTGGGCGGCGTCTGCACCAAGATCATTGACCGCAACACCACCATCCCCACCAAGAAGAGCCAGATCTTCTCCACTGCGGCTGATAACCAGCCCAGCGTTGAGGTCAACGTCCTGCAGGGCGAGCGTGAGTTTGCCCGCGACAACAAGAGCCTGGGAACCTTCCATCTGGACGGCATCGCTCCGGCTCCCCGCGGCGTGCCGCAGATCGAGGTCACCTTCGATATTGATGCCAACGGTATCGTGCACGTCAGCGCGAAGGACCTGGGCACCGGCAAGGAGCAGAGCATCACGATCACTGCTTCCACCAACATGAGCAAGGACGACATCGACAAGGCTGTCAAGGACGCCGAGCAGTATGCCGCCGAGGATAAGAAGCGCCGCGAGGAAGTCGATGTGCGCAACAACGCCGACCAGATGGTGTTCCAGACCGAGAAGGCGCTGGGCGAGTTCGGCGACAAGGTTTCCGCCGAGGAAAAGAGCGAGGTCGAGACCAAGCTGTCTGCCCTGAAGGAAGCCCTGAAGTCCGGCAGCGTTGATGACATCAAGGCAAAGCAGGATGACCTGCAGAAGGCCTTCTACGCCATCAGCGAGAAGGTCTACCAGCAGGCCGCCCAGGCACAGGGCCAGCAGCCCGGTGCACAGCCCGGCCCCGATGCCGGTGCGCAGCCGAAGGACGACGGCGCCGTTGACGCCGACTTCCACGAGGTCTAAGCTGTAACAAACCCATAATAAGGCCGCCGCTGGGCAAACCCGGCGGCGGCCCTTGGGGGTTATAGAGAAAGTTAAAATAAAGCCTTCCCCCCGCGGGGGAAGGTGGCCGTGCGAAGCAAGGCCGGATGAGGGCCAAGCTGCCGGGATTGCCTGTTTGCGGGCAATATCCGGCAGGTCTCACCTCATCAGTCCGCTCCGCGGACAGCTTCCCCGCAAGGGGAAGCCTTTTCACAACCCATAAATAGAGGGGATAGATTCTATGGCAGAAAAACGTGATTACTACGAGGTGCTGGGGATCGGCAAAAACGCCACCGATGCCGAGATCAAAAGCGCCTACCGCAAGCTGGCCAAAAAGTACCACCCCGACCTGAACCCCGGCGACAAGGACGCCGAGGAAAAGTTCAAGGAGGTCAATGAGGCCAACGATGTTCTTTCCGACCCGAACAAGCGTAAGCGCTATGACCAGTTCGGATTCGCTGGGGTCGATCCCAACTATGGGGCCGGCCAGCCCGGCGGCGGCTACGGTGGCGGCTTTGGCGGCTTCGGCGGCGCCGGCGGCGTCGATCTGGGCGACATCTTCGGTGATATTTTCGGCGGCGGCTTTGGCGGCTTCGGCGGCTCGACCCGCTCCAACCCCAACGCGCCGCGCAAGGGCCATGACATTCAGGCCAATGTGATCCTGACCTTTGAGGAGGCCGCCCACGGCTGCGCCAAAAAGGTCACGCTGAACCGTCAGCAGACCTGCCCGGACTGCGGCGGCAACGGCTGTGCGCCCGGCTCCAGCCCCGAGACCTGTACCGAGTGCGGTGGCCGCGGCTATGTCGTGACCCAGCAGCGCACGCCGTTTGGTGTGATGCAGAGCCAGCAGCCCTGCCCGCACTGCGGCGGACGCGGCACCATCATCAAGAACCCCTGCAAGACCTGCCGCGGCACCGGCAAGACCAGTGCCCGCAAGACGCTGGAGGTCAAGATCCCCGCGGGTATCGACGACGACCAGAACATTGCACTGCGCGGCCAGGGCGACGCCGGTACGAACGGCGGCCCCGCGGGCGACGTGATCGTCCATGTGACGGTCAAGCCCGACGCCGTGTTTGAGCGCGACGGCTACGATGTGTACGTCCGCGTGCCCATTACCTACTCCCAGGCTGTGCTGGGCGCTGAAATTGAGGTCCCCACCGTGGACGGCAAGGTCGCCCAGAAGATTCCCGAGGGCACCCAGAGCGGCACGAAGTTCCGCCTGCGCGGCCAGGGCATCCAGTACCTGAACGGGCGCGGACGCGGTGACCAGTACGTCATTGTGGACGTGGAGATCCCCAAGAAGCTGAACCGCACCCAGCGCGAAGCCCTGAAGGCCTTTGAGGACAGCCTGAAGGACGAGAACTACGAGAAGCGCAAGAGCTTCTTCAAGAACCTGAAGGATCGGTTCATGTCTTAAAGTTTTAAACAGCCCAGCCCCCGCAATGTGGAAAACATTGCGGGGGCTGGGTTTTGCTTTTTATGCTAACGGAAACGGCCACGGCGGGCAGTCCTTTGGCCGCCGACAGGCAGCCGCCAGCCCCACGGCCAGCCCGTAGGGGTCGGCGTCCCCGACGACCCGTGCCCGCTTCCGGCCAGTAAAAACCGCCCGGGCAATGACACTCACCCCACAAACTCCATCTCCGTATACTCCGTACTCCCGTTCAAAAATGCGTCGGCGGGGATGGTGGCAAGCTGCGTTGAGGCTGAAGTTTTGCCGATGAGAAGTACAACGCGGCCATCATCCAGTAGGGTCAACGGCGTGTATACGGCCAGCCCGGCAGGGCGGGCGTTGGCTCCAAGCCTGTTGCCCTGCAAATCATAGAGCGTAAACGCAGTCATGTCGCTGTTGTACGTCATGAGCCAACGCAGTTCAGCATCAAGGTCGAGTGCAGAGCAGTTCCAATCCTCTGCAACATCCAGCGCATCCTGTGTGCCGTCGCTGTGGATGCAAAGCACGGAAACGCTGTGTTGGTCGGTTGCATACGGCGTGTGATAGCCCGAAAAATAAAGGTCGCTGCCGTTATGGCCCAAGTAATAATAGGAAGTCCTCATGGTGCCGTCATCCTCTCCATACCAGGGGTAGGACAACAGCTTTTGGACGGGCTTGCCGGTGACAGCGTCCGTCAGATCAAATTCACACAGGGAATTTTGCAGAAAGGCATCGGACATTTCGGAATCCTCGGGAAAGGGAACAGGAGAATCCGACAGAATGCGGCAGGTCACAAGCTGACCGTTTACCACGTCCAGCACATTCGTGGTTTCGCCGGGAATGTTCCACGGCAAAGTCTCCCCGGTCTGCAAATCAAGCCGCTGCCCCTGTGTGTAGGCATAAGGTGCGGTGACGGAGCTGATGGAGTAAAGATACTGCTCGTCGTAAAGCACATCGACCCATTCGTCGCTGTCATAGGGGATTTCACGCGGTGCGCCGCCTGCCAGCGGAAAAGCCAGCAGCTTGCCTGCAACAATATACAGTGTATCCTCTGTTGCAAACGGAAACGCAGAAAATAGCGAATCGGCGTGATAAAACAAGGTGGTCTTTCCCGTGGAGAAATCCGTTTTATACACATTTGTACCCGTGGTTTCTTGCGCGGTGGAACCGTCAAAAACGGTCTGGTACAGCGCGTTGGAGAAAATGGAGGGGTGAACGGTGCTGCGCAGCTCCCCCACCGGTTCAGGTGCCGCCGTCGGTTCTGGTGTGGCGGCGGCAGTCTCCGCCGCCGATGCGGCTATGGTTGCGGAATTCGCCGCCGACGCACAGGCGGACAGCGCCAGCGCCGCGGTGAGGATGAGGAAAATGCGCTTTTTCGTTTTCATGGGTACACGTCCTTTCCGGTGATTGAAAAACTCTGCGGCAGCGGGCACGGCCCACCGTGCCGTTCCCTGTAGGGCGGGCCCGTTCACTCCGCAAACGTCATCTCGCGGTATGCCGACCCGCCGTTCAGAAATTCGTCGGCGTCCATCACGGCGTACCGGGCCGCGCTGTCGTGCTCCCAGTCGTAGCCGACGACCATCAACAGGCGTCCGTCGTCCAGCATACAAAGCGGGAAGAAGGTCTCCAGCCCGGCGGGCCGCTTGTTGCGGCCAATCTCATGGCCTTGCGTGTCGTAAATCAGATAGATGCCGTCGGTGCCGCGGGTCAGGAGCCAGCGCACCTCATCGCCCTGCAAAACCGCACAGTAATCCAGGTAATCCGGCGTTTTGGTAATGCCAAGGTCGGTCCGGGTGCCGTCCGTGCCGATGCGCAGCACGGACTGGGAAACCAAAGCGTACTCATCGTCGCACTGGTCTGCGCGGAAATAGAAGTCACTGCCGCACTTGCCAAGGTAGGTGTAGATTGTAAGGCTCCCCGGCTGCGGTATGTCATAGGGGAGGGTAAAGCAGGTCTGCCGCACCGCGCCCGTCGCGGGGTCGGCCAGGGTGTATTCCAGCGTGGTGTTCTGCAAAAGCGCTTGGGACATCTCGTCGTCGTCCGGGTAGGGCACCGGATAATCCGAGACAACGCGGCAAAGCAGCAGCGCGTCCCCGACGACATCGGGAATGTACATTGTCTCCACCGGGATATTCCACGGCGCGGTCTCCCCGTTTTCCAAGTTAAACCGCATACCGCCGGTACGGCAGAACGGCGCGGCGCTGACGCTCCGGCAGTAGAGGTAGTGACCTGCGTAAAAAACAGGCATCCAGTCGTCGTAGGAGAACGGCAGCACGCGCGCCTCACCGCCCGTCGTCGGCAGGGCCAGCATGCCGCCGTCGTAGCAGATGAAATACAGCGTGTCGTCTATGATCAGCGGCGCGGACGCAAGCTGGGAGCCGGTGCGGTACATCTCATAGGTCTGCCCGGTGGTAAGGTCGGTTTTGTAGACGGTGCTGTGATCAAAGCTGCCGAGACTGTCCTCGCTGCTTGAAAAGTGGGAGACCGCCGTATAGACGCTGCTGCCGCTGACTGCGCAGGCGCTATAGGCCGAGAGGGGGTGCGGCTCACCCGGCAGCGCCGCTTCTGTGCTGTCCTCCGCCGCGGCGCTCTCCGCCGTACTCTCAGCCGGTGCGGCCTCCGAAGCCGCCGCGGTATCGCCCGCAGACGCGCATCCGGCCAGCGCCAGCATGGCTGCCGCCAATAATAAAGCTACTTTTTTCATCCTCAAAGCTCCTTTCTGTGCCTGGTTTGCCCCTATCCTACACCCCGGATGTTGCAAAGTTGTCACACGGAGCGGGTGTTTTGGAGATTTTTGCAATTTTTTTGCGGGAAGTGGGTGCGGGGCGTCGTGGACGCCGCCCCCTACAGGCTGGCAGTAAAGTGGATGCCTGCCCGCGGCGGGATGGGGGCATCCCGCCCTACGAATGACATAAAGTGAGTGCGTAGGGCGGCATGCCCTCATGCCGCCGCAGACCGCCGCCTGCAAAAAAGGGGAGAGCACCGCCTCCGGCGCTCTCCCCATGCGTTTGTTTAAAATTCTTTTGGTTCTTTTCTTATAAGAAAAGAACACCCGTACTCCTCGTACCCTTAAAAGCCGTGCTTCTCCATCAGCTTGCGGCCCATTAGGACGCCCATGACGGAGGCCATCATCAGGCCACGCGTCCAGCCGGAGGAATCGCCAAGGCAGTGCAGACCCGCGATGTTCGTCTCCAGATCGGTGTCCATCTTGACCTTGTTGGAGTAGAACTTCAGCTCAGGGCTGTACAGCAGCGTTTCGGGGCTGGCAAAGCCGGGCACGACCTCATCCATCATCTTGATGAACTCGATGATGTTGACCATGGCGCGGTAGGGCATGGCGGCGGTGATGTCACCGGCCACGGCGTCCTTCAGCGTCGGGCGGACGTTCGTGCGGGCCAGCTCGTTGGCCCAAGTGCGCTTGCCGTCCAGAATATCGCCGTAGCGCTGCACCAGAATGTGGCCCGCGCCCAACATGTTCGTCAGCTCACCGACCTTCTGCGCGTAGGCGATGGGCTGGTTGAACGGCTCGGTGAAGTTGTGGCTGACCAGAATGGCCAGGTTCGTGTTGTTGCTCTTTTTCTCCTTGAAGCTGTGGCCGTTGACGACGGCCAGATCGTTGTCGTAGTTCTCCTGCGCAACGAAGCCGCCGGGGTTCTGGCAGAAGGTGCGCACCTTGTTGCGCCACGGGGCCGGGTAGCCGATCAGCTTGCCCTCATACAGGACCTTGTTGATCTTCTCCATGATCTCGTTGCGGCACTCAACACGGACGCCGATGTCAACGGTGCCGGGCTTGTGGGCAATGTTGTGCTCGGCGCAGATCTTTTCCAGCCAGTCCGCACCGCGGCGGCCCGTGGCAATAACGACCTGCTTGGCGTAGACGTCGCGGACGCCGTCCTTCTCGCGCAGGCGGACGCCCTTGCAGACGGAATCCTCGAGGATGATGTTCTCGCACTCGGTACTGAACAGCATCTCAACACCGGCGTCGGCCAGATAGTTCTGGATGTTCAGGTAGAGCTGCTGGGCCTTCTCGGTGCCCAGATGACGGATGGGGCAGTCAACGAGCTGCAGACCCGCCTGAATGGCGCGCTTGCGGATGTCCTTGATGTCGGGACCCTCGTAGATGCCCTCGACCTTCGGGTCGGCGCCAAACTCGAGGTAAATTTTATCGGTGTAGTCAATAAGCTCCTGCGCGAAATCCTCGCCGATCAGGTCGGGCAGCTCGCCGCCGACCTGATAGGACAGGGACAGCTTGCCGTCCGAGAATGCGCCCGCGCCGGAAAAGCCGGTGGTGATGGCACAGGTCGGCTTGCAGTTTACGCAGACGCCGGTTTTATCCTTGGGGCAGTGGCGCTTTTCCACAGGCTTGCCCTTTTCGACGAGCAAAATTTTGTGGGGGGTGCTGCTCTTGCGCAGCAGCTCCAGCGCGGTGAAAATGCCGGCAGGGCCGGCGCCTACGATGATAAGGTCATACATGGATAGGGGTTCTCTCCTTTAAACATAACTCGCGATCCTTCGCGCGGGAAACAAAATAAGGACAAACGGAGCTTGTAGGGGCGGATTCTATATCCGCCCGTGCCCGTTTGCTGATGGCACGGCGCTGCGGGCGCATATAGAATGCGCCCCTACAGTGTCACGGAACGGTTATTCACCGTCCTCCGACACATCCTTGCTCTCGGCGTCGTACACCACAGGGCCGTCGCTGCCGACATCGCACTCGGCGGCTTCGGCCTCGTCCAGGGCGTCGCCGATGGCACCCAAGGCCGCATTGGCGGCGGCAGAGGCCATGCGGTCCAGTGTGCGCAGCTCCATGGCGGCGTAGAGAATGCAACCTAAATTCAGCGCACCTTCGGCAATCAGCAGGATGCCGCAGAGCATGACGACGCTGACCGCCGCATCAAACGGGTGCAGCACCAGCAGTACGCCCAGGGCAACGGATACGATGCTGAACAGCAGCAGCATCCACCATTTCTGCCCCTTGCGCTTGGCAAGGTCAATGGCGGTACCGATGCGGCTCAGGCCGTCAACGACGATGAAGATGCCGAACACAATGGGCAGAAAGCTGGTCACTACCTGCGGCTTTGCCAGCGTGAAGATGCCCAGCCCCGCCGTGATGACGCCGCCCACCAGCATGAACGGCGCGGTAAAGCCGGTGCCGCGGATGCGGGCATACTGGATCAGGCAGACAATGCCGGTGACAAGCACCACAACACCAAAAATGTTGCAGATCCAGAGCAGACTGGTCTCGGGCATGATGAGCAGCAGCATACCGATGACGATATACGCGACGCTCAACAGCAGCATTCCGTTTTTGACATAGCGCAGCATAGTGTAAGGCTCCTTTTTACTTGTCGGCTTCCTGCATAGCCCTGGCGGCGGCCACGATCAGGTCGGCGCAGGCCTCGCGGCCCAGGGTCGCATTCAGGCACAGATCGTAGTTCTTGGCCTCGCCCCAGCGGTTCTCGGTGTAATAGTTGTAGTAGCTTGCACGGGCGCGGTCATGCTTGGCCAGCTGGGTCTCCCACAGGCGGTCCGGCATATCCTTGGCGTCGGGGCGGCTCTTGGCAAACTGGATGCGGGTCTCCAGCGGCGCGTAGACGAAGGTGCGCAGCACGTTGGGGCGCTCACGCAGGACGTAGTCACCGCAGCGGCCCAGAATGACGCAGGGGCCCTCGGCGGCCAGCTCCTTGATGACGTTGCTCTGCAAAATGTAGACCTGGTCGGCCAGGGGCATCGTGTTGCCCATCATGTACAGGCTGTAGATCAGGCTGCCGCTGCGCTGGTTCTCGCTGGCGGCAATGGCCTCCTCGGTCAGACCGCTCTTTTTGGCGGCAAGGGTGATCAGCTCCTTATTATATAAGGGAATACCCAGCTTGTCGGCAACAGCCTGTGCGATCTCGCTGCCGCCGGATGCGTACTCACGCGCCATAGTGATGACCATAGGTTCCTTCATACTGATACACCTCACAATATTTTATGTAGTATGCGCAAAAAGACATACTATTCTGCTTATATTATAACTTGATTTTGTGGAAAACGCAAGAAAAAATTGCGGGAAAGGGGCGGTGTGGGCGGGGAAAAGCCCCTCCGACTTCGCTTCGCTCGTCACCTCCCCACTGCGTGAGGAGGCTTTCTCGCGGGCAAAGCCCGCGCAAAAAGGCTCCTCGCTTTGCGGGGAGCTGGCCGAGCTTGCAAGGCCTGAGGGGCTTTCGCGCCTTGCCGCCGGCGTTCGTCCCCACAAAAACTGCCCGCGGCAGAACACCGCGGGCAGGGAAAACAGAATGTCAAATTTTATTCGGTCACTTTGCCGGAGATCTCCTTGATCGCGGACACGGTTGCGGCGAGATTCTGCATGTCGCTGGGCACGATCAGCTTGGTGGCCTTGCCGTCAGCGACCTTCTCCATGGCCTCCATGCTGCGCAGGGCCAGATAGTTGTGGTTGGGGTTCGCCTCGTTGATCATGCGGATGGCATCGGCCTGTGCCTTCTGGACGGTCAGCAGGGCTTCGGCTTCGCCCTCGGCCTCGCGGATGCGCTGCTGCTTCACGGCCTCGGCGCGCAGGATGGCGGACTCCTTTTCGCCCTCGGCCCGGGTGATGGCAGCCTGCTTTTCGCCCTCGGCCAGCAGGATGGAGGCGCGCTTCTCGCGGTCCGCCTTCATCTGTTTCTCCATGGCCTGGCGGATTTCCACCGGCGGCTCGATGTTTTTCAGCTCGACGCGGTTGACCTTGATGCCCCAGCGGTCCGTGGCCTCGTCAAGGCTGGCGGTGATCTTCGTGTTGATGAGGTCGCGGCTCGTCAGGGTCTCGTCGAGCGTCATCGAGCCGATGATGTCACGCAGCGTCGTGGCGGACAGATTCTCGATGGCCTGGATCGGGCGGTTCACGCCGTAGGCGTACATCTTGGCGTCAAACACCTGAAAGAAAACGACGGTGTCGATCATCATCGTGACGTTGTCGCGGGTGATGACGGGCTGCGGCGGGAAGTCGGCGGCCTCCTCCTTCAGCGAGACCTTGCGGGAGATGCGCTCGACAAACGGCGTACGGATGTGCAGGCCCGCGCCCCAGGTATCCTTGTAGACGCCGAGCCACTCGGTGACATAGGCGTTGGACTGCGGCACAATAACGATGCAGCGCACCAAAACCACCAGAATAATGATGAGCAGGATGGCAAAGACTAACAGCATTTGGGGGTCCTCCTTTTTCCTTTGTGATTTAAACCGCAGCCGCGTCAGCGGTCACGGGAGCGACAATAAGGATCGCACCGTCCACGGCCACGACCTTGCAGCGGGTGCCCTGCGGGAGTGTGACCTCGGCGCGGGCCTGCCAGTCCAGGCCGTCCACGCGGACCCGGCCCGGAAGGCCGGGCTCAATGTCCACAAGCACAACGCCCTGCTTGCCGATGGTCAGCGGCGAGCCGTTCGTGACAGGGGCACGGTGCGCGCCGCGCCGACTGATGAGCCGGGGCAGCATCAGGCCGAGTGTAATGGCCGATACAACGGCAAAAACAAGCATCTGCCAGCCAAAGCCGACATTAAAAAAGCTGACCAGCATGGCCGCGGCAGCGCCCACCGCAAACCAGACCGAGACAAGCGCCGTTGTGGCGGCCTCGACCATGATGAACGCCACGATGGCAACCAGCCATAAAATCGTATCAAACCACATGGAAATCTCCTTTCAGGGACAGAAAGCGGCTTTGTGACCACTGTAACATTATGACGGTATTCTGTCAAGATTGCCGAAGAAATTTTACAAAACTGCAGGAAAAGTGCAAAGGATTGCAGCCCTCTTTTGAGCGGCTTTGCAGGGAGGGGGCTTGCCCCTCCGCGGCGGAGTGAGGGCACCCCGCCCTACAGTTTGCTTGTAAGGGGGGGATGTAGGGCGGCATGCCCTCATGCCGCCGGGATGTGTGCGGCTGCAGCAAAGTGCCGGGGCGTCGGGGGACGCCGCCCCCTACAGCACCGACGCGCCCGGCAGGCGGGCGCTGACGCGAATTTTCACGAAAAAAATCGGTTTTCCGTAAATTATTGTAATTTCCAATCATACAGCTCTTTATCTTTTGGAAAAAAGTGGTATAACAGAAGCAAGTAAGGTGAACAAAGTATGCGCTGTAAACAGTGTACCACAAAACAGGAGGAGCGACAATGAAAAACTGTTTTGACCGCACACCCCACACGATGAAGGACTGGCTGCTGCTGGCGGCGGGCGCCGCGGCGGTGTTTGCCGCGGCAGACTGGCTGCCGGGCGTGCTGCGCGGGGCCGGGGCGTTTCTCGGGCTGCTGGCACCGTTTGGCTGGGGGCTGCTGCTGGCCTATGTACTGGACATACCCACGCGCTTTTTTGCGCAAAAGCTCTTTGGCGGCAGGCGCGGCGGGGCGATGGCCGTCAGCTATGCGCTGTTTTTCGGTGCGCTGGCGCTTCTGGCGGCGCTCATCGTCCCGCAGCTCGTGCAGAGCGTGACGACCTTTGCCGGGCGGCTCGGCGCGTATGAGGAGACCATCCGCGGCCTGCTGGTCTGGGTGCAAAATACGTTCGGCATCGATACGGCCACGGCGGAACAGCTTGTGCAGATGGTGGGCACGGCACTGCAAAACTGGTTCGTCGGTTTGTCCCGCAGTGCGGCGCGTGCGGCGGCGGATTTCGTCTCCGGCGCGGCGGGGGCTGCGGGCAACGCCGTGGTGGCACTGGCCGCCAGCATCTACCTGCTCTCCGGCAAGGAGGCGCTGCTCCGCGCGGCCCGGGCGTGTCTGCACGCGGCGCTGCCGCCGCGTGCCGCGGGCAGTGTGCTGGGAATCTGCCGTCTTGCCAACAAAATTTTCAGCGGTTACATCGGCGGGCAGCTGGTGGACGCCCTGCTCGTGGGCGGGGAAACATTTGCGCTGATGTCGATCTTCGGGCTGGAATACGCGCCGCTGCTGGCCGTGCTGGTCGGCGTGACAAACATTGTCCCGGTGCTGGGGCCGTTCCTCGGCGCGGTGCCGGGGCTCATCATCCTGCTGCTGGAATTGCCCTGGAAGGCGGCAGAATTTGCCATCATTATTTTTGTGGTCCAGCAGGTGGACGGCAACTTTATTGCGCCGCGCATTCTGGGCGGGGCCACCGGCCTGCCGGGGCTGGGCGTGCTGTTGGCCATCGTGGTGGGCGGGGCGTGGTTCGGCATCCCGGGCATGGTGCTGGGCGTGCCGACGCTGGCCGTGCTGGCGGCGCTGCTCAAGCAGGCTGTCGGGGCAGGGCTGACGGCCCGCGGCCTGGATGAAAACGGTGAGCCGCGCCGGAATTTACCAGGCGGGCTGCAAGAAAATTAACAAGTTATTCCTTGCAATACAGGCGTGCATAGCGTACAATACTCTTGTAAAATGATGTAAAAGGAGCGGAGCATTTGAAAGAGGAACATATCTGGACCAAAAAGCCGGAGACGATGCTGGACTGGTTCTGCGTGGTCGGGGCCTGTATTGCGCTGTATCTGACTTTGAACAATCTGGGGTACTTTCTGGGGAAAATCGGTGTGTTTATCGGCATCGTGTCGCCGTTTGCGGGCGGCATAGTCATTGCCTATGTGCTTGACCCGATGGTCAAGTTCTTCTACACAAAGCTGTTTAAAGAAAAGAAAAAGACGCGCGGATTCGCGATCCTTCTGGCGTATCTGGTGGCAATTCTGCTGCTTTTGCTGCTGGCATGGCTGGTCATCCCGCAGATCGTGGACAGCATCGCCATGCTGTTTACGAACTTCCCAAGCTACATACAGAGCGTACAGGATATGCTGGGCATGGCTCAGGAGCGCTTCGGCGTTGACCTGTCGTCGGCCACAAAAGTGCTGGACGATTCCGAGGCGATGGTCAAGGAAATCTACAGCATGGCCAGCGCCGCCATGCCGCAGATCGTGGCCAGCATCGGCAGCGTGGCATCGAACTTTGTGGCGATCTTCACCTCGATTGCGGCCAGTATCTATATGCTGGCGGACAAGGAGCATCTGCTCCATCAGCTGCGCACGCTGGCGCATGCCTTCCTGCCGGAAAAGGCTGCGGAAAACACGCTGCGCATCTGCCATTATGCCAACGTGAATTTCACGGGCTTCTTTGTGGGCAAGATCATTGACTCGGCCATCATCGGCGTTATCACGTTTGTGGCAATGGCGATCCTGCGGCTCGATTTTGCACTGCTCATCAGTGTGTTTATCGGCATCACGAATATTATCCCGGTATTTGGCCCCTTCATCGGCGCGATCCCCAGCATCTTCATTCTGCTGTTGGTTGACCCGATCCAGGCGGTCATTTTCGGCGTGCTGATTCTGGTCATCCAGCAGGTGGACGGCAACTTCATCGGCCCGAAGATCCTGGGCTCGTCCATCGGCATCTCTGCCTTGTGGATCCTGTTTTCCATCGTGGTCGGCGGCGACCTGTTCGGTCTTGTGGGCATGGTCGTCGGCGTGCCGCTCTTTGCGACCTTCTACGGCCTGGCGCGGGAATTTGTGCACTATATGCTGGACAAGCGCGGGCTGGACAGCGAGGGAAACCACGTTGGTGAAGTGGTGGAGGATGAGGAGAACGTGTTTGAGTGAGTAAAAGGGGGACGGGCGGTTTGATTTACGCCCGGCAAAGCCCCTCCGGCCATCGCTGGCGCTCGGCCACCTCCCCTGTGAGGGGAGGCTTTAGACGCGGGCGAAGCCGCCTGAGGGACTCTGCCCGTTTACGGCTGCCCGGCACTTGGCCCCCTCTGTCCTTTCTTTATAAAGAAAGGACCAAAGAAATTTCAGCGTCTTACCCCAAAAGCAAAGCACCTGTTTACTGCTTTTTACCGCAGCAAACAGGTGCTTATTTTTTATGGCTTTGTCTGTGGCTGATTCTGTGCGCCCGGCAGCAGGGTCACCACATCCCGCAGCAGTACCAGCGGGCTTTCGCCCTTCTGCACGCGCAGGCTGAAATAGGGTCGGCCCAGTGCATTGTACAGCACCCGATGCGGGAACTTTTCCATGACCTCGCCCAGCTGCTTTGGTCCGACGATGTCACTATACAAAATCAGCTGGTCGCCGCGCTGGACGATCTCCGCAATGCCGACGCGGGCTGCGGTCACGCGCACGAGGGAGACGTCCACCAGCCCCTGCACGCTCTTGGGCGGGCTGCCGTAGCGGTCGATCAGCTCGTCGAGCACGTCCTCGGCGTCGCTCGTCGTCTCGATGGCTGCAATGCGCTTGTATGCCTCGATGCGCCCGGCAGCGTCCGGGATATATTCCTCCGGCAGGAATGCGTCCACGGTGATGTCCACCAGGCAGTCGCTCTTGTCGGGGGCGGGGGCCTCGCCGCGGGCCGCGGCAATGGCCTGACCCAGCATTTTCACGTACAAATCGTAGCCGACGGCCTCCATGTGGCCGTGCTGGCTGTGGCCCAAAAGACTGCCCGCACCGCGGATCTGCAAGTCGCGCATCGCAATGCGGAAGCCCGACCCGAACGACGTGAACTCCCGGATGGCCGAAAGCCGCTTGGCCGCGATCTCGGTCAGCACCTTATCGCGTGTGAAGGTGAAATACGCATACGCCTTGCGGGAGCTGCGTCCCACACGCCCGCGGATCTGGTACAGCTGGCTCAATCCCATGCGGTCCGCATTTTCAATAATCAGCGTGTTGCAGTTGCGCACGTCCACGCCGGTCTCAATTAAGGTGGTGCAGACAAGGATGTCGATCTCGTTGTCCAGCAATTGCTGCCACACCGACGAAATCTGTTCCTCGGTCATCTTGCCGTGGGCAATGCCGATACGCGCCCCGGGCACGAGCTTGCCCACCCGCGCGGCGCATTCCTCAATGTTGTCCACGCGGTTGTGCAGGTAGTATACCTGCCCGCCGCGGGCCAGCTCCTTGCGGATGGCCTCGGACACGATGCCCTCGTCGTACTCGAGCACATAGGTTTCAATCGGCTGGCGCTCAAACGGCGGCTGCTCAATTGTGCTCATATCGCGGATGCCCGACAGCGCCATGTTCAGCGTGCGGGGAATCGGCGTGGCCGACAGCGTCAGCATATCGACGCCGATGAAGCTCTCTTTGAGCTTTTCCTTGTGCTTGACGCCGAACCGCTGCTCCTCGTCGATGATGACAAGGCCCAGGTCCTTGAATTTCACATCGCCGGACAGCAGCCGGTGCGTGCCGACTACAATGTCCACGGTGCCGTCCTTCAGTCCGCGCAGTGTCTCCTTCTGCTCCTTGGCGGTGCGGTAGCGGGACAAAAGCCCGATGCGGATGGGGAAGGACTCCATGCGGGTCAGCGCGGTGTTGAAGTGCTGCCACGCCAGAATCGTCGTGGGGGCCAGGATCGCGCACTGCTTGCCGCCCATCACGCATTTGAACGCGGCGCGCAGTGCGACCTCGGTCTTGCCGACGCCGACGTCGCCGCAGAGCAGCCGGTCCATCGGCCACGGCTCCTCCATATCATGCTTGATGTCCGCTGCGCAGGTCAGCTGGTCGGGCGTTTCCTCGTAGGCAAAGCGCTGTTCAAAATCACCCTGCCAGGTGTCGTCGGCGGGGAAGGCGTAGCCGTGCGCCTGCTTGCGGCGGGCGTACAGCTCGATCAGCTCCTTCGCCATCTGCTCCGTCGCAGCCTTGACCTTCTTGCGGGTCTTGGCCCAATCGCTGCCGCCCAGGCGGCTCAGCTTCACGTTGTCGCTGTCGCCCGGTGCAGTGTAGCGGGACAAAAGGTCCAGCTGGGTGACGGGCACGTACAGCACGTCCTTTTTGTCGTACTCGATGCGCAGATAGTCCTTTGTGACACCCTGCACGGCCATCCGCTGGATGCCCGCGTACCGCCCGATGCCGTGGTTCTGGTGGACGACCAGATCGCCCACCGAGATTTCGCTCAGGCTGTTCAGCGCGTCCTTATTGCGCTTTTTCTTCTTCTGTGCACCGCTCGCGCCGAAGGCACGGGCCGTAAACACGGCGTATTTCGCAAACGGCAGGCTGCACCCGGCGGAAAGCTGCCCCGGCAGGATCTGCACCAACCCGGCGCTCGGCTCCGCCGCCGCGTCCGTCGTGACGTTCAGCCCTTTGGTGCGCAGGTCGGCGGCCAGACCTGCCGCCGCACGGGGCGTGCCGGCCATGACCGTGACCGCCGTGCCGCCGCTGCAAAGCGGTTGGATGTCCTCCAGCAGCGCCGCGACCTCGCCGCCCCAGGCGGGCAGCGTGTGGGCGGGTGCGTTGACGATGGTTTTCAGCGCCACATCGGGCATGCTGCGGGCAAAGTTCTCGGCGCAGAGCGTGCGGTGCGCGGCGCACTGCGCCCAGAGCCAGCCGCTCTCGGCGTAGAGCTTATCCAGCCCTGCCGCCAGCACGCCGTCCTCCAGCAGGGCGGAAAGCTCCTCGCCCCGGCGGAACGCGGTGGCGCGCTCGGCCTCCCGCAGGGAGGCCGGCTCCTCCAGGATCAGCAGCGGATCGTCAAAGTAGTCTAAAATCGTCGCGGGCTCGGGATAGCGCAGCGTGAGATATTTGTCCATGTTGACGGGCATCGCGCCGCCGTCCAGCTGTGCCAGGTCCGCAGCGGTGCAGGTCTCTAAGGCGGTGCGCCGCCTGCCGCGGGCCTTTTTGATATAGGAGCGAATCTTCTCCGCTGCGTCGGCGGGCTGACCGAACAGTATCTCCCGCGCGGGGGAGACGTAGATTTTTTCAATCGGCTCGTCGCGGCGCTGGGTCGCCAGATCGAAGGTGTGCATCGTGTCGATCTCGTCGCCCCAGAACTCCATGCGGGCGGGCTGCTTCATGTCGGGCGCGTAGATGTCCGCAATGTCGCCGCGGATCGAAAACTGACCCGGGCCGTCCACCTGGTCGCGCCGCGTATAGCCTGCGCCGTACAAAAGCGCGGTCAGCTCGGCGCGGGGCAGTGTGTCGCCGGGGCGCAGACTGCGGGTGTTCGCGCAGAAATCCGCCCGCGGCGTCGTGTATTGGGTCAGGCCCTCGTCAGGCACGCAGACGGCCTGCAGCCGCCCGCCGACGAGGTCGCCCAGCACGGCCAGACGGCGGTATTCGTACTCACGGCCCGTGCCCTCGATGGGGCGCAGCACATAGTCGCGGGCAGGGAACACTGCCGCCGCCACGCCCAGCGCGTTCAGGTCGCCCGCAAACCGGGTCGCCTCGGCCTCGCCGGGCGTCACGATGCAAAGCGGCTTGTCGAGGGCCTTCGCCAGCGCGGCATAGACCATCGCCCGGCCCGACCCCGGTATGCCAAATAAGGCGCAAGCCCCCGGACCCCCGAGCGCCTGCGCCAGTCTTGCGTATTCGTCTGTTTTGGTGAAAAGTGCGTTGAACATAAAAGAACCCATTGTATAAAGCAAACGTAGGGCGGGGTGACCTCACCCCGCCGCGGCGG
>ENA-OUQM01000722-OUQM01000722.1-human-gut-metagenome-genome-assembly--contig:-NODE-722-length-20899-cov-4.874976_pt1 | contig 20899 bp, 19 predicted proteins | sample MGYA00237949_ERZ548830 | MGnify/ENA primary metagenome ERZ548830 (study PRJEB26490, sample SAMN05194706) | human gut metagenome | biome: terrestrial biome; feature: human-associated habitat; material...
ATCATGAGGTGAGTACCTTGGATAAGTACGAATATAAGCTGCGCCTTGAAGAGATCAAGACGCTGAACAAAAAGGGCCGTTTTCAGGAGTCCGCACAGATCGCGGATACGATCGACTGGAAAAAGGTCCGTAATACCTCCACACTTGGAATTATCAGCGATGTTTATAAGATAAACCGAAGATTTGACGACGCCAGGGAGATCCTGCTTTTGGCAAATGAAAAAAGTCCGCAGAACAGGCGGATTGTCTATGCGTTGTGTGATCTGGCGATCAAGACCGGACAGGTTGTGGAAGCTGTGGAATATTATAAGCAGTTTGTACAGCTTTCGCCAAACGATAACAGTAAGTATATCCTGTTGTATAAAATTTACGAGGCACAGGATATCAGCCTGGAAGAGCGGATCGCTGTTTTGAAAGAGTACAAAAAACGCGAATATAATGAAAAGTGGGCATATGAGCTGGCATTTTTGTATCACAGGGTCGGACTTGCCACGGAGTGTGTAGAGGAGTGCGATCAGCTGATCCTCTGGTTCGGTGAGGGCAAATATGTGCTCAAGGCGATGGAGTTAAAGCGCCTGTATGTACCGCTTTCGCCTGCACAGCAGCAGCTTTACGACAGTCAGTACGGCGGCAGAAACGCAGTAGAGGAAGAACCGCAGGAAGCGCCTGCACAGGAACAGACTCAGGCAGTCCGGTCTGCTGAAAGCAAAGAAAAAGCAGATCTGGATATCCATGTAAAACCGATGGATATGGGACAATATAATACGATCAATTTACAGGAAGCGCTTGCCGCGAGCATGCGTGACGTGTTTGCGGTTGACAGGGAAGAGGTAAAGACGGCTTCCCCTGAGCAAGAAGAACCTGACCTGATGAAAAATCAGCAGACCGTTTACGCTGCAGAAAATGGAAATGGGGAATATCAGGAAGACATTTCCCGTGTCCTTGAAGAATCTGACCAGTGGGACGCACAGGCAACGGGACAGCTCGATACGGAAGAGACGAAGCTGGCGGCAGATGCAGTGGACGTGGCAGAGTCCGTCAGCGTGCAGCCTACACAAAGCACACCGCAGGTGTATGCTGACGTAGAACCGACATTACCTGTCGCATCGTCCAGCGAGGCATGCGCTTACGTTGCCGAGCCGGTAAACGCGCAGCCTGAGGCACCCATCCTCGCGGCGCAGCCCGCGCCGGAACAGACTCCTGCGGTGACAGATCCTGCGGATGCCGGAATGCAGGAAATCCATCCGGCGGTGGTGGAGACTCCCTGGATGCCGATGGAAACCGACAAAATCGAACACATACAGGGCGTGGAAATACAGGAAAAGGTTGCGGCAGTCCCGGAAAGACAGCCGGAAAGGAAGGCTGTTGTGGGAAACACTAAGATAGAACGCCAGACGACCGGCCAGATGAACATCGAAGAGGTGCTCAAGGAATGGGAACGGCTGAAAAAGGAAAATGAAGAAAAGAGAAAACAGGAAACCAGACAGTGGATGCTCCAGCAGACAGGTTCCCTGTTTGATGATTTTGATGAGAGCTCCAGAAACGGCGTGCTGGAACAGCTGCAGAGAGAAGAATCCCTGCCGGTAGAAGAGGAGAAAGCTCCTGCAAATGCGGAAAATCAGGAAGCGCCTGTAGGAGACAAAGCTGCTGTAGAGACGACTGCAGCAGAAGCACCGCTTGTCGATCCGTCCAGAGAAACCGAGACGGAAGAACTCGAAGAGATCGAGGAAGCGCCGCCGGTGGCGGATGCCGCACAGGGCTGCACAGAGCAGAATGCAGAAACAGAAGCGCAGGATGCAGAGACGGTACAGCGTTATGCGAAACAGGCCGCACCGGAAAGGATCGGAGCGCCTGCAACAGAAGAAACCAAAGCACCGCGTCAGGAAGCACCTACACCGCAGCCGGAGACCTCCGGAGAAGAAAAGCAGCTGCAGGAGCGTGTATCCCAACAGCAGGCAGCCGAGCGTGTGCGCAGCATGACAAAGGCAGAACGCAAGCTTTTTGCCCAGTTCATCCCGACCAAACGCGCAATGCGCCAGCTGGTCGCAGCGCTGGATGAAATCAGCCTTTCTGCGTACACCGGAAACGTTGTGATTACCGGTATGCCAGGCTCCGGTACACTGAAACTGACAAAATGTATGATCCGCGAAATTCAGGCGTCCGACGGAAACTTCTCCGGCAAGGTTGCCAAAGTGAACGCGGAGCTGATCAATAAAAAAGATGCAAAAGCGCTTGTGGAAAAGGTTGCAAACGGCGCGCTCGTCATTGAGAAAGCCGGAAAGCTTTCCAACGAGGGATGTGAGAAGCTTGCAGACGCGTTGAATCAGGAACATACCGGTATCATTGTATTTGTATTGGATGAAAAACGGGCGATCGACCGTTTATATAAGAAAAACGGAAGACTGATGGAAAGCTTTACCGCGCGGTTTGATATCGCGGCGCTGGACAGCGCAACGCTGGTAAAATACGGCTGTCAGTACGCATATACACAGGAGTATTCGATCGACGAGCTCGGCAGGCTCGCCCTGCATACCAGAATCGAGGATATGCAGACCAGTTCGCATGCCGTTACGGTGGGGGAAGTGCGTGACATCGTGGATGAGGCGATTGATCATGCAAACCGTAAGACGATCGGACACTTTATAGATATTGTGCTTCGGAGACGTTACGATGAAGATGACATGATTATTTTGCGGGAAAAAGACTTTATCTGAGCGTTTCAAATATATCCAAACAGGGGGTTATTATGGCAAAGGCAAAGACAGCGAAAGCAGTAAAAGCGGCGAAAGTGCCGGAAACGGTATACATTTCGGAGGCCGACCAGTATCTGTTTGCTCAGGGGACGCATTACGATATTTACAAAAAGCTGGGCGCACATCAGTCTGTAGAAGACGGGAAGAAAGGAATGAGCTTTGCCGTCTGGGCACCGCACGCAGCCAGCGTTTTTGTGATTGGAACGTTTAACAGCTGGAATGAGACTGCAAACCAGATGGAAAAGCTGGGACCCGGCGGAATTTATAAGACGTTTATTCCAGACGTTGGTCTGGGAGAGCTTTACAAATTTCTGATTATCACGCCGGACGGCAGAAAGCTGTACAAGGCAGACCCGTTTGCAAACCAGGGGGAGGTACGTCCGGGAACTGCTTCTGTTACGACAGATATTACCAATTTTAAATGGTCGGACAGCAAGTGGATTGAAGAAAGAAGCGCGCAGGATCCGGAAAAAGCGCCGGTTGCAATTTATGAGTGTCACATCGGTTCCTGGATGAAGCATCCGGAAACGGGGGATGGATTTTATAATTACAGAGAATTTGCGGATCGTATCGTAGAATATCTGAAAAAACTGAAATATACCCACATCGAGCTGATGGGAATCGCAGAGCATCCGTTTGACGGCTCCTGGGGCTATCAGGTAACCGGCTATTATGCACCGACCTCCCGTTACGGAACACCGGAGGATTTTGCATATCTGGTCAATAAGCTGCACCGCAATAAGATCGGTGTCATTTTGGACTGGGTACCTGCCCATTTTCCAAAGGACGCCCACGGTCTGGCAGATTTTGACGGCGAGGCACTGTTTGAATATCCCGATCCCAGAATGGGCGAGCATCCTGAGTGGGGAACAAAAGTATTCAACTATGCCAAGAACGAGGTTAAGGGCTTCCTGATCACAAATGCCCTGTATTGGATTAAGGAATTCCATGTAGACGGACTGCGTGTGGATGCGGTTGCCTCTATGCTGTATCTGGATTATGGCAGAAAAGATGGAGAATGGGTGCAGAACCGTTACGGCGGTAATAAAAACCTGGATGCGATCGAATTTTTCAAGCATTTCAATTCCGTGATCCGTGGAACTTATCCGGGTATCATGACGATCGCAGAAGAGTCTACGGCGTGGCCAAACGTGACCGGAAAAATCGGCAGTGACAGCCTTGGATTTACGTTTAAGTGGAATATGGGCTGGATGCACGATTTCTGTGAATATATGAAGCTGGATCCTTATTTTAGGAAGAATGATCATCATGCGCTGACCTTTGCGATGTCTTATAACGATGCGGAGGACTATATTTTACCTCTGTCTCACGATGAGGTCGTACATCTGAAATGCTCGATGGTCAACAAAATGCCCGGCTACAAGGTGGACAAGTACGCAAACCTGCGCGTCGGCTATACTTATATGCTCGGACATTCCGGCAAAAAGCTTTTGTTCATGGGACAGGAGTTCGGACAGGAGCGCGAATGGAGTGAGGCCCGTGAGCTGGACTGGTTCCTGCTGCAAAATGAGCTGAATCAAGGACTGCAGGATTACGTGGCAGAGCTTTTAAAGCTTTATCGAAAATATCCCTGTATGTATGAGATCGACAACAGCTGGGACGGTTTTGAGTGGATCAATGCGGATGATGCAGATCGCAGCACTTACAGCTTTATTCGTAAAACCAGTGGAGAAAAGACAAAGAGACTGCTTTTTGTATTGAATATGACGCCGGTAGAGCGTAAGGATTACTGCGTTGGGGTACCGGAAAAGAAGAAATATAAGCTGGTGTTAAACAGCGCGGAAAAACGCTTTGGCGGCAGCGGAGAAGAACTGAAAACCGATTATACAGCAACTGCAGAGCCCAGCGACTACAAGCCGTACCGGATCACCTTTGACCTGCCTGCATATGGCGCACTGGTATTTGCATTCTGAGAAATGCGTTGTGCGGGTATTCTGATGCCGCAACCAATAGAATACACGCATTGCAGATATTGTCAGAGAGAAAAAAGGACCAAGGGTTCCAAGGGGAATCCAAGGTCCTTTTTTACAGAAAGCGCATCGAAAAAGAGGCCCCTTTGTTTGCTCCTGTTTTCCACTTTTGTATCGTGTGAAAAATACGGTCATGAAGGATCTTATGCGCCAAATTACACGTCTCCTGCAGAGACTTTATCAAGTCCATTCCACTGATTGAGGAGATAACGGTAACGTTTCATGGCGGCATTGAGCTGAAAAATGTAGCAGTCGATCAGATCGGGATCGGTCGCGTATTCGAACCCGGCATAGGCATTGTCCAGCTCCCATTTGGCGAGCTGCAGATTGTTTCTCAAGGCTTCTTCTGGCGTTTTTGAGGAAAGCTCAGCGGACGGTCTGCCGCCGATGCGAAAAGAAACTTTCATGTGTGTTCCTCCCGGAAAGATAAAGTGGTAACGTTCGAAATCCCCGGTATTCTGACAGCTTTGGCAGGGGAGTTTGTTACAGTATAGAGAAAAACTGGAAGAAATATACATCCGGACAATGAATATCCGGGCAGGGAGAAAAAATATCTGCGGTTGTTTCCATCGTATGATACGAATATCTGCGTGACAGGCAGGAATATATATAGATCAACGAAGTCCGGGCGGGAGGGCTTATGAAAAAGGGAACGGAGCTTGCGCTGAATTTTATGCTGCGGCTGGTTTTTGGAATGATCGCCATTTTTCTGATAAACGGATATCTGCAGGAAAAAGGACTGGATGCGTGCGTCGGAATCAATGCGCTGAGTGCGTTGACGTCTGGATTTCTCGGACTACCGGGTGTTGCATTGTTGTACGGCGTGCGGGTGTATTTGATGTGGTAAAAATACATAAAGATTGCATACCAGGTTTGTCAAAACGTCACAAGTAACATTTAAGGTACTATCTTGCGCTGGACAGTACAGAAAATCCGGTCTATACTTTGTCTTACCATCAGGCGGGATCAATGCAGAGGCATCTGATCCCGGTCCATACCGCTGATTAGCGGTTCTTATATTTTCTGAATTCTGTATTCTGTTATTTAGGAAATTACCAGGAGGAATACGAACAATTGAATAGACGGACATTGGCGATTTGCGATCCGGAGGAGGCGTATGCATGCAGGCTGATGGATGCGCTGAGCAGACGGGAGGATTTTCCGTTTGAGGTGTTGGCTTTTACGGGAGCAGAGCGTTTACAGGATTCTCTCGCCCGAAAGCCGGTACAGATTTTGCTGATCGCGCAGGGGCTTTTTCGGGAAGAGATGAAGGACTGGGTACGGCATGTCATTTTGCTGCAGGAGGAAGAAAACAGCCCGGTACAGGAGCTTCCGTGCGTGAGCAAGTACAGCAGTGTGCTCCGGATTGCAAAAAAAGTCACGGAGACGGCGATGCAAACAGAGAAATTGCCATTTTTGCAGACGGTAGGGAAGGCTTGCGTGTACGGATTTTATACGCCGGTAGGACGCAGCCTGCAGACAACGCTTGCGCTGACGATGGGACAGCTTCTGGCGGCAGATAAGAGGGTGCTGTATCTGAATTTTGAGTGCTGTGCAGGGCTGACCGAGATGCTTGGAAAACAGGCGGATAACACGGAGTTTGCAAGTTTGCTGTACTATTTGCAGGAGTCTAAGGAGCAGTTTTTAGGCAGACTGTATCAGGCAGCGGAGTGCATTAACGGAATGGATTTCATTCTTCCGGCGTCATGCGGGTACGATCTGTACGGAATCGCCAGAGAGGAATGGCGGCGTCTGCTGGATTTATTGGATGACGGGCAATATGACGTCATTCTATTGGATCTGTCGGATGGGGTGCAGGGATTATTTGATGTCCTGCGGCGTTGTACGAGGGTTTACACGATCGTACGGGAGGACGGCTTTGCCGCCGCGAAGCTTGCGCAGTATCGGGAGACGCTGGAACGGACGGATTATTCGGACGTCTGGGAGCGTTCGAAAAAGTTAAAATTGCCATTTTTCTGCCAGCTGCCCAAGGATATCGGAAATCTGTCGTCCGGGGAGCTGGCGGAATATACGAAGAAAGTGTTGGATGCAGATGAGCAGGGCGGTGTATGAACAGTTCCGCGTGCAGGTGAAGCAGGAAATTCTGCAGAAGCTGGACTGCGGACTGGATTTTTCGGATGGGCAGGTACGACGGCTGATAGATGAAAGGCTCTGCAGAAGCGACTGTATCGGCAGGCTGGACGTGGTAGAGCGAAGAAAGCTCGGCAGAGAGCTGTTTGCGGCGATTCGGGGTTTCGATGTACTGCAGGAGCTTCTGGAGGACAAGCGGATTACGGAGATCATGGTCAATGGGCCGGATCGGATTTTTATCGAAAAGGACGGCAGGCTTACGCAGTGGCAGGGACGGTTTGAAAGTCCTGCACGGCTGTTGGATGTGATTCAGCAGATCGCGGCGGGCTGCAACCGGGTTGTCAATGAGGCGTCTCCGATTCTGGATGCAAGGCTTTCCGATGGCTCACGGGTAAACGTCGTGCTTTCTCCGGTTGCGTTAAACGGTCCTGCGATGACAATCCGGCGGTTTCCGGAAGAGGGAATGACGCTGGACAGGCTGGTGGCGCTTGGGTCGATTACAGAAGAATGCAAAAGCTTTCTCGAACTGTTGGTAAAGTGCCGGTACAACATTTTTATCAGCGGGGGTACGGGGAGCGGAAAGACGACGTTTTTAAATGCGCTGTCGCAGGCGATTCCGCCGGAGGAGCGAATCGTGACGATCGAGGACAGCGCGGAGCTGCAGTTAAAATATGCGCAAAATTTGGTTTCTCTCGAAACCAGAAACGCCAACATGGAGGGATGCAGAACGATTTCCGTGCGGGATCTGATCCGCAGCAGTTTAAGAATGCGGCCGGATCGGATTATCGTCGGGGAAGTTCGCGGTGCAGAGATCTGTGAGCTGCTGACTGCCTACAATTCCGGGCACGCCGGGAGTATGTCGACCGGGCACGGAAACACAGCGCGGGACATGCTGCTTCGGATGGAGACCATGCTCCTGATGGGAATGGACATTCCATTGTCTGCCATACGAAGACAGATCGCATCGGGAATTGATATTTTAGTGCATCTTGGAAGGATGCGGGACAAAACCAGAAAGGTACTGGAAATCGCAGAAATTACAGGATTTTCGGAAGGGGAGATTACGACCAGGACGCTGTATGCCTTTGAAGAGGACGAAAACAGTACGCGGGAAAAGGTCAGCGGCAAACTGGAAAAGAAAGGAGAACTTTGTCATGTGGAAAAGCTGGAAGCGGCAGGCTTTGGCTGAGAATAAAACAGATTATTCCCAATACCGGTTTTCCTGGCAGGAATATTTGCTCTGCTTTTTCAAAGCGCTTTTTGCAACAGGTGCTTTTACAGGGATGTTCTACCGGTCATGGCTTGGAATGCTGGCGTTTCCAGCAGTATGGAAGGTTTTATACGGACGCGACAAAAAGAACAGAATTCAAAAAAGAAAGGAAAGACTTTCCCTGCAATTTAGGGATACTATCCTGATGGTGACGGCAGGTATCCAGGCAGGGAGCTCCATAGAAAATGCGTTCCTGGATGTGGAACGCGAAATCGGCGTCCTTTACGGACAAAATAGCGAGATGGGACAGGAGCTTGCACTGATTCGCAAGGGACTGACAAACCGGGTGGCGCTGGAGCAGATGCTTCTGGATTTTGGCAGGCGCAGCGGCATCGAAGAAATCCGGGATTTTACAGAGGTGTTTGCAACAGCGCGGCATCTGGGCGGCAACTTAAAGGAGATGATTCAGAGAACAGCAGACCTGACGGGACAGCGGATGGAAACGCAGCGGGATATTGCGACGATGCTGGCATCGAGAAAATATGAGCAGAAGGTGATGATGCTGATTCCGTTTTTACTCTACGGCTATATGCAGGTGTCGTCGAAGGGATTCTTTGACGGACTGTATCATAACCCGGCAGGAATCGCGATTATGACAGTCTGCCTCGGGCTGTATCTGGCGTCGTGCGTGCTGGCGGAGAAGATTATGGATATTCGGGTGTGATAGAGGACATGCGGAAACAGAAAAAAGGAAAAAAGGTTGGACTGTTTCATTCGTGTGCGCTGCGGCTGGTAGTGTTGCAGAAAAAAATGGAACGAAACCGAGGCGGCAGGAAAACGGGAAACAGGCAGGGACAGGAAATTTTGTGCCGGATCTGGGGGCGGGAAACAGGCGCTCTCAAATATCGGGAATTTCAGGTTCAAAAAACAGAGCGCCTGCTGGCGATCCTGTCCGCCGGGCTGGCGATGGCACTGCTTTGTCAGATTTTTTTGACGACAGGGGGTTTAGAGCCATTGACAGAACTGCTTCGCCCGGACAGCGGGGAAGGAGACCGGACGTATGTACTGGATGCTGAGGTCGGAGACGAAAAGCTGCGGAGGATTTCGGTATCGGTGCCGGAGCAGGAGCTGTCAGAAGAAGAGGCATCAGCGCTTCTGGATCAGGCACAGGTAGAGCTGGAGCGCTGGGCAGCGGCAATTCCAAACCCAGACAGCGTGGAAGACGATCTGGACTTGCCGGAGAGATTCTGCGGCGGGCTGGTGACGGGAAGCTGGCAGAGTGACTGCTATGACCTGATGGATGCTTCCGGACAGATTCGGAAACAGTGGGTGGAGGAAGGCGGAGAGCTGGTAGTGCTGAGCGTCCGACTGCAGTGTGTTGAGCAGGAGCGGGAATGCTCCTTTGCAGTGCGGATTGTGCCAAAGGGAGACAGTCTGGCAGATCGACTGATGCGCGAAACAGGACGGCAGCTGGAAGCAGAGCGCAGTCTGCAGCAAGCGTCGGCAGCGCTGCCGGAAACACTGGAAGAGCAGCCTGTAAAATGGCGGCTACATCAGGAACCATATGGGCTGTGGATTTTATGTCTGACGATAGCAGGGACAGGTTTGATCTCGTTTGCATATGATCACGATTTGGAAAAAGAAGGAGAAGCGAGGCAGGAAGAGCTCGCATTGGCCTATCCGTCCTTTTTAGCGCGGTTGACACTGCTTGCGCAGACTGGAATGCCGATCCGACAGATTTTTGCGAGACTTTCCAAAGAAAAGGATGGTGTTGTTTACGAAGAGGTGCGCCGGACATTTCGGGAAATGGAAAGCGGAATGACGCAGACCGAAGCGCTGGAACGTTTTGGAAAACGCACCCGTCTGCCGCAATATAAAAAGTGCGCGGCATTGCTGACCCAGAACATCCGCAGGGGAACAGGCGAACTGATCGCTGCACTCGGACAGGAGGCAGAGAATGCGTTCGAGGAACAGAAAGCTGCCGCGCGGAGAAAAGCAGAGGAAGCGCAGACAAAATTGTTATTTCCGATGCTGCTGATGCTGAGTGTGGTGATGATTCTGATTCTGGTACCGGCGTGGCTCTCCTTCGGAGGACTGTGACGGGGCCTGGGAAACGTTGCATCGAACGCGCAGTAAGAAACGATAAATGACAGGAAGACGAGGAGGAACAAATATGCTGATGTATTGGAAAAACCGTGCAGTGAATGGAGCATGGAAGCTGCAGAGAAGAGTGTATGAGGTGCTCAGAAATGAAGATGGAGTCGGAACTGTGGAAGTCGTGTTATTGATTTTAGTCGCAACTGGACTTGTGCTGATTTTCAAAGACAGAATTACCGAGCTTGTGACGAATATTTTTGGCAAAATCACGTCCCAGGCAGGGAAGATATGAGGCAGAAAGCAGAAAAGTACGCAGACGTGCATCGTGCTGTATCCTGTGTAGATAAGCCCTGGAGCGAGAGAAAGCAGAGTACGCCTGGCTATATGACGGTATATCTTGCACTTGTTATGGGCATTTTGCTTTCGCTGATTCTGGCCGTCCTGACGGCGGTCAGAATCTCCACGATTCGAATGTATATAGAGTGCTGTGCGGATATGGCGTTGGATTCTGCGCTGGCGGAATATCATCGGGAAATGTTGGATCAGTATGACCTGTTTTTTATCGATACGGCGTATCAGACCGGCGATCCATCCTATCATCGGACGGAAGAACATATTTTCCGTTATATGGAGCGGAATCTGCGTCCACAGGAGGAATTTCCAACAGCAGGGGCAAAAGACCTGCTGGGGCTTTCGACAGAAGCTGTGGAGCTTTTGCAGGCGGGCGTTGCAACTGACGATGGCGGGACGGTGCTGCAGTATCATATCGTCCAGTATATGAAGGATATTTCCGGGCTTTCTTTGGCGGAAACGTTGCTAGAGCAGGGAAACCAGCTGGAAGATTTGCAGGGACGCGATCTGGAAGCAGAGTGGGATGCTGCCGAGGAATCGCTGAAAGAAGAGATTTTTCGCCGGAAAAAGCTTCAGGATAAAAACTGGGATGGAGAAATTCCGGAAACACCGTCGGATGCGGTGCGGGCGACGCGCAGCGAGGGGATTCTGGGAGCAGCGGTGCAGGGAATGCAGCTTTCCAGTGCGTGCCTTTCCGGGGCGGGCAGACCGTCTGTGCGGCATTTAAACAGTGGAACCGGTTTGTCGGATGGAAAGGAAGCTGTGAACAGCCTGGTCGATCAGGGGCTTTTGTATGCTTATATCCTGAAAAAATGCGGCAGCTTCGGGCAGGAGAAAGAAAACAGCGCGCTCGCTTACGAGGTGGAATATATTTTGCAGCAGCAGACGCAGGATCGGGAAAATCTGAAAAAGACGCTGCAGGAGATTTTGTTGCTTCGGGAAGCTGTGAACGCAGCCTTTCTATTTGGAAGCAGCTTAAAAGCGGAGGCGGAAACCGCAGCGGGCGTTATTGCCATACTGCTTGGCTTGCCTGAGATAAAAGACCTTGCAGCGACCGTGATTTTATTTGCCTGGGCATACGCGGAAAGTGTCAAGGATGTCCGAATTTTGCTGCGGGGGGATAAGATTCCGCTTGTCAAAAGCGAGGAAAGCTGGAATACGCCGTTTTCTCAGCTGCTGACCTACAGAAGCCATCTGGATTCCTATCGTTCATCTGCGGACGGGATGAGCTATCAGGATTATCTCGGCGCGCTGCTGGTATGTCATGGTGCAAAAAAGGCGATTGCAGGACTGATGGATGTGATGGAGAGCGATATCCGGCAGACGCAGGGAAACAGCAATTTTCGGCTGGATGGGCTGATCGACGGGATGCAGGCATGTATCCGGGTAGTCAGCGGCTATACCGGAAGCTATGAAATCACAAGGCGGTACGAGTATGAATAAGCGATTAAGAGGGGAGGGTCGGGCCGGATGCCTTTTTGGAGAAACCTATTATCGAATGCGCTGCTGTTTTCTCTCCAGGACAGCAGTATAAAATACGGACAACATGCTCTCAATTCCCGGAAGCCCAAAGACCGAATTGCCGGATGGATACGCAGGTGGATCTGTCCGGGGCGAAAAAAGGCATCTCGCCGGGCGCTTCCGGCTGGCATGACGGTGGAGGCAGCAGTTGTACTGCCGGTTTTCCTGTTTGCAGTTGCCAATCTTTTATCGCTGTTTCTGGTATTTTGGTCGTATTCCTCAAAAGAAGCGCAGCTGCATCAGACGGCCCGTCAGCTTGCGCTGTATGCCTATGGGCAGGAGGATGGAGAACCGGATGTACGGCTGATGCGGCTGACGCCGGTCTCTGCGCCATTTGGGATTGCCGCTTTTCGGAGCAGCTATGTCGTAAACGGGTGCGTGATGCACAAATGGATTGGCTACAGCGGGGACGGGACGGGAGAAGACTGGGAACGGCAGGAAGAAGAGCTGGTTTATATTACAAAATCAGGAGAAGCCTATCACCGGGAACGGAGCTGTCTCTATTTGAATCCGTCCATCCGCCTTGCAGACCGGGAGGAAATAACAGCAGATTATACACCATGCAGCGTATGTGTTGGCAGGGGACGGTTAGAAAATCGGCTGATTTATGTGACGGACGGAGGAAGCAGATATCATAATACAGTAAGCTGCAGCGGGCTCAGACGGACGATTGAAAGCGTCACGCTGATGCAGGCGCTGGAGATGGGCAGACATGCCTGTCCACGGTGCGGATGACAGAGAGAAAAATATGGAAACAGGATTGGCGGTTTTATTTGGAGTGTGTTGTTCGGTAACGGACTGCAAAAGGCGGAAGATTACATTGTCGGTGCTTTTGGCTGGCGCGGCCGCAGGATGTATTCTGTCCGGGATTCGTATCTGGCAGGGAACGGAGAGTGTTTGGGAAATGCTTGTAGCAATTCTTCCGGCGGTATGTCTGGAAAGCGTTGTAATCCTGACTGCCGGAAAGGTCGGGAGCGGAGACGCGGGAATGCTGCTGGTATTCGGGTTGCTGCTGGGGTGGAAAGCATGCGTTTCAATTTTGTGCATGGGCTGTCTGCTGATTGGTGTTGTAGCTGGCTGCGGAATGGGGATCGGTGTGCTTCATCAGAACAGTAGGCTGCCGTTTGCCCCGTTTTTGTTTGCTGCGACGGTGATTACGCAGCTGTTGCAGACGTAAAGATGAGAAAATTATGGAAAAAAACCAATATCAGAAAAAAGAAGAAGCAGACGGTTATGTGGTCGTAGAAGCGGCGGTGCTTCTTCCGCTTGCCTCGATTTTCATTGTGCTTTTGATCGGACTTTGCAGTTATCTGTATCAGGGCTGTTTTCTGATGCAGGCGGCATATACAGTGGCTTTTCGGAGTGCGGCACAGGAACGCCCGGACGCCGGTTATGCGGATGGGCAGTTAAATCAGCTGTTGGAGGGGGAGGTTCTGTCTTTTGGAAAAGAAGAAAGGCAGATCAAAGCCGGAATGCTTCGGGTTGAAGTGACTTTGGAACGGGAAACGCCGCTTGCACGGTTGGCGGCTGTTGGCGACAGAGGACGGCTGAAGGTAAAGCAGACTGCGTATGTCAGGAATGCGGCGGCTTATATCAGAGGAATCAGAAGAGGAAAGGAACTGGGGGATGAATAAGCAGATAGAGCGAAAAAGTGGACAGGATCGGATTGCGGAAAACGTGATCTATAAACGGGAATTGAACCATAGCTATATGGTATTACCCTGCCAGGACAAGGATATGGCGGAGCGGTATGATTACCGGATTATGCAGCACAACCGAATTGGAGGGCTGCTTCCGTGCAGTTTGCGGTATCTGGATGGAGAAGAGCTTTTATACTATGACATTACTTCCCGCCAGCCGCTTGCACGGCTGTATGAAAGCCGGAGGATGAAGGCGTCAGACCTGGAACGGATTATCCGGGATACAGCAGCGGTACAGGCACAGCTGGGGGAGTACATGTTGGATGAGTCTGGGGTTCTTCTGGAGGAAGAGGTAATTTTTGCGGATGTGGAGACAGAAGAGCTTTATTTTGCTTTTTATCCAGGCGGACTACAGACTGGAAAACAGTATACGGAGTTGGCGGATTTCTTTCTGGAGCATATCGATCATGGACAGGAGCAGGCAGTAAACCTTGCGTATGAATTCTATAAGCTTTCCAAGGCGGATTACTTTGTGCTGTCCTCTTTTCTGCCGTTTCTGGAGAAAGAGATGGCGGCTTTGAAGCAGACCGGGCGGGGAAAGGAGCACGGTTGGTGCGTGTCAGGGGCGTACACGGAAAGCGGTGGACGAAACGGCGGAGAGGGAGATTCGGGAGATTGGAGCTGCAGGAGTACCGTTGGGGCGCGCATAACGCTGCCGGATGGCGAATGGCCTGTAGAGCTGCGAAAAAGTGAAAGTGAAAGTACGTCAGAGTCGGGAGCTGTAGGGCAGCGAGGTGCTTTGACAGGCGTTTCTTATCAAGACGCTGAATACGCCTCAGATATCATGACAGAGGGGGATGAACAGAAAGCAGCGCACAAGCCCTGGTGGAAGCGGTTGTTTTCAGGATTTCAGAAGAGCAAGTCTGTCGGGGAGGAATGCGAGGAAGTGTCGGTCAGCAGGATGGATCAGATGGTATGGGACAGCTATGAGCAGCAGCTGTATGAAAATGGCAGTCAGGAGACGGTCTATTTTGCCGATCTGGACAGCATGACAGAGCAGTACGATGGGCTGTACTGCCTGAATGCGCAGGGGAAAGAGCAGCGTCTTGTGCTAAAGGGACTTCCGCTTACGGTCGGAAAGCTGAAAGGAAGAGTTTCCGTCGTGCTGTCAGACCGGTCGGTCAGCAGAATCCATGCGCGGCTGGAAGGATATGGAGGAAGAATCAGTGTGCGCGACCTGAATTCCAGAAATGGAACGAGTGTCAATGGACATAAGCTTTCTCCGAACGAAAGCGTGCAGTTACAGGAGGGGGATATGGTATGCTTTGGAAGAGAGCGCTTTCGGTATGAAAGAGTGCAGGAACAGCGTTGACACCAGGACAGGTAAGTGATACCCTCATTTCAGGAGGAAAACGGCTATGGCATACCGGGAAACGATGGAAAACAACGGGATGGAAGCTGGCAGAGCAAAGAACCAAATCCCTTATTGTACAGTGGTGCTGGTAGCGTTGAATGTCATTCTTTTTCTGATCGGACTGATCCTGCCCAAAGCAGGAGAATGGATGGAATCGGAGGGCTGCTTCAGCGTGGTGTATCTTCTCTATGAGCACAGCGGGTTTTACCGACTGATTACGGCTGCATTTCTGCATGCCGACGTCGAGCATCTGCTCAACAACATGCTGCTGCTCTACTGTTGCGGCGATGTGGTGGAAAGATGCCTTGGAAAGGTGCGCTTTCTGATCCTGTATTTTGGCTCTGCGATTTTCGGAAATCTGCTTTCTGCGGCATATGAGCTTTCAACTGGAAGCTTTTATGAATCGATCGGAGCCAGCGGAGCGGTTTTCGGGCTGACGGGTGCGTTGCTTTTTCTGGTAATTGTCAAAAAAGGAGCGGCTGCGGGAATTTCCCTGAAAAGAGCGGTATTCGCCGTTGTCCTGTCTCTGTATGCAGGGTTTGGCAGTGCGTATGTGAACAATGCGGCGCATGTAGGCGGACTGTTGAGCGGTTTTCTTCTTGGATTTTTATTAAGCATTATACCGCCGGTATTTAGAAAGAAGGGATTTTCACATGAAAAAAGATGATTGTATTTTCTGTAAAATTGCAAACGGAGAGATTCCGTCCAATACGTTGTATGAAGACGACAGCTTCCGCGTGATCCTGGATCTTGGACCTGCGACAAAGGGACATGCCCTCGTGATGCCGAAGGAGCATTTTGGAAATCTTTATGAGCTGCCGGATGACTGGTGTCAGAAAGCATTTTCCCTGGCGAAAAAGATGGCAGGTCAGATGACGGAGAAGCTGCACTGCGATGGCTTTAACCTCGTTCAGAATAATGGTGCGACAGCAGGACAGACTGTTCCTCATTTCCATATCCACCTGATTCCCAGATATGAAAATGACGGACAGACGATCAACTGGAAGCAGACCAGCCCGACCGCAGAAGAGCTGGCAGCTGTAAAAGAAGAAATTCTTGGATAAGACAGACGCACGTTCATCCTCTCAAATATCAGGAAAAAGCGCTGTGCATTTGATGTATCCGGAGTCTGGAAACTGCCGTTCCTAAAAGGAAAGGCTGTTTCCTGCCGAATCGTTCATTTGCACAGCGTTTTTTATTCATGTTCAGCCCGTTATCTCGTTTATAATTTCCAGAATAGAAGGAATTGCATTGGTCTGGCGGCTTTTTCCCATCGCGTCAATATAGGTCTGTCTGGAGCAGTACAGTGCATGCACTTTTTCTATCAGAAGACCGGGTGACAGGTAGTCTTCGTCGATCACCATGGAGAAGCCCTGTGCCTCAAAGGAGCGTGCGTTTAAAATCTGGTCGCCGCGGCTTGCACCTGCAGAAAGCGGAATCAGCAGATTGGGCTTTTTGAGGGCGAGCAGCTCACAGATTGCATTTGCACCTGCGCGGGAAACGACGATGTCCGCCATGGCGAAGATGTCCTTTAAATCGTCTTTTACATATTCGAACTGCTTGTAGCCGGGTGTTTTTAATAACAGGTTGTCAATTTTATCCTTACCGCAGATGTGCACGATCTGAAAATCATCCAGAAGCTTTGGAAGTGCTTCGCGGACGGACTGATTGATGACCGCAGAGCCAAGGGAGCCGCCGATGATCATCAGAACCGGCTTGTCGGAATGAAAACCGCAGAGCTTCCTTGCTGCTTCTTTATTTCCGTGCAGCAGTTCTTCACGGATCGGAGAGCCGGTGAGGATACTCTTTTCAGCCGGAAGCGATTTTAAGGTTTCCGGGAAGTTGCAGCAGACCTTTCGGGCAACCGGGATACAGAGCTTGTTGGCAAGTCCGGGTGTCATATCGGATTCATGGATAACGCATGGAATTTTCAGGGAAGCGGCAGCGCGCACAACCGGGACAGATACGAATCCGCCTTTGGAAAAAACAACGTCCGGCTGCAGCTCTTTTAAAATTTTACGGGCTTCGGAAAATCCCTTGAGTACGCGGAACGGATCTGAGAAGTTTTTCAGGTCAAAATACCGCCGGAATTTGCCGGTAGCGATGCCGTAATAAGGAATGTGGTAATCTGCCATCAGGCGTTTTTCCATTCCGTCATAGGAACCGATATAAAATACCTCGTAGCCGGCTTTTTCGAGCTCGGGAAGAAGGGCAATATTCGGGGTAATATGACCGGCTGTTCCGCCACCGGTAAGTACGATTTTTTTACTCATGATGGGATCTCCTCAAAATTACTTTCTGTCGTAAAAATTACTGCGCCTGCACGATTTCTTCCAGCGCGCGGGCGAGCTGATCAGGACATGACGTGGGCTTGAAGCCGCATTTAATGCCCTTTAAACGTGCGATTGCGTCCTCGGCTTTCATGCCGACTACCAGGCTGGAAATGCCTTTTAAGTTGCCGTTGCAGCCGCCGGTAAAAGCGACAGATTTGATTGTATGCTGATCCGGTTCCATCTCGATATCGATCAGGGTAGAGCAGGTACCTTTTGTCTTGTAGGTCATAGAATCCTCCTTGTTTTGCCGTCGAAAATTCGATTTTCTTGTTCCGATAGGGATTATAGCAGTTTTCCTGTGAAAAAGAAAGGCGGAAATTGGAAATCGATTGTGCGCCTGCGAGGATTGCAGCCGGGAATCCAGGGGCTTTATACTTAAGAAAAAGCGGAACCTGCGCGGCATCAGGACGCAGGAAAGCAGGATGGAGGAAAGCATGACAAGATATCTTTTGATGGGAACAGCAGCGGCGCTTTTGTTTTTTAGTATTTTATGCAGATTTTTTCCGGGTATGCGGCTGAAACGGCTGCTTGGGGAAACGGCGAATCTTTCCGTTTCACCGAATACAATTCTAAGGCAATGCGTGTTGAAATACAGCAGCCTGTGCGAATTAAACGGCGGCAGGATGAATACATCGGTTTATGTGGAAAAATTTCTGCGACAGTTGAAATTCGGACGGTTCAGCCTGCGGTTCTGGGACAGGCTTGGCGGGCAGCTTTTGCTTCTGTCTGTTTTTGCAGACGGAATCGGAGCCTGCATGGGGCTGATGGGCGGACAGACGCTTGGGAATGTGATCTGGTTTTATCTGCAGGCATTTTTGAGTCTGTATCTGTATTTTGCGGTGATTGGGATGATCGATACGGCGTCGACGGCAGAGGAACTGAAAATCACGCTGGCGGATTTTCTGGAAAACCGTATGTCGGAGCGGCTGGCGCAGGTAAAGCGGGATAACGACTATCTGGATGAGCAGGAGCGGGAGATGCGTAGAGAGGTCGAGAGCGTGGGACAAACCGCTGCTGTACGCAAAATGCAGGAGCCCAGGGCAGCTGAGTCCGAGCTGACGGAGCTTTTGCAGGAGTTTTTGGCTTGAAGTGCGGTGTATTTTTTGCTACCCTTATAGGAAAACAGCATCCGGCGCGAGTGCGCCGGATGAAAAAGAACCCCGGCGGTCGGAGGAACGAGCCGCAGAAATGAGAGGAACACATGAAGATTGTAGTATTGGACAGAAGCAGTGTCGGTGAGGATGTCTCCGTCGAAGCGATAAAGCAGTTTGGCGAGGTGGATTTTTACAACAGCACGCCGGATGAGCTGGTGGCAGAACGGATCGCGGATGCAAATATCGTTGTGGCAAACAAAAGTCCGATGAATGAATCCACAATGAAGGATGCAAAGCAGGTGAAGATGATCTGTCAGCTTTCCACCGGCTATGATAACGTAGATATTGAATATTGTAAAAACAGAGGCATCCATGTGGCAAACGCGCGGAATTATTCGACGGCTGCAGTTGCGCAGCATACAGTTGCCCTGGCGCTTTCTGTGCTGGAAAACCTGCCGTATTATGATAACTACGTAAAATCCGGTGCATATGCATCACAGCCCCGGTTTGCTCATTTTAAACCCTGGTATGAGCTGGAGGGAAAGACCTGGGGCATCGCCGGAATGGGAAATATCGGGAGACGGGTTGCGAAGGCGGCAGAAGCACTGGGCTGTAAGGTTATTTTTTATGCAACATCAGGACACAGCGACTGCAAGGACTATGAACGGGTGGATTGGGATACCCTGCTGGCACAGTCAGATATTTTGTCACTGCACTGCCCGCTGAGCGACAGAACGTTTCACCTGATGAATGCGGACGCTTTTTCCAAAATGAAAAAGAGCGCAGTGTTGATCAATGTGGCGCGCGGTGCGGTTGTGGATACGGATGCGCTGTATGAGGCGTTGGTAAACGGAGAGATCAGAGGAGCGGGCACGGACGTGTTCGAAAAGGAGCCGATCCTTGCAGATAATCCCCTGGCGACGCTGAAAGAAACCGGAAAGCTGCAGCTGACGCCGCATATGGCATGGGCGAGCATCGAAGCGCGGGAACGCTGCGTGGAGGAAACCTGTAAAAATATCGCAGCATTTATCAGCGGAGAGGGACGCAACCTGGTTGTGTAAATTTTTTACAACACTTTGCCCCTGCCATTCGTTTTCCTAATGAAAGCAGAATTACAAAGCTGCTCCTGTACAGGATGCCGGAAGACGTTCCGGTCAAGGAAAGGATCAAACTGGATAAATGATAGCGGGATTATACAGGCGCTATGCGCTAGAACTGGTGCGTTATATACGAAAATTTACCGAAGATCAGGCTGCGGCGGAGGATATCGTGCAGGAAACCTTTGTCAGAGGGATGGAACACGGCAGTCAGCTGGAGGTGCTGGAAGAATCTCAGCGCCGGGCCTGGCTGTATCGGACGGCAAAAAATATCTGCATTGATCGTGCCAGAAGAGTACAGGCAGAGCCGCCCTGGGAGGGAGAAACCTTTCAGAATGACGACCTGACAAAGCCGATGGTAATGCAGCTGTGCGGAATTTTGGAGCCGCAGGACAGAGCGATGTTCTGGCTTCGGTATTTTGAAGATTACACAGCAGCAGAGCTTGGAGAAATGTTCGGAATCCCGGCGGCGACTGTTCGCAGCAGAATGTTAAATGCGCGCAGAAGGTTGCAGAAATATTATCCGGAAATCAAGCGATGAAAAGGGGAAACGAAAATGGAAGAAAAAAAAGTACTGTCAATCGATACGATGATCTGCGATCTGAGAACGGTTTCGGAGGAAACGTTGCAGTCCTATGAAAAAATCTATATTTCCGCAATGACAGTGTTCATTTCGGAAAGGACACAGGAGCTTTTCCATCGCTATCCGGTTGATCTGGATGCAATGGCAGTTGAAAAATTAGATGAAAATGTCCGACTGGTAGAACAGAATGGTGTCTATAAGATCACAGACCAGGAGCAGGCGGGGGAACCCACCTACCTGACGGTAAGCGGACAGCTGCAGATCGCAAAGGGTGCAGAAAAAGCGCTGGAAAGCTACGTGAAAATTGTTGTAAACGGTAAAGCGATCTACCCAAAGAGCCTCGAAAAAGCACTCATTGGGAAGCTGACCTGCAACGGAGCGATGACGGTTTATCCGGATGATGCGATTTTTGTCGAAAAAGAGCTGACTGCAGATAAGGTGTTTGCCGCCCGGGCACAGGAAAATACAGCTTATTATACGGACAGAAAGGCATACCTGCTGGATGCAGCTGCTGTAGAAAAGCTTGCAGAAAAGCATATTCGGATTCTGACAGGCAAGGCGATCGTAGCAGAGTCTCTGTTAGACACTGCCGCACTGCTTCTGGATGAAGATGCAGAAATCATTCTGGTTCCGGAGGGCTGCAACTGTGTAAAGGGCGATGTATGCCTGGATCAGAAGCTGGTACGCCGTTATGGAAAGAAGCTGCTGATCACAGGTAATGTAA
>ENA-OUQM01000724-OUQM01000724.1-human-gut-metagenome-genome-assembly--contig:-NODE-724-length-20847-cov-16.971143_pt1 | contig 20847 bp, 21 predicted proteins | sample MGYA00237949_ERZ548830 | MGnify/ENA primary metagenome ERZ548830 (study PRJEB26490, sample SAMN05194706) | human gut metagenome | biome: terrestrial biome; feature: human-associated habitat; material...
CTATGACCCTCTGCTTGTAAGGCAGATGCTCTCCCAGCTGAGCTAAGACCCCACATTGGTGTTTTGTCTGTTAGCTTTTTATCTGTATCACCAACCGACTTCGTTAGTATAGCATCCCACACGTCAAATGTCAACACTAATTTTCAATTTTTTTCGACTTTTTCAATTTTTTCTCCTGCCACTCTTTTAAATATTTTTCCTGTTCCAGATCTTCCCGCTCTTTCTCCCACCCTGCTGCCCGGCAGAGCGTCCATGCCAGGAGAAACAGCGCCGCAAAAAAACCTCCAAAACAAACAATAACCATATTCCTGAACCGCCTTTCTTTTGACATTGACAAAAAAAAGGAAAGAAACTCCTTCCTGTACTCCCGGATTCTTTCTGTGCTTGATTTTGTGAGATAAATTCCGAGAGTGCATCTTACTACTATTTTATCCAAAACACAGGCTCATGATTCCACTTTTGCAGAATTGGCGCAACAAACCAGAACAATCGGATTTGCATACAAGTGCATCGTATCGTTATTTTGAAAACGATGTACTGTTTCTTTCCGCACAGTGCCAGAAAAAAACAGAGCCGCAGAAATTCTTTTTTATAAAAATTCCAACGGCTCTGCCCGAAACGTGTTTGAAAGCTATGTCCAAACACGCCCGAAAACTTATCTAAAAAAACATTTCCACAATCGGCAATGGATCTCCTGCAGATTTCCGAAAAAACCTGTTATGCCTCATCAATTGCTTTTCCAATGTCGTGACGGTAGTATTTATTGTCGAAATCAACCCAGTCGACTGCCTGATACGCATTTGCACGCGCCTCTTTTAAGGTATCACCGAGCGCTGTCACACCCAGCACACGACCTCCGTTCGTTACAATCTCGCCATCCTTAAACTTTGTTCCTGCATGGAAGCAGTAATATCCGTCATGCTCTTTGAATGTCTCAAGTCCCCGGATCGGGAATCCTTTTTCATAGGAAACCGGGTAGCCGTCAGAAGCCAGCACAACGCAGACACACGCATTATCCGCAAACTGCAGATCAATCTGGTCGAGGGTTCCGTCAATGCAAGCTTCAAAGACATCAATGATATCGGTCTTCATACGAGGAAGAACAACCTGTGCCTCCGGGTCGCCAAAACGGGCATTGTACTCGAGTACCTTCGGTCCCTCAGGAGTGAGCATCAGTCCAAAGAAAATTACACCCTGAAACGGTCTTCCCTCAGCCGCCATTGCATCAACGGTTGGCTGGTAGATATATTTTTTGCAGAAGTCATCCACCTCTTTGGTATAGAACGGGCTCGGAGAAAAGTTTCCCATACCACCGGTGTTGAGACCGGTATCGCCGTCTCCTGCTCTCTTATGATCCTGTGCGGAGCTCATTGTCTGGATTGTTTTTCCATCGACAAAGGAGAGTACGGAAACCTCGCGTCCTGTCATAAACTCCTCAATGACCATCTCGTTTCCGGCACTGCCGAATTTCTTGTCGAGCATGATCGTTTTTACACCCTCTTTTGCTTCCTCTAAGGTGTTGCAGATCAGAACTCCCTTTCCGAGTGCCAGACCATCGGCTTTCAGCACGATCGGGAATTTTGCGGTTTCCAGATATTTTTCTGCCGCTTCCGGATCAGAAAATGTCTCGTACGCTGCAGTCGGAATGTTGTATTTTTTCATCAGATCCTTGGAAAATGCCTTGGAACCTTCCAGAATTGCCGCATTCTTTCTCGGTCCGAATACGCGCAGTCCCTCTGCCTCAAATACATCCACAATGCCGCCGACCAGCGGATCATCCATGCCGATCACCGTGAGATCAATTTCTTTTTCTTTGGCAAAAGCAACCAGCTTATCAAACTCCATTGCTCCAATATCGACACACTCTGCGTATTCTGCAATTCCTGCATTTCCCGGAGCGCAGTAAATCTTGTCTACTTTCGGGCTCTGTGCCACTTTCCATGCAATGGCATGTTCTCTTCCGCCGCTTCCTACAATCAATACTTTCATCGCTCTTACTCCTTTATCTTTACGTGTCCGTCTTCTACCGTTACTTTTCCATTTGCAATCAGATCAATCGCACGCGGCATAATCACCCATTCAGCCTCTTCCATGACGCGCTGCTGAAGCACCTTTGGCGTATCGCCCTCATGTACCTCGACTGCCTTCTGCAAAATGATCGGGCCAGTGTCTGTTCCGCCGTCCACAAAATGAACCGTTGCTCCCGTCACTTTAACGCCACGGGAGAGAACTCCCTCATGCACCTTCAGACCATAATAACCCGTTCCGCAAAATGACGGAATGAGAGATGGATGAATATTGATGATTTTGTTCGGGTACGCATCCACAATGCTCTGTGGAATAACAACCAGACAGCCCGCCAGCACAACAAGATCCACATGGTAAGACTGTAATTTTGCAAGCAGCGCCTCGTTGAACGCTTCTCTTGATTCAAAGGTTTTCGGGGAAAGGCATACCGCATCAATCCCTTTCTTCTTCGCACGTTCCAGCGCATATACACCTGCGTTGTTGCTGATGACGACGGAAACCTCTGCGTTTGTGATGGTTCCCGCATCAATCGCATCCAGAATGGCCTGAAGATTCGTGCCGCCGCCCGAAACAAGAACTGCTAAGCTTAGCATAACTGTACTCCTTTTTCACCGTTTTCAATGTGACCGATCACATACGGTGTATCACCGGTGGAACGGATTGCTTTCATTGCCGTATCAACATCTTCCGGATCTACAGCCAACACCATACCGATACCCATGTTAAAGGTGTTGTACATCATCTGCTCATCGATATTGCCTTTCTTTGCCATAAGGCTGAAGATCGGCGGTACGGTGTAGCTGTCTTTCTGTACAACAGCTACTGTGTTGTCCTTCAGCATACGCGGAATGTTCTCATAGAATCCACCACCGGTAATATGGCTGCAGGCTTTTACGGTCACACCGGCATCTTTGATTGCACGGAGTGCCTTGACATAAATACGGGTCGGTGCAAGCAGTGTTTCACCGAGTGTTGCACCCAGTTCATCATAATATGTATTTAAGGAATCTTTCGTCATATCAAATACTTTGCGGACGAGAGAAAAACCGTTGCTGTGAACACCGGTGGAAGCCATGCCGATCAGCACGTCCCCGGCTGCCAGATGCTCACCGGTGATCATGTCCTTTTTGTCGCAGACGCCAACAGCAAACCCTGCCAGATCGTATTCATCCGCCGGCATCAGTCCCGGATGCTCTGCTGTTTCGCCACCGATCAGTGCAGCATCGGACTGCAGACAGCCTTCTGCAACGCCTTTTACGATCGAAGCAATTTTCTCCGGGTAATTTTTTCCACATGCAATGTAGTCCAGGAAGAACAATGGTTCTCCGCCGGCACAAGCGATATCATTGACACACATAGCAACCGCATCGATGCCGATGGTGTCGTGCTTGTCAAGAATCATGGCGAGCTTCACCTTGGTTCCGCATCCATCTGTTCCGGAAAGCAGCACCGGCTCTTCCATTTCTTTAATTTTTGCCAGAGAAAACGCGCCGGAAAAACCGCCAAGGCCGCCTAATACCTCCGGACGCATGGTTTTCTTTACATGCTCTTTCATTAATTCTACTGATTTGTATCCAGCCTCAATATCTACTCCTGCGTTCTTGTAATCCATGGTGAACCTCCCTTATCTTTTATGTTCTTATTTACTGTAGTTACGGTATCCTGTCTCCTGCAGTCTGGCATCCTTTGCCTCGACCTGCTCTTTCATTTCCTGTGTGTATGCTTTCAGCTTTTCAAGCAGCTCCGGATCAGACGTGGCAAGAATTTTTGCTGCCAGAATTCCGGCATTTGCACCGCCGTTGATGGCAACCGTTGCAACCGGAATGCCGCTTGGCATCTGTACGATGGAGTACAGGGAATCACGGCCTCCAAGTGATGTGGTATGCATCGGAATTCCGATGACCGGCATCGGGAAAATAGCTGCACACATGCCCGGCAGATGAGCTGCCATACCAGCACCTGCAATGATAACCTTGAATCCTTTTTCTTCAGCAGTTTTTGCATACTCAAAAAATACATCCGGCTCACGGTGTGCGGAGATAATTTTCATCTCATACTCAATTCCAAATTTTTCCAGCATGTCGGCTGCCTTGCTCATTACCGGCATATCTGAGTCACTACCCATCACAATTCCTACTTTAGCCATGTTATTCTCCTTTTCTGATTAACTGTTCTAAGCGTTATCCATTAGTAACGCTTATATTTTTGTTTTAATCATTCAGTTCTGCTTATAATATACTAAGCAGGCGCTAAAATGTCAACCCATAATCAGGCAAAAGGTTCATTTAATTCTTCGGTTCCCGGCAGAACAAATCTTCCCTGCTCGATGAGCGGGATTATCGTTCCGTCCGCTTTTTCGACCGTAACCGACTGCAATTCCCGGTACGGAATTGTGATATCCGTATGACACCCGAAGTATGCCTTCGACGGATCTTCCTTCCGTTTTGCAGAAACTTCATTCTCGCGTGCAATCACTTCTTTTCCGTCCGGATTGTACATCGGACAATCTTCCGCCCATGCATAGCAGGTGTCTCCCATTGCAAAATGCGGACCCATCTTCTCTGCAATCAGAATCGGCAGCTTTCCGGCAATCCCATACCGTTCCGCCATCACATACGCAGTCGTATTTGTTCCGATTGCAAATTCTCCGATGGGCAGTGTTTTGTGGTGATACAGCAGATTTTCTTCTATATAAATATGATTGTCCTCTTCTTTTTCGAAGTTCCTGCAATCATATGCGGTAATCATACCATCCGTCAGCGTCAGTCGCAGATCACGGTAATACAGTTGATTCAGATAAACGCCTGTCACATGAAGCACACCCGTTGTACCGGTAAGAAGTGGTGAGGTAAACACCTCTCCAACCGGAATGTTACAGTCAGCAACACAATTTTCAAAGTTTGTTTCCTTTTGCGGATTTTGAAGGGAATGCAGCATCACGCGAAGATCCGTCTTATTTTCCCCTTTTCCAAGTATATGTACAGAAACGCCCTCATCAAGCGCATCAATCAGGTGCTGCTGAATACGTTGATATTTCTCGTAATCGAGCGTGTTAATCTTTACGATTTCCCGGAAAATTTCTTCGTACCGCCGGTCAATTTCCGGCATCGGATAGGCGATGATCGTATAGCTGTACTCATCCTCCTTGATATACCGGTTCACAATCTGTCCCGCTTCGTTCTGATAATTGACACGAAGCTTCTGCTGGCGCTCATTTAAGTGCAGTGCCTGCTTTTTATTCACCGGCTCAAACGGAACCTCGCCGAATGTTTCAACGACTGCGGGACCGGCATAGCCGTCAGCAAGCTCTTTGTATGCGTCATACGTAACCTGCATCGCACGAAGCCGTCTCTTTACCAGATCTTCATTTAAATACAATGCTTCATCGTTTCTGTGGTCGTAATCATACTGCTTGTTCGCAGATGCACCGGCAGTCCAGTTCCGCCGCGCACCACGGGAAAGTACCGGTTCAAGGCCCATCTCGCGGAACTGCAGAACAGCTGCGCGGATCATGCGTTCAAATCCGATATGAAAACGAATACTTACTGTTTTCTTTTTTGCCAAATCCTTTCGCGCCACGAGAAAGCCCCTGCGGAAGCCCTCGGTAAAGGTTTTTGCCATTGCATCAATTTCTTCCTGATCAAGCGTATTCAGGAAACGGGCGGTACCTTTTTCATTCTCGGTGATGTATTCTCCGTATCGGTACAGATACCGCAAGTCCGTCAAATCTGACTCCATTACGATATCTTTGATAAAACGCAGGGATGGATCCACCATCTCACGCACCTGATATTCCTGACGTTCCTCTGCATAATCGCTCACGTACCAGTAAATGCTCTCCTTTACGTACTGCCCGGATGGCAGCGTCTCCTCTTCAAACATTGCATAGAGTTCGAGATACAGCTCCATCGCTGCAGTCAGTTCCTGCAGACGGTCCTCATAGATCCACGCTGCAGCATTTCCAAGCTCCCGATATAGCCAGCAAAGGCTTCTGCCATATGTTTCCCCAAGCGCCCGAACCGCAAATGCCGGGTTTCCGTATGAGGTCTCATACCGTTCCCCGATCACATCCTCATACGGCTCGCGGTTGAAAACAGACAGTTCCTCCTCCGATGCTGTTTTCAGACAGTCTTCCGCAATTCTGGTACGGATCTGATCCATCTTACAGAGATACTGCGCCATCTGTGTGAAGAAATCGCGATACGGCAGTGGAACGCTTCTTTCCGCCGGGATCTGGTGAATTCGCTCGATCGCAAGCTCGTATCGCTCCCTGAGCAGATCCTGTGTGCCATTTTCCTGTCTTTCTTTCATTCTTTAAAATTCCTTTCTCGTTTCTTTTCTTCCCTATGCACCTGGATCGTCTTCGAAATAACGATGTACCAGATTGTTTCCGTTTCCCAGGCCATATTTGAAAAAGTCCCGCATACGCTTTTCAGTAAAAGGGGCATCCCCGTGCCCCTTTGTTCTTTCTCTTAGTCCTGTTTTTCTTTCCGGTCATCAAGGATGGTTCCATTTTTGATACTGTTCTCGAGAAGCTCTTCCATATAACTCCAGATCTCCTCGGAGCCGGTTGCTGTCTTCTCATTTCGCTTTAACGGTTGGGAAATTCGCACCTTGTGATTCATCCAGTCTTTTCCACCGTTCTCATAATTTAAGAGCATCGGCTGAAAATTGTCCATTACATGGGCAAAGCGCGCCTCCGGAGTTTCATACGCTTCAAATTCGCGCCAGAGTTCCATCAGCTTCTTTCCCTGATCCTCCGGCAGCAGACCATAGATGCGATCAGCAGCCTTCTGCTCCCTTTCCTCTTTTGTCTTATTTGCTTCGGCATCATACGCATACGTATCGCCCGCATCAATTTCCACGAGATCGTGGATCAGAAGCATGAGCATCGTTCTGCCGATGTCAATTTTTTCATTGGAATACTCCTGCAGCAGAAATGCCATCACCGCCATATGCCATGCATGCTCCGCGTCATCCTCCTGGCGGGAATATCCACGGATGTGTGTCTGCCGCAGAATCTGTTTTTCTTTGTCAATCTCAAGAATAAAATCCAGTTGTTTTTCAAAACGTTCGCGATCCATTTGTTTTTCCTTTTTATCTGAAATATTTTGTCTTATCGTATTCCGATCAGAAACAGTGCCAGCCATGCGACCAGCATCCCTCCGCATGTGATTGAGCCAAGAACTGACATTCTGTGGCTGACCTGTTCTTCCCGGAAGCTCTTCATACCCACATAGAAACCGTATCCCGACAGTAAAAAGGAAAACAGTCCTGCCCCTCCAAGAAAAATACCTCCCTTCCCGCGGAAGGCAAACGATACGACCGAAGCCAGCAGAAACAGAAAGACCGAAGCGCCTGCCATATAGAGGGCCTCCTTCCCGCCTTCCGACTGCTTTCGGACAAAATTATAATTATACTTCTTCCTCGCCATATTTCCATCTCCTGATTTTATTGCAGATCAAGAATGCGCCGCAGCCAATCATGGCTCCAAGCGTATTCAAGATCAGATCATCTACATCAAAGCAGCCCACCTTGGTAATAAGCTGAATCGTTTCCACACAGAGGCTGAACAGAAAACCAAGAAGTGATACTTTCCAGAAGCTCTCCATTTTTTTGTGCATCACCGGAACGATAAATCCAAACGGCAGAAAGCCAATCACATTGCCCGCAAGATTTAAAAATGCGGCAAGCAGCCCCACCTGTTCACGATAAATCCAAAACCGTCTGATTTCCTGAAACGGCACCAGATTGTAGCGGTAATCCAGTTCAAAAAAACTTCTTCTTCCGTATTCTTCTGCAAAAAACAGAAAATAAACGAGTGCGAGAAGATAGATCAGAAAGAAAAACCGTCCGACCGTGCGGATTCTCTCTTTTGTCTCCTGCTTCATATTTTTCCCCTTTCTGCGTGATTCTCCCCTCAATATCTGTCCTATACGCTCTATCAGAAACGCCGGCATACCTCATCGGCGCACGCGCTTCCGAAATATCCCGGCATTTTTTCTTTTTCAGGCACCTGTCAAGCGGCTATTCGCAATCCGCTTCGCTACTTGCTCATAGCCGAATAGCTGCTTCGCAGCTTATCAGGAGTGGCTTGTACCACTCCTGATACAAGCAAGTCCCAACCCACTGCTTATTGCCCCACGCAATGGAAGCAGGGGACTTGCTTGATTCGGTTAAAACATGATTTCCCCGCGTCGTTTCAGCAGGCCTGCCCCGCTTACAATCATCAGGATACCGGTTGCCACGCCAACGACAACCAGGACAGCACCCATGGCAATATTTCCACCACCGACACGTCCCATGGTTTTATAGATTTTTTCATTCATAACGCAAAACTCCTTTTTGCCGTGCACGATATTCTATTTGACACCATACTCCTCATAATATGCGTCAATGGCAGCTTTCATCTTGTCATCGATCTGGATTTTGCCCTGGCACGGACGGTTGTACAGATACGTGATTACGTCCTCCATTGTTACAATCGCGTTTGCCGGGAAACCATAGGTCTCCTGAATTTCCTCGAGTGCACTCTTGTCACCTTTTCCACGCTCCATACGGTTTAAGGATACCATCAGTCCCTTGATCTCCACATTTCCCTGGGCCTGGATGATCGGGAAGGTTTCCTCGATGGATTTTCCGGATGTGGTAACATCTTCTATAATGACAACGCGGTCACCGTCTTTGATTTTGCTTCCGAGCAGCAGTCCTGCATCCCCGCCGTGATCTTTTGCTTCTTTTCGGTTGGAGCAGTAGCGTACTTCCACACCATAAAGTTCATGAATGGCAATCGCTGTTACGACACTCAGCGGAATTCCTTTATATGCCGGTCCGAACAGAACGTCGAAGTCCAGTCCGTAATTGTCGTGGATGGCTTTTGCATAATACTCACCGAGACGTTTTAACTGACTGCCGGTTACGTAAGCACCCGCATTCATGAAAAACGGGGATTTTCTTCCGCTTTTCAGGGTAAACTCTCCAAATTTTAATACCTGGCTCTCGACCATGAATTCAATGAACTCCTGCTTGTACTGTTCCATCTTTTTTCCTCCATATTTTCAGGAACCGGCATCTTTTTTGAAGCTCTTTTTTGAATCACTTTCTTGCACAGTAAAGCAGCAAATGTTTTACTGCCACGTGAACCGTAATTCTGCTCTCACATGCCGTCCGTTTTTATTCTATTCTATTTTATACTATCATAAAATCTTCTTTTTTTCCAGTCCTGGCATTATATTTTCACATAAGTTGTTACAGCCCTGTTATAGTTCACTGATCCCCAGTAACCCTGCATTTCCTGTAAATCAAAAAAAATCCCCCCGCTTTGATCGGCAGCCTTTTACCTGACAATCAGTAAAAGTCTGCTGATCACTCTCGCAGAGGGATTTTTCTGTATAACTTCTTTAGAAATCTACTTCTGTATCATAGTAACAGCATTTCAGCAGTTTTTCCATTTCTTCTACGGATGGCTGTCTCGGGTTTGATCCGGTGCAGGCATCAGCAATGGCATTTACTGCGATTTCGTGCAGCCTCTCCAGAAATACCTCTTCCGGAACGAAGCCCTGCTCGGTCGGATAGCTGTCCTTGCCGTAGTTTTTAATGCAATGCGGAATGTTCAGTTTATCATTCATACCGCGCAGATAGTCGATGAGAAGTTTTACCTTTTCTTCTGTTGTTTCACCACCAAGCTTCATCTCATCTGCAATCACTGCGTAACGCTTTGCCGCCGTCTCGTCTTTTGCATTGAATGCAATAACCTTCGGCAGATACATGGCATTTGCTGCGCCGTGAATCAGATGCGCACCATAATCAGCGAATGCTGCACCTGTCTTATGTGCCATAGAGTGAACAATGCCAAGAAGTGCATTGGAGAATGCCATACCGGCAAGACACTGTGCATTGTGCATGCTGTCACGTTTTTCCATATCTCCGTTGTAAGAGTCTACCAGGTCTGCCTGAATCATCTTGATGGCATACAGTGCCAGCGGATCGGTAAAATCACAGTTAGCGGTAGAAACATATGCCTCGATTGCATGGGTCATAGCATCCATACCGGTATGCGCAACCAGCTTCTGTGGCATCGTCTCTGCCAGATCCGGATCTACAATTGCGACATCCGGGGTGATCTCAAAGTCTGCCAGCGGATATTTGATTCCTTTTTCATAGTCCGTGATAACAGCAAATGCAGTTACCTCAGTTGCAGTTCCTGATGTTGAAGAAATTGCGCAGAAATGAGCTTTTCTGCGAAGCTTCGGCATTCCGAATACCTTACACATTTCCTCAAAGGTGATATCCGGATATTCATATTTGATCCACATTGCCTTTGCTGCGTCGATCGGAGAACCGCCGCCCATCGCTACAATCCAGTCCGGCTGAAATTCTTCCATCGCTTTTGCTCCGCGCATAACAGTCTCTACCGACGGGTCAGACTCGATTCCTTCAAAGAGCTGCACTTCCATGCCGGCCTCTTTCAGATAATCTACTGCGCGATCCAGAAAGCCAAAGCGTTTCATAGAGCCGCCGCCCACGCAGACCATTGCGCGTTTTCCTTCGAATGTTTTCAGTGCTTCTAAGGCACCCTTTCCGTGATACAAATCTCTTGGTAATGTAAATCTTGCCATTGTTCAGAACCCCTTTCTTGTTTTGCTTCTGATCGACGGCTCCGGCAGATCAGATCAACAGATTTTTTGTTTTCTGCTCTCTGTTCGAACCGCCTTTTGTCTTTTGTTTTCGACTTTGTTATTATTATAACAAACTTTTCAGGGGATTACCAATACAAAAATGATATCTTATAATATTAATTATACATGTCTTATTTACTATCGCACAGCCCCGATCAGCGAACAAATATCATCGACGTTATGACGTCTCATATACTCTTCGATACCGCGAACCGTTTCCACCGTAGCATATGGGTTAAAGAAGTTGGCTGTTCCGATGGAAACTGCCGTTGCACCTGCCAGAATAAACTCCAGTGCATCTTCCGCCGAGGAAATTCCTCCCATTCCGATCAGAGGCACTTTCACTGCCTGCGCCACCTGATATACCATACGCACCGCAATCGGTTTCACAGCCGGGCCTGACATGCCTCCCGTCTTATTCGCAATTGCAAACTTCTGTCGCTCAATATCAATTTTCATACCTGTCAGCGTATTGATCAGCGACAGCACATCTGCGCCCCCCGCCTCCGCTGCCCGGGCCATCTCTGTAATATCTGTCACATTCGGACTCAGTTTCATGATAATCGGCTGTTTCGCATACTTTTTGACTTCTTTTGTAATCGCTTCAACTGCTTTTGGATCCTGTCCGAACGCAATACCGCCCTCTTTTACATTTGGGCAGGAAATATTAATTTCCAGAAGATCCACCGGTTCCGAAGCCAGACGCTCCACAACCTCACAGTAATCCTCCGTTGTCTTTCCGCAGACATTCACAATAATCTTCGTATCAAACTGTTTCAAAAACGGAATATCCCGCTTGCAGAACACATCAATTCCGGGGTTCTGCAGTCCGATCGCATTCAGCATACCGCCGTAAACCTCAGCAATCCTCGGTGTCGGGTTGCCCGGCCACGGTACATTGGCAACACCTTTTGTTACAACCGCACCAAGCTCCTTTAAATCTACAAACTCACTGTATTCCGCTCCGGAGCCAAACGTACCGGAAGCTGTCATTACCGGGTTTTTCAGTTCCACACCCGCCAGATTCACACTTGTCTTCATCGTTTTTTCTTCCTCCTCGCGCTGTTACAGTTCAATTTCTGTACTCAAAAAGACCGGTCCGTCTTTGCAGATCCGTTTATTGTGTACATGCGAATGTTCATCCACCTCCGCAGACTGGCATACACATGCAAGACATGCACCTACACCGCATGCCATCTTTTCTTCCATCGAAATCCAGCACGGAATTCCCTTTTCCAGACCGTATGCCTTGATCGCACGCAGCATCGGCGCCGGGCCGCAGGCAAAAATCACATCTGCTTCCAGATGATCCTCGCGCACCACATCCATCACGTTACCCTTCACACCGGCACTTCCATCCTCCGTTGCAATATGAAGATCTCCTGCGGCTGCAAACTCCTCATTTAAGAACAGTTCGTCACGGTATCCGCAGCAGATAATGGTATCGCTTCCAAGCTCCTTTGCCGTCTGCAGCATCGGCGGAACGCCAATACCGCCGCCCATCAGCATAACGCGTTTTCCCTTACCTTCCTCAAGCGGGAAACCATTGCCAAGCGGTCCTAAAATGTCCACCTCATCTCCCGCTTTCAAGTGGGAGAACTCCTCGGTGCCGGCACCTGCCACACGATACACAATTCTGAGTTTTCCTCCTTCGCGGTCAATTTCGCTAAGAGAAATCGGTCGCGGCAGAAGACGGCTGCCATCTTTTGAAAACAGAGAAATAAACTGTCCTGCCTTCGCCTCTTTTGCAATCACTTTTGTGGAAATCCACATACTGTAAATCCCTTTTGCAATGCACTCCTGACTTTCCACAGTGCAGCATTCTTTAATTTTCATAGCTTTTACCATTCCTTTTTGTTTTCTTGAATCGGCGAAAAGCCCAAAATATCTTCTGGCGGATGCAAGATCCCCAGGCAGACTTTTGAGCTTTTCACCCTGTGTTTCTTCTTATTTGGCAGCAGCAAGCGCTCCGCTGATATCCTCAACCATATCCTTTACGGCTGCTCTGGAAGCGTCAGCAAAGTTATTTGCACCAAACTCGGCATATTTATCCTGTTTGTATGCAGCAATGATACCTCTGGAAGAGTTTACAATTGCACCAAGTCCATCTTCGTTGAAGAAGTGAACAAGATCTTTTCCTTTTCCGCCCTGTGCGCCGTAGCCCGGTACCAGAATGTAGGCTTTTGGCATAACCTTACGCAGTACTTTTCCCATTTCCGGATATGTAGCTCCGACAACGGCTCCCACATAGCTGTAATCATCGCCCATGTGCTCCTCGCCCCATGCGGCAACCTGCTCACCAACCCACTCATACAGCGGGCGACCGTCAATCATGCGATCCTGGAATTCGCCACTGGACGGATTCGAGGTTTTTACAAGAACGAAGATTCCTTTTTTCTCCTCTTTGCAGACTTTGATAAACGGTTTTACGCCATCCGAACCAAGGTACGGGTTGACTGTTGCAAAATCCTCATGGAATCCGGCATAGGATTTGCTTCCAACCTGTACATGGCCGAGATGACCAACGGCATATGCCTCGGAAGTAGAACCGATATCACCTCGTTTGATATCTCCGATGACAACGAGTCCTTTTTCCTGGCAGTAGGAAACGGTTTTTTCATATGCAGCCATTCCGGGAACGCCGAACTGCTCGTACATCGCAACCTGCGGTTTTACTGCCGGAATCAGATCGTATGTCGCGTCTACAATTGCTTTGTTGAACTGCCAGATCGCTTCTGCAGCTCCCTCAAGTGTCTCGCCGTATTCAGCAAATGCTTTTTTCTGTACGTGCTCCGGTACATAGTTCAGCATTGGATCCAGACCTACAACGATCGGTGCATTTGTTTTTTTGATGTTTGCAATCAGTTTGTTAATCATCTGCTTCTTCTCCCTCTTTTCTCTTTTCTTTCAACCATTACTCTGCTTCGTATACAATCTTGCCGCCACACACGGTCGCCATGACTTTTCCTTTAACCTTTTTGCCACCAAACGGAGTATTTTTTCCCTTGGAAACAAAATTTTTCGGATCAATCACATACTCTGCTTTCGGGTCGATCACAACCACATCCGCATCCATGCCAAGTGCAAGGGAACCCTTTTTGTCCAGATGCAGAATTTTCGCCGGATTGTAGCTCATCTTCTCCGCCATTTGCATCGGAGTGATAATCTCTGTATCCACCAGTTCTGTTATGGTAAGTGCCACGCTCGTCTCAAGTCCGACAATACCAAACGGGGCTTTTTTGAAGGACTCCTGCTTTTCTGTCTGCGCATGTGGTGCATGGTCGGTGCTGATGACGTCGAACACATCCTCTTTGAGTCCCTGACGCAATGCCTCAAGATCCTCTTTCGTACGGAGCGGCGGATTCATCTTATAGTTGGTATCCCCCTTTACGATATCGTCACTGCAGAGCGTAAAGTGATGCGGGCAGACCTCGGCTGAAATCGAAACACCGGCCTTTCTCGCCTCACGCACCATATCTACGCTCTCCTTCGTTGAGCAATGGCACAGATGAAGATGTGCGCCGGTTTCTGCAGCAAGCACGATATCTCTCGCAACAATTGTATTCTCTACCGAATTGGTAATGCCCGGAAGATGCCACTCCCGCGAATTCGCGTCCTCGTTCATACAGCCGCCGTTTACCAGATTTTTATCCTCACAGTGTGCAAGAACCGGAATATTTTCTTTTGCGGCAATCTCCATCGCTTCTTTATAGAGCAGCGCATTCATCACAGATTTTCCGTCTTCACTGATCGCCGGGATACCGGCTTTTACCATGCCTTCAATATCGGCAAGCTCCTCGCCGTTTTGTCCCATCGTGATGGCTCCTGCCTGCAGAACGTGGATCGGTGAGAAACGTTCTGCCTTGATTGTTACATAATTGACACGATCCGGGCTGTCGATAACCGGTTTTGTATTCGGCATTGCCACAAGCGTTGTCACGCCTCCTCTTGCGGCTGCCATTGAACCACTCTCAATATCTTCTTTATATGTCTGCCCCGGATCGCGGAGATGTACATGCATATCAATGATGCCCGGCATGACATAGCAGCCTTTTGCATCTATTATCTGCGCATCTTTTACGCGGATCCCTTTTTCAACCCGTGTAATGACGCCGTTTTCGATCAGGACATCACTGATTTCGTCTTTCTGGGTGGCCGGGTCAATAACCTCGCCATTTTTGATTAAGATACTCATCTTACGTTCTCTGATCCTTTCTTTTTCTTCTGACCGGATTCCGGTCCTTCTTTCCTGCCGTTTCCATTTTTTCTGAAAACAGCAGTGTTTTCTTCTCTCCTATCATACACGAAATCTTTCCTGAAATAAAGAGTTTTTTCTTGACTTTTTCGATTTGCAAGATTATAATGGTGTCAATCGAGAAGATGTTGAGATGTAATACGTGGTCACTAGCTATTAGAGATTATATTAGCATTCACCTTCAATATAATCTGTAATAGCTGGTGAATTTTTTTTACCAAAAGTTCACTCGCTTATGGGGAAACATTGCATTCCCACATCATGCTTATTTTTAATTTTATGGAGGTAACTCACAATGAACAAGGGAACAGTGAAATGGTTTAACGCAGAGAAGGGCTATGGCTTCATCACAGGCGAAGACGGAAACGATGTATTCGTACATTTCTCCGCTATCCAGGGTGAAGGCTTTAAAACTCTTGACGAAGGTCAGGCAGTTACTTACGATCTTACCGAGGGTGCTCGCGGAATGCAGGCTTCCAACGTTGTTAAATGCTAATTAACCATAAACGAAAAGCCGGAGGATGTATGTCCTCCGGTTTTTTTGTGTCCACCCGCAGACAAAGGATCCTGCTTGCAGCATTCTTTCCTGTTTACGCGGATAGCAATCCTCCCCCAACATAAAAAGCGCTTATCACATTCCCAGATTTTCATCTGTCCGTGATAGGCGCTTTTATTTTCTCTGACTTTCTCTGTCATACATATCAAGTATTGATCCTGTGAACCAATTTGATTATTCTGCTGTACTTTCACCGGTAGAATCCGTATTGCTTTCACTTGCGGTGTCTGCCGTGCTGTCGGAAGACGAATCGGAAGTGTCATCTGCTGCGTCTGTGTCTTCATCGTCACTGTCGCTTGATGTGTTGGTATTGGTCAGATAATTCTGAATATCCGTAACATTCATCGTGGTGGTTTCAGTTGTGCGGTTTGCTTTTTTCTCTGCTACAGAGTTCTGGTAAACTGCCATTGAGAACCAGCCGATCAGTGCTGCCAGGACAACAACAAAAGCGGTAACTTCCAGTCTTGTGATCCATCTTTCCCGTCTCATGATTTTTTCACGGTTCGCTTTTTCTTTTTTATAGCGGTCAACTTTTTCCTGACTCATGTTTTTCTGCTTCTCCTTTGATTTTTAGGAAGCGCACTGCGGCACTTCCAGACATGTGGAAAATTATACTACATTTTCAACAAAAAGGGAAGAGCAAAGTTATAATACAACGATAATTCCGCCATCGTTCGCATACATACTGCTGACACCCTGTGTGTCGAGCACAAATGCATCCCGCACGGCAAGGCGTTCCAGAAGCGCTTCTTTTACCATTTCGGCACGCTCCGGGCAGTTGCAATGAGAGATGGCAAGCGTTTTGTTTTCTACATGCTGTGCGTCATTTACAATGGCATCGACCATTTTCATCAGTGCTTTGTTGATGCCGCGCGCCTGATCGAGCTGTACGATATCGCCCTCCGATGTGGCTCCCATAACCGGTTTGATCTTAAGCGCGGATGCAACAAGTGCTTTTGTTTTGGAAAGGCGGCCGTTTTTCCGCAACGTTTCGAGATTTTCCAGCACAAAATAGGTATGCTGTGTGCTGATGTAGAGTTCTACTGTCTCAACTACACGTTCAAAGCTCATACCGGCTTCTTCACACTCCACGATTTTTTTCACAATCAGTGTCTCACCGATGGATGCACTTCTGGAATTAAACACATGAATTTTCAGGTCCTCATCTTCTTCCTGTGCCAGGTTGGCTCCAAGCACTGCACTGTTATAGGATCCGCTGAGCTGTGCGGAAAGCGTTACCGCATAGCAGTGCTTTGCCCCGTTCAGAAATGCCGTGCGGAAATACTCCGGAGACGGGCATGCAGATTTTGGGCATTCCGGGCACTCCGCCACTTTTCTTAGGAATGACTTCTGATCAAATGTTTCGTCATCCAGAATGGATTCACCACCGACTTCCAGTGTCAGCGGTGCAATTTCGATATTTCCTCTTTTTTTCATATCCTCTGTCAGTTCACAGCAGCTGTCTGCAACAATATGAAATCCCATGTATTTTCCCTCCAAACTCTGTCCCGTTCTGTATTTTGCAGCGGCAGGATTTTCCGTTTTTTTATCTCTCTTACCGATCCGCTTCTCAGCCCCACCGTATCTTTTCAAACCTTCTGTCCTGGATCGTATTTTTCGATATTTTGTCATGTAGTTTTGATAACTACATTTTATCATAACATACTTCCCTCTCCATTGCAAAAAGTTTTTTCCTTTTCTTGTCGCACTCCGTTTTTTGCGGTATACTACGAACATACGGTTTTTTTGCTTATCACAGAAAAAGGATTTTTCCATATAGCATTCTTTTGGGAGGTTTTACTATGAAATGGCATTTTTCAGATTCGGTCAGTCTGGAGCTTCTCTCTTTCGCAGAGGCTTCCAAAGCCTGCCTGGCGCTGCCTGGATTTCCCCTCTTTCGGCGCAGTCTGCAGCCGGGACATATTGAATACTGCCGTGCAGAGCTTCTGTCCGGCTGTCTTCTCGGCTCTCTTGCCATCCCGGACAAAGCGCATCCGCTTCGCAACGCGATCTCTCTCGCATTTTATCTTGATTCCACACAGCTTATTCTGGCCGCAGACGCAGAAGAGCTTCCTGCGCTCCAAAAACGGCTTTTTCCCGAGGAACCCTTTGATACTTCCGATGTGTTTCACCTGTTTTTTTCGTTTCTGGAGTCTCTGATCCAGGAAGACATGATCTATCTGCAGAACTTCGAAAAACGACTTGCAACCATCGAGGAATCCCTTCTCGATACCCTCCAAAAAGAACTGGAGCGGACTCTAATCGCAATCCGGCGGGAGCTTCTTGTGTTTCATTCCTATTATCAACAGCTGCTCGATATGTGCGAGATTCTTTCCGAGGATGAAAATCATTTTCTTCCTTCGGAGTGCGCCCGCCAGTTTGCACGCCTCGGAAACCGTGTAGACCGTCTGTACGACCATACGCAGATGCTGCGTGAATACGCTCTGCAGATCCGCGAAATGCAGCAGTCCCAGATCGACCTGCGCCAGAACGATACGATGCGGATTCTGACCGTTGTTTCCACGATTTTCTTTCCGCTCTCACTGATTGCCGGCTGGTATGGCATGAATTTCACACATATGCCAGAACTTTCCGCTCCGCATGCATATGCCATTCTGATCGGTGTCTGCATTCTTATTGTTGCTGTTGAAATTTGGTATTTTAAAAAGAAAGGCTGGTTTTAACTACAGATGATTATTCTGCAGATTACACAATTAAAGAGTTTTATGAACTCTCTGCTCCGCCTCGAAACCTTTGACCGTTTTCCGGTTTCAGAAGCATCCATTACAACGTTTACGACATTTTCGATTGACGGCAGTCTGCACACGGATTTTTTTGATCCAGATGACGCACAGCTGTTAAAAGAAAAAGGACGGACGCGGCTCCTCTGGAAGGACATCAAGTCGTTCTGTTATTCTGTCATCCGCGGAAAACGCACACCGCTGCAATTCAAGTTTGTATTTCAGCTCCCCCAGGCAGCATGTGAAAAGATGATTGCAGACCATGCGCTTCCCTTAGAAGCGGAAAACGTATTCGGCTGCTTTTGGAATTTTCAGTACCGGGACGGAAAGCTTTTACTTACCACCGGAACCTCCCTTAAAATCTTTACGATGGACAAGTCGCTCGACCGCGTCTTTGACGAGGAAGTCCGGCAGTTTCTGTCCAAAAACGAAATTGCGTTTGAGGAGCAGCTCTAAGGAACCGCTGTTTTTCCTGACATACCACTCAGAAAGGTTATATCACAATGAATCAGATTATTATGTGGATCATGGCCATCGGCGCCATTCTTGGCGGTGCCGACCGGATTTTCGGCAACCGCTTCGGACTTGGGAAACGGTTTGAGGAAGGGTTTACCCTGCTTGGACCGACTGCACTTTCCATGGCAGGCATTATCTGCCTCACCCCGCTTCTCTCCCGTTTTCTGCGCTTTGCCCTCGTTCCGCTCTGGAACTTCTTCGGTCTTGATGCCGGGCTTCTCTCCGGCATTCTTGCGATTGACATGGGCGGCTACCAGCTTGCCAGAGAGCTTTCTTCTTCACCAGAAATGGTGCGCTACGCCGGACTGGTTGTCGCGGCGACACTGGGATGCACCATTACCTTTACCATTCCGGTCGGCATGGGAATGCTTTCCGACAGAGATCGTCTCTTTTTCTCCCGCGGCATGCTGATCGGTACCGGTACTCTTCCGGTCACTCTGCTTGTCGGTGGACTTCTCTCCGGGCTTTCTTTTCTGCAAATTGTACTCCAGTCGCTTCCGGTGCTGCTTTTCTGTTTTCTTCTGATGTTCGGCATCTGGCGTTTTCCGGATCAGACGGTACGCGCGTTCACCGTATTTGCAAATGTCATCCGGCTTCTGACCACAATCGGCCTGATCGCAGGTGCATTTTGCTATATGACCGGCTTTTCCCTGCTCCCGGAGCTTACCGCGTTAGAAGACGCAATGGCAGTTGTCTCGTCCATTGGCATTGTACTGCTTGGCAGTCTTCCGACCGCGGAGCTTTTACAGCGCGTGCTCAAAAAGCCTCTTTCTTTCATTGGAAAGAAAACCGGCATGAATGACAGCAGCGCAGCCGGACTTCTGATGGGAATTGTAAGCCCCGTTCCGGCAATCACGATGATGGAAAAAATGGATGATCGCGGAAAGATCGCAAACGCTGCCTTTCTCGTCTCCGCTGCCTCTGCTATCGCTGCCCATATGGGATTTACGTTCGGAACTGACCCTGATTTTGTTGTCTCTCTTCTTACTGCAAAGCTCGCCGGAGGCATCGTTGCCGTCTGTGCCGCGCTCTTTTTCACCCGGAAACCGGCCTCCCACTAGCGGCAAACGAATGAGGGCAACATATCTCGCAAAGTACGGCTTGCAGATTGCGAATATCCGCTTGACTACAAAAAAGAACCAACGGGTTCTTTTGATCCGTTTTTCGGCTTCAAAAGATTCCGTTGGTTCTTTTAATTTTGAATCTATTTCAATTTTAAAAACTTTTCATGCGGCAGGATTTATTTCAGCATATCCTCCTTGATGATTCCATGCTCTTTCAAGAGATCCCCGACTACATTTCCGTCCACCAGTTTCAGCAGAGGTTTTTTCAGCAGATTCAGTGGTCCCGGAAGCTCGATTTCCAGCGGGGATTTTCCATCCATCAGCTTCACGGAGCTGTCCAGCAGATCGCGGATATCGTAAACGCTGCCCCATACCTCCGGCACGCCGCGATCTACACCGAGAAGTCCATAAACAGCCTCCATTGCGGTACGAACGGAATACTCGGTTGTGAAGATGGTATCTCTCGGGGTCTCTGCAAACTGTCCAAGGAATGCGAAGTTCACGCAGCCATCCGGAATGACATCCGGCCGGTCGCCCTTTCTTCTTGGCATAAAGAATGCTGTAATATATGGCATCATCGTCGGTACGCAGATGGCGCTGTTTTCCGCCAGCTCCGGAATCTGATCAACCGGCACGCCGAGATGGTACAGCCACTCTTCTGTGATCTCTTTACCGGTGCACTCTTTCATCGGTTTTTTCACATAATCGCCCGGTACATCCGTAAACAGGCTGTAAACCCATACGCATACCTTGTCTTTATCCTGCTCCTTGAACTGTCCCTGACGGTTGATAGTCCAGCTTAAAAGCCACTTGGAATCCTGGCAGCTTACGATACCGCCCGTAACAACCTTTCCGGTTCTCGGATCACGCTTACAGATATTGGTGATATATGGAATGATCTTGTCGTCGAGTGTAGTGATCGTTGCGGATTCCCAATTTGTCTTTGCAATATCGGAGCAGAATTTCTCCGGATGTCCAAAGGACGGATCCTGTTTTGCAATGTTTTTCC
>ENA-OUQM01000729-OUQM01000729.1-human-gut-metagenome-genome-assembly--contig:-NODE-729-length-20791-cov-8.144435_pt1 | contig 20791 bp, 18 predicted proteins | sample MGYA00237949_ERZ548830 | MGnify/ENA primary metagenome ERZ548830 (study PRJEB26490, sample SAMN05194706) | human gut metagenome | biome: terrestrial biome; feature: human-associated habitat; material...
GTGTGCTTGACAAGGTGGCCGAAAAGTACGGCCACACCTTCCACTACACCGACGCTGCCATGGGCGGCGAAGCCATTGACAAGTACGGTGACCCGCTGCCCCAGCACGAGCTGGACAAGTGCCTTGCTGCGGACAGCGTCCTGCTGGGTGCCGTGGGCGGCCCCAAGTGGGAGGGCCTGCCCGGTGAGCAGCGCCCGGAGAAGGGCCTGCTGCGTCTGCGTGCAGGCATGGGCCTGTACTCCAACAACCGCCCGGCCAAGATCTGGCCGCAGCTGGCTCCTGCCAGTCCCCTGAAGCCCGAGATCGTGGCACAGGGCATCGATTTCATCATCGTGCGTGAGCTGATTGGCGGCGTATACTTTGGCAATCACGAGACCCACACCCTCGCCAGCGGCGAGAAGCAGGCCATCGACTCCATGCCCTACGCGGAGCACGAGATCGAGCGCATCGGCCGCATCGGCTTTGAGACCGCACGCAAGCGCCGCAAGAAGCTGTGCTGTGTGGACAAGGCAAACGTTTTGGACACCAGCCGCCTGTGGAGAAGCGTGATGCACCGCCTGCAGGCCGAATACCCGGATGTGGAATACAGCGAGATGTTCGTGGACAACTGCGCCATGCAGATCGTCAAGAACCCCGCCCAGTTCGACGTGATCGTTACCGAGAACATGTTCGGCGACATCCTGTCGGACGAGGCTTCCATGATCACCGGCTCCATCGGCATGATCCCGTCCTCCTCTCTGGGCGACGGCACCCGCGGCCTGTATGAGCCCATCCACGGCTCGGCCCCCGATATTGCGGGCAAGGACATCGTGAACCCCACCGCCTGCATCCTGTCTGCCGCCATGATGCTGCGCTACTCCTTCGGCATGGCCGAGGAGGCCGATGCCATTGAGACCGCTGTGAACAAGGTGCTGGACAAGGGCCTGCGCACCGCCGACAACATGAGCGAGGGCTGCACCTGCCTTGGCTGCACCGCCATGGGCGATGCCATTCTGGCCGAGATCTGAAAAAGACGAACCCTCTCAGTCACCTTCGGTGACAGCTCCCCCGAAGGGGGAGCTTTATCGGTGCTTTCCGTCAGATGCAAAAAGCTCTCCCTTTCGGGAGAGCTGGCAAAGCCATCAGGCTTTGACTGAGAGGGTTTCATACAACACAAAAGGAGCGGCTCCGCGCGGAGCCGCTCCTTTTATGTTATGTGTGCAATCAAATTTACTTGGTGCCGTAGATGCGGTCGCCTGCGTCGCCCAGACCGGGAACGATATAGCCGTTCTCGTTCAGGTGGTCGTCCTGTGCACCGAGGTAGATGTCCACATCGGGGTGTGCCTCGTGCAGGGCCTTGATGCCTTCCGGAGCGGCGATCAGGCCGATGAACTTGATGCGCTTTGCGCCATGCTTCTTGATCTGGGTGATGGCATCAATGGCGCTGCCGCCGGTAGCCAGCATCGGGTCCAGAACCAGAACATCACGCTCTGCGATATCCTGCGGCAGCTTGCAGAAGTACTCCACGGGCTGCAGGGTCTCCTCGTCGCGGTACAGGCCGATGAAGCCCACCTTTGCGGCGGGCAGCAGGGTCAGCATACCGTCCAGCATACCCATGCCTGCGCGCAGGATGGGCACCAGAGCCAGCTTGCGGCCAGCCAGCACCTTGGTCTTTGCCATGGTGATGGGTGTTTCGATCTCCACCTCTTCCAGAGGCAGGTCACGGGTCGCTTCGTAGCACAGCAGGGTCGCGATCTCGCCAACGAGGTCACGGAACTCCTTGGTGCCGGTCTGCTTGTTGCGCAGAATGCTCAGCTTGTGCTGCAGCAGCGGATGCTCAACGATCATCGGGGTCATAAAAACACGCTCCTTATTTTAAATAGATAACTCTATCGGGTCCAAGATTACGATTTAAAACAGCTCCGCATACGCTTCGCCATGATCAGCGGTTCTCCAGTGCGGTCAGCTTGTCGATGCGGCGCTGATGGCGGCCGCCCTCAAACTCGGTGTTCAGGAAGATGTCCACCAGCTGGCAGGCAAGGCCTGCACCCACTACACGGCCGCCCATGCACAGGGCGTTGGCGTCGTTGTGGCGGCGGGTATACTCGCAGCTGAAGCTGTCGGAGCAGCAGCAGGCACGAATGCCCTTGATCTTGTTTGCTGCCATGCTGATGCCCACGCCGGTGCCGCAGAACAGCAGTGCCTTGCTGCACTCGCCGCTCACAACTGCATCGCAGGCGGGCACGGCCATATCGGGGTAATCCACGCTGTCGGTGCTATGGGTGCCAAAATCGATGTACTCCAGCCCCAGCTCCTTCAGATGCGCCTTGACAGCTTCTTTCAGTTCAAATCCGCCGTGGTCAGCGGCCAGTGCAATGGGTTTTGCCATGGAAATGTTCCTTTCTCTCAGTCACGCAGGGTTTTATGCCTGCTCCTTGTTTTGGGCGGCATTGGCTGCAGCTTCTGCTGCAAGGCGCTCTGCGCGCTCCCGCTCGGCCTGACTCAGGCGGTGGTAGTCCGGCAGCAGAGCCTCCGGCAGCACAGCCTTTCCGGCTTCGGCCATCTGCTTTGCCACAAGGGCCACTGCAGCAGCACGCCCGCCGCGCAGGGCCGCAGGTGCCTGCAGCACGCCCGGCACATTGCCGTATTTATTATAGCACAGAGATGCGCCATCACCAACAAAAAACAGAGGCTTTTTGCAATTTTCTACAAAATCGGCCAGATCTGCCACCGCCCGGGCATCGTCTTCCAGCAGGCGGCTGTGGGTGGCAAGGTCGAACGCGGCACTGTATACCTGCGCACGGCGGGCATCCAGTGCGCACAGCACGGTGCCCTCGCCCGTGTGGGCTGCGGCCAGTGCTTCCAGCGTGGAGACCGGTGCGCACAGCGTTTCCCGCGGGAAGGCCAGACCCTTGACCGCCGCCAGACCGATGCGCAGCCCGGTAAAACTGCCGGGGCCTGCGTTGACACCGTACAAGTCAATATCTGCACAGGTCATGCCGCACATCTTCAGGCAGGTGTCGATCATGGGCATCAGCGTTTCGCTGTGGGTCATGCCTGCGTCCAGATACACCTCGTACAGCAGGCGGTCATCCTGCAAAAGAGCCACACCAGCCGTTTTGCCCGCTGTATCCACAGCTAAGATGTTCATAGCGTTACCCCCTCAATGGTGATCCTGCGGGTGTTCTCGTCCACGCGCTGGATGTCCACCCGGATGGGGTTTTCCAGTGCCAGCAGGTCTGCAAAGTTCTCGCTCCACTCTGCTGCCACAATGGCCCCCTGATCCAAATAATCGTAAAAGCCTGCAGCACACAGGTCGTTCTCAGTGGAAATACGGTACAGGTCAAAGTGCGCCAGCGGCTTTGGGCCGCGGTAGTAGTTCACAATGGCAAAGGTTGGGCTGGACACCGGGTCGGTGCAGCCAAGGCCCTCGGCAAGGCCCTCGGTAAAGGCGGTCTTGCCCGCGCCCAGCCCGCCGGTGAACGCAACCAGCGAACCCGGTGCCAGCACTGCGGCCATACGGGCACCCAGCGCCACCGTCTCGGCGCGGGAGTGGGTGATATATTCTGACATGAAGCTTACCTCATTTTATAAAGCAAAAGGGACGGCAGAATGCTCTGCCGTCCTTTAGTATAATATACTTTGTGCAAAAGTGCAATGCCGTGTGTTGCTTACGCCGCCGCATCCACATCCGCTGCCGTGTAGGGGTTGGGCAGTGCAGCGCTTCGGTCTCCGCTGAGCATCGCATAGGATGCCGCCGCATGGGACCGTCTGCCGCCCTGCTCGTTGTACCAGATGATATCATCGGTGCCGTAGATGCTCTTGGCATAGTCCACGGCCTGTTCCAGCGTTTCGCCCTCGATCATCCGGTTTACAGCGGCCCACAGCATACTGCGGGAATACACCGAGTAGACATTGTTCACATAGCCCATCACCGCCTTGGCACCGCCTGCCAGCAGGCCGTCCGCCATAGAGGTGTCCACATGGCCGTTCTTGCCGTAGAACTCGCAGGTCTCGCTGAGCACGATGCCATTGCCGCGGTAGGCACTGCGGAAGAAATCGCCGTTGACGGCATACATACCGTTCACCTTGACCACGCGGTGGGCCAGCAGGTCAAAGCCATAGCGCAGATCGCTCCAGAAATCCGATCTCTCAGTCAGCAGGATCAGCGGTTCCGTGGCGGTCTTTTTGAACAGCCAGCCGTATTCATAGGTGTAGTACGCGCCGTGGGTGCTCAGGATGCACAGGTCGTAACGGCCCATCCTGCGCAGGTCGGATACGGTAACGGTGGTATCCAGATCCGTCTGCAGGCCCACCGAATCCCAATAGGTCTGCATGTAGGCATAATACGGGTAGCGGGTGCTGTTGATCGTGTTGTCAAACGCATAATAGATCGCCGCCGTGCCCACCCGCTTGTTCTCTGCCAGCTCCTGCAGCTGGCTCTCGTCCAGCTCCGGCAGGGCTGCGGTGTTCTCCTCCTCCGGGTCGGTAAGCAAGATGCCGCCCAGCGCGCCGCAGCTGTAGGTAAAGCTGATCATGCCGTTTTCGGCATCGGTGTAGACAGACCCCTGCTTCACAAGGCCCTGTGCGGTCAGCGCATCCAGCTGCTGCAAAGCAGCATCTGTGCGCTCGTCCTCGGTCATCTGTGCATAGTCGCTGCCTCCGGTCAGTGCGGTCACAGCAGCATCTGCCTGCTGCATCTCGCGCACATCTGTGGCCGAAAGGCTCTGCTGCACAGCCGCCTGTTCTTCCGGCTGCTGTGCAAAAGCCGCTGTGGGCAGCGCTGTGAGCGCGAAAGCCAGAGCGCACAGTGCACACCCAAAACGGCGGAGCATATCGTGTTCCATTCCCATTTCCTCCGGGCATATCTGCCGCCCAATGCGGCACGCCGCCCTTTTCCAGCAGGCATCTTCCTGCCATTTTCTTTGCGCGGCAGGCGCTCTGCAAAGGAGCTTTCTGCTGCACCTTCATTGTAGATGGTGCGGTCTGCTTTGTCAAGCATTCGTGCGGATTTTGCAAAGCTGTCACACCCGGTGGATTGCAAACGGTGTGCAGGCTGTGTATAATAGGATAAACTGGGTTGGTGTTGCCCGCTGCAGCGGCAAAACCCGGTGTGCATCTGGGAACGAAAGGTGGTGCTTTCTTGGAAAGCATTCGACAATATTTTAAACGAACAGATAAGATCTATCTGCTGCTGTGCATCTTCAGCAGCACCATGGCGGTGGTGGCTCTTGCCTCCTGGGCCGCAAAGCAGGGCAACGGTTTTGCCACGGACGAGATCACTGGTGCCATTACCGGCATCGGCGATTACCGCCGCGCGCTGGTGCAGGCCGGTGCGGCGGTGCTTGGCATCGTGATCGCGCTGCTGCTCTCCTGCATCGACTACCGCAGCCTTGTCAAGGTGTGGCCGGTGCATGTAGCCCTGACATGGGGTCTGGTGCTGCCCACGCTGTTCATCCGCAATGTGGCCATCGGCCCGCTGACCATCGGCTTCAACGCCGGTGACACCGACAACTACTCCTGGTACAAGCTGGGCGGCTTTACCTTCCAGCCCACGGAGCTGGCAAAGATCAGCTTTATCCTTACCTTTGCCATGCACCTGAACAATGTGCGCAGCCGCATCAACGAGCCAAAGGAGCTGGTAAAGCTTCTGCTGCATCTGGCCGTGCCCATCCTTATCATCCACATTCAGGGCGACGACGGCACCGCCATCATCTACGCCATCATCGGCTGCTGCATGATGTTTGCAGCGGGCCTGAGCTGGAAGTATATCATCGGTGCCATCTCGGCAGCAGCTGTGGCCGTGGCGGCGGCGTTTGCCTTTTTCAGCGATAAGATCGGCAAGGGCTACCAGTGGTACCGCATTCTGGCCGTTATCGACCCGGAGAATTCCACCGGCTGGGCACCCAACGAAGCCACTTGGAAAAACATCATCTACCAGCAGCAGCGCGGCGAGATCGCCATCGGCTCCGGCGGCATCTTCGGCAACGGCCTGTTCAGCGGCCGGTACTACAGCGTGCCCAATGCCCACAACGACTTTATTCTCAGCTGGATGGGCAATGTCATTGGCTTTGTGGGCCTGTGCATCGTGCTGGGGGCACTGCTGGCACTGGTGATCAAGACCTTTGCCACCGGTGCCCGCAGCGAGGATCTGCTGGGCAGCTACATCTGCGCCGGCATCGGCGGTGCCCTGATGGCTCAGATCGCCGTGAACGTGGGCATGAACCTGCGGGTGCTGCCGGTCATCGGCGTCACCCTGCCCTTTTATTCTGCGGGCGGCAGCTCGGTGCTGATGCTGTATATCTGCGTGGGGCTTGTGCTGTCGGTCTATATGCACAACACAAAGAGCCTGTTCGGGTAAGGCTCTGGCGCACCGGTCTGTCTGTTCATCGTTTTCCACCTCTGTGATCCGGTTTTTTCTGATATACCAGACAAAAAATGGTTCAACTCTCTTGCAATCCGCCTGTACACATGGTAAAATTGTACAGAAGTTTGTAGTTTTATTGTGCAATAGGTGCAATAACTGTGTGGGAGAGTTTGGGGCTCTCCTGTTTTCATGTTATAGGATCAATGGAGTGAATCTAAGTATGACAACTGTAACCACTGCGCCAGAAGCGGAATACTGGCTGCAGACCGGTTGGATGGAGGAGCCCGGCGCAGAGCTTGGCATCCACAAGCCGATTACGATCGATCGTAAGACGAATCTTCACGAGCACCGCGCCTACTGGTGTGTGCGCCGCGCACAGGATATCTTCTTTTCTCTGCTGGCGCTGATCGCGCTTTCCCCGCTGATGCTCCTTACCTGCATTGCAGTCTGGATCGACAGCCCGGGTGCAAGCCCGGTGTTCAGCCAGCTGCGGGTGGGCCGCAACGGCAAGCTGTTCCGGCTGTACAAGTTCCGTTCCATGTGCCCGAACGCCGAGAGCAAGCTCAACGATCTGCTGCAGGACAACGAGATGGACGGCCCGGTGTTCAAGATGAAGGACGACCCCCGCATCACCCGGGTGGGCCATTTCATCCGCAAAACCAGCATCGACGAGCTGCCTCAGCTGGTGAACATCCTCAAGGGCGATATGAGCATTGTGGGCCCGCGCCCGGCGCTGCCCCGCGAGGTAGCCCAGTACACGCCCTATGAATGGCAGCGGCTGTACGTGACACCCGGCCTTTCCTGCTACTGGCAGATTGCACCGCACCGCAACCAGCTGAGCTTTGACGAATGGATGGCACTGGATGTGAAGTATGTCAAGGAACGCAGCTTCCTGGTGGACTGGAAGATCATCTTTGCAACCTTCCGTGCGGTGCTGTTCGGCCACGGAGAATAATTCGGATCACAGATCGGCAGAGCCTGCGGGCTTTGCCGATTTTTTTACAGATAGCCTTCAGGAAACAAAAAACAGAGGAACGACGCGGGGTCGTCCCTCTGTTTTTGCTTAAATCATCAAATCACTTCAGCACAGCGCCCAGATTTGCACTGGTGACCATGCGTGCGTAGCGGCTCAGCCAGCCGGTTTTGATGTTGGGTTCGGGTGCAACATACTTTGCCTTGCGCTGGGCCAGAACTTCGTCGCTGACCTCCAGCGTGATGGAGGCATTGGGGATATCAATGTTGATGGTATCGCCCTCCTCGATCAGGCCGATGGGACCGCCGGAAGCAGCCTCCGGGCTGACATGGCCGATGGCTGCACCGCGGCTTGCGCCGGAGAAGCGGCCGTCGGTGATGAGGGCCACGGTCTTGTCCAGCTTCATGCCGGCCAGAGCGGAGGTGGGGTTCAGCATCTCACGCATACCGGGGCCGCCCTTGGGGCCTTCGTAGCGGATGACCACCACATCGCCCGGGACGATCTTACCCGCGTAGATGGAAGCAATGGCCTCGTCCTCGCTGTTGAACACGCGGGCCGGGCCGGAATGCTGCTGCATCTCGGGGGCTACGGCGCTGCGCTTGACCACACAGCCGTCCGGTGCAATGTTGCCCCACAGGATCTGCAGACCGCCGGTCTGGGAGTAGGGGTTGTCGATGGGACGGATGGCCTTGTCGTTCAGGATGTGTGCGCCCTTGATGTTCTCGCCCAGCGTCTTGCCGGTAACGGTGGGCACATCCAGATCCAGCAGGCCCTTCTTGGCCAGCTCTGCCTGCACGGCGGGGATGCCGCCTGCGGCGTACAGGTCCGGCATGTGGGTGGGGCCGGCCGGTGCCAGATGGCACAGGTTCGGGGTCTTGGCGCTGATCTCATTGAACAGCTTCAGGTCGATGGGCACACCGGCCTCATAAGCGATGGCCAGCAGGTGCAGCACGGTGTTGGTGGAGCAGCCCAGCGCCATATCGCAGGTCAGAGCGTTGCGGATGGAGCGCTCGTTGATGATCTGGCGTGCGGTGATGCCCTTCTTGACCATATCCATAATGGCCATACCGGCGTGCTTTGCCAGCTGCAGACGCTTGGAGTAGACGGCAGGAATGGTGCCGTTGCCGGGCAGTGCGATGCCGATGGCCTCGCACAGGCAGTTCATGCTGTTGGCGGTGTACATGCCGGAGCAGCTGCCGCAGCTGGGGCAGCAGTTGCAGGTGCAGTCTTCCAGCTGATCCTCGGTGATCATACCGGCCTTGTAGGCACCCACAGCCTCGAACATCTTGGAAAGGCTGACCTCTTCGCCGCCGTAGGTACCGGCCAGCATGGGGCCGCCGGAGCAGACCACGGCGGGCACGTCCATACGGACGGCGGCCATGACCATGCCGGGCACGATCTTGTCGCAGTTGGGCACCAGCACCAGACCGTCCAGCTGGTGGGCCATGAGCATGGTCTCCACGCTGTCGCAGATCAGCTCACGGGATGCAAGGCTGTACTTCATGCCCACATGGCCCATGGCGATGCCGTCGCACACGCCAATGGCAGGGATCAGGATGGGCGTGCCGCCTGCCATCTCAACGCCGGCCTTGACGGCATCGGCGATCTTGTCCAGATTCATATGGCCTGGCACGATCTCGCTGTAGGCGCTCACCACGCCGATCAGCGGGCGCTCCAGCTCTTCCTTGGTGTAACCCAGTGCATAGAACAGGCTTCGGTTCGGGGCGCGCTCCGAACCCTTGGTCACGTTGTCACTTCTCATTGTTTATTCCTCTTTTTCTTATAGCAAAAGACTCCCTCCCAAAGGAGGGAATCTTTCCTGATTTTATCACAAGTTTTGGCTGAACTCCTTCCGTCATCGCTTGCGCGATGCCACCTCCCTCACGGAGGGAGGCTTCACGCTGCGATCAGGCAAAAGGCTCCCTCTTTGAGGGGGCTGTCGCCGCAGGCGACTGGGGGAGTTGATTACTTCTTCAGCCAGCTCATCATGCCGCGCAGCTCTGCGCCGACCTTCTCGATGGGCAGCTCTGCTTCCATGCGGCGCTTTGCCAGGAAGTGCACCTTGCGGCCGCCGTTGGTGCTCATCTCGGTCAGGAATTCGGAAGCGAAGGTGCCGTCCTGGATCTCGGTCAGAACCTTCTTCATTTCCTTGCGGGTCTCGGCGGTGATCAGGCGCTTACCGGTGCGGTAGTCGCCGTACTCAGCGGTGTTGGAGATGGAGTAACGCATCTTGGAGAAGCCGCCCTCGTTGATCAGGTCAACGATCAGCTTCATCTCGTGGCAGGTCTCAAAGTAGGCCATCTCGGGCTCGTAACCGGCCTCCACCAGCGTATCGAAACCGGCGTGGATCAGCTCGGAAACGCCGCCGCACAGCACTGCCTGCTCGCCGAACAGGTCGGTCTCGGTCTCCTCCTTGAAGGTGGTCTGCAGGATGCCTGCACGGCCAGCGCCGATGCCGGAAGCGTATGCCAGAGCAATATCCTTAGCCTTGCCGGTGTAGTCCTGCTCCACGCAGATCAGAGAGGGGCAGCCCTCACCCTCGGTGTACAGGCGGCGGACGATGTGGCCGGGGCCCTTGGGAGCGATCATGATAACGTCCACATTCTTGGGAGCGGTGATGGTCTTGAAGTGGATGTTGAAACCGTGTGCAAAGGCCAGTGCCTTGCCCTCGGTCATGTAGGGAGCCACCTGCTTGTTATAGATGTCGGCGCACAGCTCGTCGGGCACCAGCATCATGACAACGTCGCCGGCCTTGGCAGCTTCTTCCACTTCCATGACCTTGAAGTTCTCGTGAGTTGCTGCGAACTCAGAAGCCTTCTCCCAGTGAGCAGAGCCCTTGCGCAGGCCGACGACGACGTTCACGCCGCTCTCGGCCAGGTTCTCGGAATGGGCGTGGCCCTGGCTGCCGAAGCCGATGACAGCGACGGTCTTGCCGTCCAGCACGCCGAGGTTGCAGTCGGAATCGTAGTATTTCTTGATAGCCATGGTAGTTGTTCTCCTTTTTTGTTTTGTGTTTATTCAGTGGCTGATTGTAAACATTTTATTTTTTCGCTCACTGTGGAGCGGAAAAGCAAAGTTTTAACCCTCTCAGTCATCTCGCTTTGCTCGATGCCAGCTCCCCCGAGGGGGGGGAGCTTTTATCATACCTTCTCTTTTGATGATGCATAAAACCTCGCCCTTCGGGAGAGGTGGCACGGCGCAGCCGTGACGGAGAGGGTTCGTTCTTATTTTCTCTCCGGGCAGTGGGTCCCCGGCAGAGGCAGCTGTGCTTCGCGCACCTCCTGCGGAGGCTTCTGCATATGCTGATGCATCCCGCCGCGCTCCAGTGCGGTAACGCCGGTGCGGCACTGCTCCAAAATTTTGTAATCTGTAAACATTTTCAGGAAGGCATCGATCTTATCCGGCTTGCCGATCAGCTCGAACACCATGCTGTCCAGCGAAAGGTCGATGATCTTGGCCTTGTAGATGCTGGCGATTTCCCGCAGCTCGCTGCGGTTGTGCACATCGGACGCTACCTTCAGCAGCAGCAGTTCTCGTTCCAGAGATTTTTCGCCGTCCAGCACGAACACCTGACGGGTAACTTCCAGCCGTTCGGTCTGCAGGATCAGCTGCTTAAGGGCCTTGTCATCGCTGGTAATGGTCACGGTGATGCGGCTGACTGCCGGGTCGTTGGTGGCCGAGACCGTCAGGCTGTCGATGTTGAAGCCGCGGCGGCAGAACAGGTTGGACACACGGGCCAGAACACCGCTCTGGTTGTCCACCAGCAGGCTGATGACCCTGCGCTTGTTGGATTCCATATGGCTGTGCCCTCCTTATTCCATGATGATATCGTTGATGTCGCCGCCGCCGGGGATCATGGGCAGCACCTTTTCGTCCTTATCGATGATGCACTCGATCCATGTGGGGCCCTTCTGCTTGAGCGCATCCGCAAAAGCAGCCTGAAACTCCGGCAAGTTTCTGCAGCGGTAGCCCTTCAGGCCAAAGCCCTCGGCCAGCTTGACGAAGTCCGTCTTGCGGTGGGGATCGGTCTGGCTGTAGCGCTTTTCGTAGAAGATGGTCTGCCACTGGCGCACCATGCCCAGCACCGAATTGTTGAAGATCACGGTGATGATGGGCAGCTCATAGCTCACGGCGGTGCAGGCCTCGTTCAGGTTCATGTGGAAGGAGCCGTCGCCGGTAAACATGACCACCCGCTGGTCGCGGCCCAGAGCCATCTGTGCGCCAATGGCGGCACCGTAGCCAAAGCCCATGGTACCCAGACCGCCGCTGGTGATAAAGCCACGGCTCTTGGCGTGGCGCAGGTACTGTGCCGCCCACATCTGGTGCTGGCCCACATCGGTCACATACACGGCCTCCGGGCCGCACTGGTTGCACACCTCGCCGATCACCTGATGGGGCATCAGGCGGGTGGGGTCGGACACCGGGTGGTAATCCTGTGCCTGCCACTCACGGATCATCTTCATCCAGTCGGGATGCTTCTTTTCCTCGATCTGCGGCAGCATGGCGTTCAGCACGTAAGCGGCATCGCCCACGATGGAAAGATCGACCTCCACATTCTTGCCCAGCTCACTGGGGTCGATGTCGATCTGGATGATGGTGGCATTCTTTGCAAAGGTCTTGGGGTTCAGGGCCACACGGTCCGAAAAGCGGGTACCCACCGCGATCAGCACGTCGCAGTCGGCCACAGCACGATTGGAGGTGTAGCAACCGTGCATACCCACCATGCCAATGTTCATCGGGTCGCCGTAGGGCACAACGCCTGCGGCCATCAGGGTGTAGGTGGCCGGGATCTCTGCCTTGTGCAGCAGATCACGCAGCGGCTGGCAGGAGGCTGCGCTGCGCACGCCGCCGCCAAAGTAGACCAGCGGTCGCTGGGCCGCATTGATAAGATCCGCTGCCCACTTGACCTGCTCCGCGTTGAAGGTGGTAACGGTGCGGATCGGCTCCGGCTTTTTGGGGGTGAACTCGCATACCGCCGCTGTCACGTCCTTGGGGATATCCACCAGCACCGGGCCTTTGCGCCCGCTCTGTGCAATACGGAAGGCAGAGCGCATGGTATCGGCCAGCTCTTCCACCCGGCGCACCGTGAAATTGTGCTTGGTGATGGGCATTGTGATGCCCTCAATGTAGGCTTCCTGAAAGCTGTCCCTCCCGATCCCGTCCGTGGTCACGTTGCCGGTAAAGGCTACCATGGGCACCGAGTCCATATAGGCCGTGGCAATGCCGGTGACCAGATTGGTGGCACCCGGGCCGCTGGTAGCCAGCACCACGCCGGTGCGGCCGGTCGCGCGGGCATAGCCGTCTGCCGCATGCGCCGCACCCTGCTCGTGGGCGGTGAGCACATGGGTGATGCGGTCCGAATTTTTGTACAGCTCATCGTAAAGGTTCAGCACTGCGCCGCCGGGATAACCAAAAAGGGTGTCCACGCCCTGCTCGCAGAGGACCTCCACAAAAATCTGAGAACCATTCAACTGCATGGTGAGTTTCTCCTGTTTTCCTAACCTTTTTCCACTTTTTACACGTTCCCGGGGAGCTTCTTTTTAAAAGAAAAGGCCTTTGTCCCCTGTTATCAAGAGACAAAGACCTTGTGATCATCAAGCTCTCTGCGGTACCACTCTCGTTGGCGCGCTGTGCACACCCTCTCACGGGCTTCCAACAAAGCCCTGCACGGTAACGGCTGCAACCGGCGCTGCTTACAGGGGTTTGCACCCGTTGGGCAGGCTGCTCCGGGATGATTTTCCGCACGAAACGCTGACTGCCTTGCACCAGACGGCAGCTCTCTGAACAGTGGGGATCGTGTGGTACTTTTTCCCATCTGCGCATTTGTTGATGTAAATTATACTATAAATCGGCCTTTTGTCAATCGACAATTTGTAACCTGAATCACCCCAAACATGAAGTTAATTGAACACCTCTTGCACCATGGCACAATGCGCTGTATACTTCTGATATGCGCGCCTGCGCGTTTAATTTAAGACCAACTAGAGGACAGGAATATGAAATTGAGAGAATGGAATGCCCGGCTGCACGGGCTTGTTGTTTTCCGCAGCCTGCTGGACGACCCCGTTGTGGCAAAGCTTTTGGACCTGACCGACCGCATGGAAGCCGGTGCGCCCGGCTATGGCCCGGTGTGCGACGCTGTGGCCCAATTTGAAGCCGCACTGTTCGAGCACACCACCAACTGGGGCAGCTACCTCAGCGCCGCTGTGCTGGAAGCCGAGACCGTCTGCGTGCGTCAGGCTGCATCGGGCACCCTTGCCCCTGCACTGCAGACCGCGCTGGACAGTGAACTGGCTTTTCTGCAGGCTCTGTGCGGCCTGACGCTGGACGAGCTGCTGGCCGCTGCCGGCTCTGCCACAGGGCAGGCGCAGGAGCTGGCCTTCCTGCCCCGGTGGGAGACCTCCGGCATCGACCTGCCTGCCGCCTACGCCCAGCGCATGAGCGAGGTGGGAAAAAAGGGCTATGGCATGTTTGCCAAGCACCATGTGTTCACGGTGGAGAACGGCCAGCTGGTGCCGGTGAAATACCCGGACCCTCAGCGCCTTTCCGAGCTGCCCGGCTACGAGAAGGAGCGCGAAAAGGTCATTGCCAACACAAAGGCCCTGCTGGCCGGGATGCCCGCCAACAATGTGCTGCTGTACGGCGATGCAGGCACCGGCAAGTCCAGTGCGGTGAAAGCCATTGCCAATGAGTTTGCACCTGAAGGCCTGCGGCTGGTGGAAGTGAAGAAGAACCAGCTCTACCAGATCCCGGATCTGATGGACAAGCTGGCCGCGAACCCGCTCAAATTCATCCTGTTCATCGACGACCTGAGCTTTACCGCCAACGACGACAACTTTGCCGCGCTCAAGGCCATTCTGGAAGGCAGCGTAGGCGGCCGGGCCAAGAACATTGCGGTATACGCCACCTCCAACCGCCGCCACCTTATTAAAGAAACACTGACCGACCGCACCGGCGACGACATCCACGAAGCCGATACCCGGCAGGAGCTGATGAGCCTTTCGGCCCGGTTCGGCCTGACGGTCACTTTCCAGCGGCCGGAGAAGGCCCGGTTTGAGAACATTCTGGCCGAACTGGCAAAGCAGCACGGCATCGACATGCCGATGGATCAGCTGCTGGTCAAAGCCGAAGCCTTTGCCATCCGCGCCGGCGGCCGCAGCCCCCGCGTGGCAAAGCAGTTTATTGAGCAGTGCGAGGCGGGCGTGCAGAAGTAATTAGTTTGTCTTTATTTTAACATCAAAGTCTCTGACAAATCTTTCACAAAATGCCGAGAAGTCGTGAATTTTTTCACTTTCTCGGCATTCTTTGTCTATTTTTTATTTATCGGTAAAAAGCCTTGCATTCTATTGAAATTCAGGCTATAATATGGCCAACATCAGCCAATTGAGCACTTCTGGAGGGCAACTATGGGCTTTTTAACGGGTAAGACCGCTATCATCACCGGCGCAGGCCGCGCCGTACTTTCCGATGGCAGCTGCGGCTCCATCGGCTATGGCATTGCCACCGCCTTTGCAAAAGAGGGCGCAAATCTGGTCATCACTGGCCGTAATGTGAAAAAACTGGAAGAGGCAAAAAACGAGCTGGAAGCCAAGTATGGCATCCGCGTTCTGCCGGTGCAGGCAGATGTGTGTGCAGGCACCGACAACGAAGCCACCGTGCAAAATGTCGTCAATCAGGCTGTGGATACCTTTGGCGGCATTCAAGTGCTGGTGAACAACGCACAGGCATCCGCTTCCGGCGTGCCGCTGGCAGAGCACACCACCGAGCAGTTTGATCTGGCCCTTTATTCCGGCCTGTACGCTGCATTTTACTATATGAAGGCCTGCTATCCCTATCTGGCCAAGTCCAAGGGCAGCGTGATCAACTTTGCATCCGGTGCAGGCTTGTTTGGCAACTTTGGCCAGTGCTCCTACGCTGCCGCCAAGGAGGGCATCCGCGGCCTGTCCCGCGTGGCCGCTACTGAGTGGGGCAAGGATGGCATCAATGTCAACGTGATCTGCCCGCTGGCCTGGACCGCCAAGCTGGAGCAGTTCCAGCAGGCATACCCGGATGCGTTCAAAGCCAACGTCAAGATGCCGCCCATGGGCCACTATGCCAACCCCGAGACCGAGATCGGCCGGGTATGCGTGCAGCTGGCCATGCCGGACTTCAAGTATCTGTCCGGCGAGACTCTCACGCTGGAGGGCGGCATGGGTCTGCGCCCGTAATTGCTGTTCTCATTCTTCCTCATACATGCAAAAGGGGCTGTGCCAGCGGCACAGCCCCTTTTGTGTTTAGGCCTGATTATTCGCGCACGGCGATGCACTCGATCTCCAGCTTTGCGCCCTTGGGGATGGCGGCCACCTGCACGCAGCTGCGGGCAGGGAACGGCTCCGCAAAGGCCTTGGCATACACGGCATTCACAGCGGCAAAATCGTTGATATCGGCCAGAAAAATGACAGTCTTGACCACATTTGCCATGGAAAGGCCAGCCTCGGCCAGAATGGCCTTGAGGTTTGCAAGGCTCTGTGCAGCCTGCTCTTCAACCGTATCGGCCATCTTGCCGGTAGCAGGGTCTACCGGGATCTGGCCGGAAACAAACACCATATTGCCCAGATCGATCGCCTGGCTGTAAGGGCCGATGGCTGCGGGTGCGTTGGAAGTGGAAACGACTTTCATGATAAAACGTTCCTTTCTTTTTTCTTCTATTATACTCTTTCGCTCACAAGCTGGAAACCCTCTTTTGCAAGCTCTGCGCGGATCTGCTCGATCTGCTCGGCATCGCGGGTCTCAAGGGTGAGCTTGAGGAAGCAGCTGGAAATGGGCATGTTGGGATCGGAGCCATCGTGCTGCACCGACACCACATTGCTGCCGCAGCGGGACACGATCTCGGCCACCTTCTTGAGCTGGCCGGGCTTGTCCTCCAGCGCAATGGTCATGTTCGCCTTGCGGCCGCTCATGACCAGACCACGGGTGATCACGCGGTTGAGGATGTTCACATCGATGTTGCCGCCGGAGACGACGCAGGCCACCTTTTTGCCCTCGACCGGCAGCTTGTGGAACAGCACTGCAGCCACCGGCACGGCTCCGGCACCCTCGGCAACCAGCTTCTGGTTCTCCATCAGCGAGAGGATGGCGGCAGCGGTCTCATCCTCGCTCACGGTCACGATGTCGTCCACATACTGCTCACAGATCTGGTAGGTCAGCTCACCGGGAGTCTTGACCTGAATGCCGTCTGCAAAGGTAGAAACGGCTTTCAGGGTCTGGTACTTATGCTCGTGCAGGCTGCGGTACATGCTGGGTGCACCCTCGGCCTGTACGCCATAGACCTTCACCTCCGGGCGCAGACTCTTGATGGCAAAGGCCACGCCGGAGATCAGGCCGCCGCCGCCCACCGGCACAACGACCGCATCCACATCCGGCAGCTGATCCAGAATTTCCAGACCAATGGTTCCCTGCCCCGCGATGACCTGCTCATCGTCATAGGGGTGGATAAAGGTCATGCCGGTCTCTTCCTGCAGCTCCACAGCCTTGTCGTGGGCATCATCGTAGGTGCCAGGCACCAGACACACCTCTGCGCCCAGATTCTTGGTGTTCTCCACCTTCATGATGGGGGCACCATCCGGCATACAGACGATGCTCTTGATGCCGCGACGGGTAGCAGCCAGCGCCACGCCCTGTGCGTGGTTGCCGGCAGAGCAGGCGATCACGCCCTTGGCGCTCTCCTCCTCAGAAAGCTGGCTGATCTTATAGTAAGCACCGCGCACCTTAAAGCTGCCGGTGGCCTGCAGGTTTTCGGTTTTCAGGTACAGCTGGCAGTCCTTGGAGAGCTTGGGTGCCTCGATGAGGTCGGTCTTGCGGGCAACATCCTTGAGCACAAAGGCTGCATGGTAGATCTTATCCAGAGTCAGCATGGTTTTCTCCCTCTATTTTTATCGTTCCCTGCTCTGCGGCTTTTCCGCCCTCAGAGCCTTTATTTCTGGCTTATTATGCATGTTTCTCAGTATAGGTTAACAAAGTTGATTTGTCAAATGAATTCCCTTCATACCTGAAACCTAAAAAGAGAACTGCCGCAGGCATACCGCCCACAGCAGTTCTCCGTGTTTTTGTGTTTTTAACGGCCGCGGCCACCGCCGCCGCCGTGGCTGCCGCCGCCGCCCATTCCACCGAAGGAGCCGCCGCCAAAGCTTCCGCCACCGAAGGACCCGCCGCCAAAGCCGCCGCCCATGGGAGGACGGGGCGGACGCCGGTTGTTGTTCCGGGGCGGGCGGGGCCGGTCATTGCGGGGGCCGGGGCCATAGCCCGGGCCGTATCCGGGACCGAAGCCGGGGCCCGGAGGGGGCGGCGGGCCGGGACGATAATGCCGACGGGCCGAACCTGCCATGTAGCCCCATGCAAAGGGGCCCCAGTTCCAGCCTGCTGCGTGGCCGATGGGTGCAATGAACACCCGGAACACGAACAGTACGATGATCAGCATCACCATCAGGGACATGAACAGGATCACGATACCCAGAACGACATCCTCAAAGGTGGTGGGGCCGTCGTCCGGCTCCGCGTAGCTGCCATCGTTGTAGCTGCCGCCCGAAAGGCTGACACCGTAGATGTCTGCAATGGTACCGGCCACATTGTTGGCACAGGTGGTCACGGCACCGTCGTAGTCGCAGGCAGCAAAGTCGTTTTCCATGGTCTGGGCGAGGGCACTGGCCTGACTTTCCAGCGTGGTGTTGCGGAAGCCGTCGCCGTAGGTCACGTAGTAATCGCCGTCCTCGTAGATGGGCGATTCCATCACCAGCAGGATCAGCACACCGTTGTTCTCGGAAGCCGAGCCGATGCCCCATGCGTTGAAGGCCTGTGTTGCATAATCCTCAGTGGAATAATTACCCGTATAATCTACAGTCAGTACACCGATCTGTGCCCCGTTGCAGCTTTGTTCCAGCTGGGCATTCAGGTCGATGATGGTCTGGGTAGTGCTGTCGCTCAGGATGTTGGCATCATCCACCACACATTCGTCTTTGGGCAGGTCCGGCAGGCTGGCGGCGGCAAGGGCCGCCGGGCACAGGGCCGCTGCGCCCACCACAAGGGCCAGCACCAGAGCGCTTACGCGTTTTGCAAAATTTTTCATGCGAAGGGTTCAACCTCCTTTACACCGGCAATGGCTCCCAGCACGCTGGCCGGGAAGCCGCCGGTCTCTTTTTGGTAGTCGTAAACGGCATCGTTGTATTTCAGGGTGCCGATAATGGTAGCCGCACTGTTGAACTGGCCGTACTGGCCCTGCACCGCGCCCATCTTCATGGGGTCTGCGGCCTGCTCCTGCAGCTTTGCGTAGAGCTGATCGATCCGCGACCCCAGCACCTCGTTGGCCTGATACAGCGCATGCATCGTGCTGCCCTGATAATAGGGCAGCGAGGTGAGTGCCTGACTTTTGCCGCCGTTCTGCACGGCTTCCAGACAGGCGGTAAAATCGCTCAGCGCGCTCTGTGCGGCCTGCACCTCGGCACTGTCCGCTCCCAGCGTGCTGCTGGCGGTAGTGATGATGTTTGCCGCCGTGTTCATGCGGGTGGTCAGCTCTTCGTTGAGGTTATAGCCGTTGTCTGCCGCCACACCCACCGTGTACCATTTGCGGACTTCGTTGTACCGGCTGCGCAGCTTGGCGCTGCCAAAGCCCAAAAAGGCCGCCAGCATCACCACCACGCTCAGCGCCAGTGCAGCTGCGCGGGTGGAAAGGGCTGCGGGCAGCTTTGCTTCCAGCCCTGCCAGCTTCTGCTGCAGAGGTGTCAGCGGTACAGCCTGCTCCGGCTGCTTTTGTTCGCGGTAGCTGCCCGCGTCAAAACCGCCGGAAGTGCTGTTCTGTTTTTGCGAAAAATCTGCGTTTGCCATCTCAGCTCCGGATCTCCATCATTTTTGCTTTCAGTTCGTCCTCGATGCGGTTCAGCTCCTGCTCGGCGGCAGCGCGCTTTGCGCGGCCCTCGCTCTGGATCTTGTTCAGCTCGTCCAGCGTCTCGATCAGGCTCTTGTTGGTCTGCTGCAGGGTCTCGATGTCCACCACACCGCGCTGGCTCTCCTTTGCGGTCTCGATGGTACCCATCTTCAGGGCCTCGGCGTTCTTCTTGAGCAGGTCGTTGGTCATGTCGGTCACGGCACGCTCGGCCTGCATGGCCTGCTGGCTGTGGGCCAGACCCAGTGCCAGCACCATCTGGTTCTTCCACAGGGGGATGGTGTTGACGATGGTGGACTGTATCTTCTCGGCCATCATGGAGTTATTGTTCTGCAAAAGCCGGATCTGGGGGCCCATCTGCAGGCTGATGGTGCGGGTCAGCTCAAGGTCGTAGAGCTTTTTCTCAAAGCGCTCGCACTGGTCGGCCAGATCGCGTGCGGCCTGTGCGTCCTCAGGCAGGCCGGAAGCCTTTGCCTTGTCCATCGCCTGCTGCAGCTCGTGGGCGCGGAAGTCGGCCAGCTTCTTCTTGCCCGCGAGGATATACATGCTCAGCTCTTTGAAATAGGCCATGTTCAGCTCGTACATCTTGTCCAGCATCGCAATATCCTTGAGCAGCTGCACCTGATGCTTTTCGAGGGCGGACTGGATGGTCTCGACGTTCGTTTCCGCTTTGCTGTACTTGGTCTTCATGTTGTCGAGCTGGTTACCCTTTTTCTTGAAGAAGCCGAGGATGCCCTTTTCCTCTTCGGCGGCGTCAAAGTTCTTCAGCTCCCCGATAAGGTCGGTGATCATGCCGCCCACCTCGCCAAGGTCTTTGGTGGATACTTTGGAAAGTGCCGCCTCGGAGAAGTCACCGATCTTCTTCTGGCAGGCGGAGCCGTACTGCAGCACCTGCTGGCTGTTGGTGATGTCGATCTTCTGAGCGAAGGCGTCCACCATCGCCTGCTCCTCGGGGCTGAGCTTGACCTGTTCGGCCTCGGGGGCCGCAGCGGGTTCGGGCTGCTTTTCCTCGGCGGCAGGTGCTTCCACCGGGTCGAGGGTCAGGGTGGGAACAGCGGGTGCGTCTAAGTCAAAATTGAACGTATTATCAGCCATGAGAGATTCCTTCCTTTCCAAATCAGACGTTTAGCCTAAGCCTTGTCCTTTGAGCATATTCTGCAATACCGTCAGATCCGCCGAGAGGTCCATGCTTTCAGCGGCATACAGTGCATCCAGCTGGTTTTCGAATGCAGTGGCGATGGAAGCCGCGTTCCGCTCCACCTCTGCCCGAATCGAAGCGGCATTTTCGCCCCGCACGCCCTGGCGTACTGCTCCAATACGTTCACCGCGTCGGGCAGATAGTAGTTCGCAAAGCGGCGTACCTGCTTTGCCTTGGCGGGACTGGCCTCCACCGTCTCCATGATGGAGCGGCCTGCCTTTTCCATCCGGGTCATGGCGGCGGAAAGCTCCGGGTCGGGCAGGGCCTCGTTCAGCGCGTGGAGGGCGTCCAGCTTCTGCTGGATGTCGGCCAGCATCTCGTCCACATCGCCGCTGCCGGTGTGGAAAGGCACTTCATGCT
>ENA-OUQM01000730-OUQM01000730.1-human-gut-metagenome-genome-assembly--contig:-NODE-730-length-20753-cov-13.063436_pt1 | contig 20753 bp, 14 predicted proteins | sample MGYA00237949_ERZ548830 | MGnify/ENA primary metagenome ERZ548830 (study PRJEB26490, sample SAMN05194706) | human gut metagenome | biome: terrestrial biome; feature: human-associated habitat; material...
CGATAGCCGGAAGCGGATTCTCCTGACCTTCTACGGTTTTCTGCTGCAGGGCGGTATAGGTCTCGGACCAGTTCATGTTGGTCGCATCGGCGCCCCAGCGTTTGTAGCACTCCATCAGCAGGTTACTTCCTGCTACACGGATTTTCAGGTTCTTCATATCATCGACGGTTTTTACTTCCTGCTTGCTGTTGGTCAGCTGACGGAAACCGTTCTCGGCGATTCCCATGCAGTGCAGGCCGTACTCATCGAGGATTGCTTTTAATTTTTCGCCTGCCTCGCCGTCCAGTTTTGCATCCGCATCTTCTACGGAATCAAACAGGAACGGAAGAGATACAACGTTAAATCTCGGGTCAAATGCAGAGTAAATCAGGTTGCTGTGCATCGAAATCTGTACCGGGTCTCCGTTCATCAACGCCTGGATACCTTCGGACTGGTTTCCGTTGGTCAGCTGGTCTGCGGCATATACGTTGACTTTAATTTTGCCGCCAGTTGCTTTTTCCATGAGCTCGCCGAACTTACGTCCGCCTTCTGCCCAGGTACTGGTCTCGGTGGTGGAGCAGGTAAAGTTCCAGGTCTGCTCTTCCCATCCAAGGTCACTGTAATCAGCGATATCATTGTAATCCTCATTGCCGGAGGAATTTCCTGCTGTGCTGCCATCCGCACCATCGCCACTGGAAGTATCGGAATTCGTTGCTGCAGCTACCGTTCCGGTATAAGCTCCGTCTTTTGCCAGCGCTTTTGGAAGGAACGTGGAAATCTGCGGAACATACGTAATCAGAAGCAGAACCGCTACCGATGCTGCGATCATTGGCATAACGGCTTTGGAAATCTGCTGAATGGTAACTTCCATTCCTTTTTTCAGTTTTACGGAAATGGCGACAAACAGGTTGACACCGACCGGCGGAGTTACCTGTCCGATGGCCAGGTTGACCGTTGCCACGATACCGAATGCTACCAGGTCATAGCCAAGGGCTTTGCAGACCGGAAGCATAATCGGGATGAAAATATACATGGCAGAGTTTGCATCGATAAAGCATCCTGCAATCAGGAAAATGATATTGACAATCAGAAGGAATACAAACTGGTTATGAGCAACGCTTCCAAGAAGATCCGATGCTGCCTGCGCAATACCAAACTTTGTGCAGACAAAGGAGAACAGAGAAGCACTTGCGACGATCAGCATAATTCCACCGGTTGTTTTGGCAGAATCTACCATCAGATCCCACAGGTCTTTCAGTTTGATCTCTTTATAAATAAAGATTCCGACAAACAGACCGTATACAACGGAAACGGCAGCTGCCTCGGTCGGGGTGAAAACACTTCCATAGATACCGCCAAGGATGATGACCGGCATTAAGAATCCCCAGAAAGCATCTTTAAAGGCATCCCATCTTTCTTTGGCTGTTGCTTTTTTCTGGGTCGGCTGAATGTTGTGTTTCTTTGCCTCCAGAAGAACAACGATGACAAGGGCCACACCCATCAGAATACCAGGAACGATACCTGCTGTGAACATATCGGCAATGGATACGCCTGTGATGGATGCATAAACAACGAATGCAATACTCGGCGGTATGACGATCGCAATCGAACTTGACGTCGCCATCAGGGCCGTGGAAAACGGAGCAGAAAATCCGCCTCGCTCAATCATGGCAGGGATCAGAACCATACCAAGTGCTGCTACGGTTGCCGGACCGGAACCGGAAATCGCGCCAAAGAAGCAGGCTACGATAACGCATACGATGGCGATACCGCCTTTTTTATGGCCGACGCAGGTGTCGACGAAACGAATCAGTCGTTTGGAAATGCCCGCTTTTGCCATAATGTTTCCAGACAATACAAAGAACGGAATGGCAAGGAGCAAAAATTTACTGATACCGGAATACATATTGGTTGCTACGATGGTCAGGGATGTACCGGAGTACAGGATCGCGCAGATCGAAGACAGACCAAGGCAGATGCCAATCGGGATACCAAGGATCAGAAAAACAAAGAATGAAAGAAAAAGAATTGCACTGATCATTTTTTCTGTCCCTCCTCTTTTGCTTTTACGAATGTATCAATCAGATATTCGATCATGTGCAGCGTCATGCAGGCTGCGCCGATCGGTACGAAAGACCAGAAAATCCATTCCGGCCAGTTTAAAACGAACGTTCTCTTTCCGTTGGCAAGCTGGGTCAGTACCTTGTCCATGCCGTATTTAAACAGAACTACGGTAAAGGCAACACTAAATGCTGTGTTGACAACCAGCAGGATTCTTCTCGCCTTCGCAGAAAGACGGTCCGGCAGCAAAGAAAGATTGACCAGTTCTCCGTCACGGGCAGCAAGCGCTGCGGCAAGAAGTGTAATCAGGACAAATACCGCAACGACAAGTTCTTCGGTAAATGACCAGGACTGATGCAGTATCTTACGTGACAGAACATTTCCGACCGTAAGTACGACAATCAGGATCGTGGACAGAACAAGAATCAGCTTCTCGACAAACGCCACGCCATTCATGATTTTTTTGTACACTTTCATACGTTTCCTCCCTTTTCCTGTCTGCACGTGCATATTTTTGCAGCAGGATCTTTTTTGCCAGGCTGTATTGTCCGGATGCGAAACTTTGCCAAAAAGGCGAAAAAAAACGTCCCTCAAAACGAGGGACGATACTATAATTCACCGCAACCACCCTTGTCTCTTCTTTGAAACAAGTACGATACAACGCACAAGCATACGCGGTTTCTGTAACGGGAAACTCCCGTGAAAACTTACCGGAACCTGATCCCTGAAAAGTCGGGAATGTTCTTTGGGTTTTCCTTCTCCGAGATGATCTTCAATCCGAAGACGCTGCTGCCTCACACCAATTTGGCAGCTCTCTGAAAACGTCATTTTCGCATCTACTGTTTCTCTTCTCAGAATTTAACTTTACACGACGGGTGTAATTTTAGCGCGATTTTTGTCGTTTGTCAATAAAAGGTTCTGAAATTTTGTTCTGAAATCTAAAAACCGTAAAATTTTCGGTTTTAAACCGTGATCTTCCACACCAACGGATCCGTTGTTTTTTCAGAATAGCCCAGATACTTATTACGTTCCATCAAATTATGTTTTTTCCGCAGCAAAAAGCCGTGACACTTTTCTTGTTTTTCTTGCTATTTTTCGCTGAATACGATAAAATACAAAGCAGGTAAGATCCGATGCAACGGATCTTTTTTCGCGGCATTTTACCTTGTTGTTATGAATAAACCCAGAAAAGAGGACAGTATATGAAAATAGATCTCAGAACCATTTCCGACGCAGAAGTTTCCGGCATTGATCTGATGGATGTTGACATCACACTTCCGGCACCCGATACAGAACCGCAGCGTCAGTATTACTATATGGCACTCCTAAAGCAGAAGCTGGTGCCGGAACGTGCGGCAGCAAATGAAAAAGAGTTTTTGACTGCCTGTATTACAACCTTTGGCTGCCAGATGAATGCCCGCGACTCCGAAAAGCTTGAGGGAATTCTGGAGACTGTAGGATACCATATTACCGAATCTGAAGATGCGGATTTTGTTGTTTATAACACCTGCACAGTTCGTGAAAACGCAAATCTCCGCGTCTACGGACGCCTCGGACAGCTTGGGAAATACAAGAAAAAAAATACAGGCATGATCATCTCCCTCTGTGGCTGTATGATGCAGGAACCCCTTGTTGTGGAAAAGCTGAAAAAAAGCTATTCCTTTGTCAACCTGATTTTCGGAACACATAATATCTACCGTTTTGCGGAATATCTTGTAAGATGCATGACGGAGGACCGCATGGTCATCGATATTTGGAAGGATACCGACAAAATCGTGGAAAACCTTCCTGTGGACCGTAAATATCCGTTTAAATCCGGTGTCAATATTATGTTCGGCTGCAATAACTTCTGCAGCTACTGTATCGTACCTTATGTGCGCGGCCGCGAACGCAGCCGGAAACCAGAAGAGATTCTTGCTGAAATCCGGCGCCTTGTTGCAGATGGCGTTGCAGAAGTTATGCTGCTTGGCCAAAACGTCAATTCCTATGGAAAAAATCTCGAGGAACCAATGACCTTTGCCCAGCTTCTGCGCGAAGTGAATCAAATAGAAGGTCTGAAGCGCATTCGTTTCATGACCTCACATCCAAAAGATCTCTCCGAGGAACTGATTGATGCCATGCGCGACTGTGAGAAAGTCTGCCTCCATCTTCATCTCCCGCTTCAATCCGGAAGCAGCCGTATCTTAAAGCTGATGAATCGCCGCTATACAAAGGAGCAATATCTTGATCTTGTGGACCGCATCCGCGCCAAAGTGCCTGATATCTCCTTAACGACCGATATCATCGTCGGTTTTCCGGGCGAGACCGAAGAAGATTTTCTGGAAACGATGGATGTTGTCCGCCGCGTCCGCTATGACAGTGCATTCACGTTCCAGTATTCCAGACGGACGGGAACACCGGCTGCCGCCATGGAAAACCAGATTCCGGCAGATATCGTAAAAGACCGTTTTGACCGTCTTCTTGCACTGGTACAGGAAATTTCCCGTGAGGTGACAGCAAGACATACTCACACGATTCAGGAAGTTCTGGTAGAGAGCATCAATGAACAGGATCCTTCCCTTGTGACCGGCCGTATGAGCAACAATACGCTGGTTCATTTCAAAGGGGATGCTTCTCTGATTGGTACACTGCAGAAAGTATCACTTGATGAATGCCGTGGTTTTTATTACATGGGGACACCGTTAGAAAGCAAACACAGCTAAAAAGAATCCCGGATATCCGGTTTCTGCTTTTATCGCAGGAATACCGGCCATCCGGGATTTTTATGATTTGAAAATTTATTTTGTCAGCCCTTTCGACAGCCGCATCTGATAAACCAGATACGTCACCATCAGCATGACACCCGCACCGATCCAGGCAGAAACTTCGGCAAACGCCACACCTCGGAATGCAAAGTGCGGAACGACTATCTGAACCACACCGACACGCATCATAACCTCAAGAACACCGGAAATCATTGGCAATACCGTTTTTCCCATGCCCTGGCAGGCATTCCGAAATACAAAGAGCCAGCCAAGCGGAAACAGTGCGATTCCGGTGATCGGAAGAAAGATACAGGTATAGGAAATGATCGTTGGATCATTCAGCATCAGAGAAGCCAGGAATTTCGGGGCAAAAATTTCCAGTGCGACAAATGGCAGATTAACAAGAATGGATAAGATAATGCCTGCGCATACACCGCTTTTGATCCGGCCGTATTTTGTTGCACCATAGTTCTGTCCCGTAAAGGTCAAAAGCGCCAGTCCGACTGTAATTCCGGGCTGCTCAAAGAGACCGCAGACCTTCATGCAGGCCGCATACGCTGCCACATACGCGGTTCCCATCTGATTGACAAATACCTGAAGAACCATACCTCCAACAGCAGTGACCGAGTTCATCACGGCAACAGGAAGCCCCTTGCCGGTCAGTGCCCACAAGATAGAACCGTTTATTTTCCAGTCCTTTTTCTGTGGAATCAGTTCCGGTGCACGGCGGATATGCCAAAAGCAGTACAACGCCGAAATTGCCTGTGCAAGCACAGTTGCAAACGCTGCACCGAAAACCCCCATTTTCATCGGAAAAACGAACAGGAGGTCAAGAAAAATATTGACAAATGCGGAAATCACCATGGAAACAAGCGGTACCTTGCTGTTTCCAACGGAACGAAGCAGTGTCATCACAAAGTTATTTAAAATCGTAATCGTACTTCCCGCAAGAATCGTTCCAAAATAGACGAGTGTATCCGTCATCATATCTTCCGGTGTCTGTAGAAACAAAAAAAGCCGACGCATCAGAATCAGGCTAAACGTTGTAATTACGATTCCGATTGCAAGACAGATATATACAGACATGGCAATTTCTTTCCGCAGTTTTTTTGCATCATTTGCGCCAAAGGAATGCGAAATACAAATGCCAAGCCCTCCTGTCAGTCCGATGGCAAAGCCAAGAATCAAAAAATGAACGGACCCCGTATTTCCCACTGCCGCCAGTGCTGCGTCTCCAATCCCTTTTCCTACTACCATGGAGTCTACAAAACTGTAAAGCTGCTGAAAAAGATTTCCGATCAGAATGGGCCAAAAAAACTGAAAAATCAGTTTCATACTGTTTCCTTTTGTCATGTCATTTGTTGTGTTTTGCATTCTGTTTTACTGTAACCTGTCCTTTCTGCAGTCTTGCAAAGATACTAAAATGCGCTTATAATGGTGAAATAAATCCACGAAAGGTTTTTCATATCACTTATGAACAATTTATACGAATACATTGATCCCATAGCCTCTCCCTATGAGGCTTTTCTCTTTGACGGCACCCGCGACTCTCTTCCGATTCCGGCACACTGGCACTATTATGTAGAGCTTCTTTATGTCCAGAAAGGAGCCATCGAAGTATCCCTGGACAATGTTATTTCCGTCTGTACCTCCGGCTCTGTCATTCTTTTCCCACCGAAATGTGTTCACTCCATCTCACTTGCAAAGGGTTCTGAACCGGTACAGTATGACGTAGTTAAATTTGATCCCAATCTTCTGCCTTCCTGTAAAATCGATGAACTGGATCTCCGTGCTATCCTGCACGGTATCCACGCCTTTCGCTGCCCCTGTACGTTCTCTCCCGATCAGGTTCTGGAAATGGATCTTTTTCCGCTTTTCTCCGATATTCTTTCTGAATATCAGGAAAAAGAAGTCGGCTATTCGATGATATTAACTGCGGATCTTCGAAAAATCATCAGCAAATTCGCCCGACTTTGGCAGAAAAAGGGGGATTTTGTTCTGGATCAGGGGATCCATCCTTCTTATGAAATCGGTTTTGATCTGATTGCTGAATATATTGATTCTCATTATTTCGAGGAACTGACAGTAGAAAGCCTCGCCTCCATGTGCAATATGTCACACTCTACTTTCTCTATGAATTTTTATCGGCGGTACAATATGACCTGTAAAGAATACATTACCGCAACCCGAATCAATGCCGCCGAAAACATGCTCTTATTTTCCAGTCATGATATTTCCTTCATCTCACGGGAGGTCGGTTATACAGACTGTAGTTATTTTATCCGCTGCTATAAAAAACTCAAAGGAGTAACACCGAAGCAGGCAAGAAAAATCCGAGGTAAGAAACACTAGAGTGTGTCTGAAAATCCGGTTACACAAATCTAAAAGCCTCAGCGTAGCCTGCTGCGTCTGCATTTTTTCATTTTTTGCGCAAAGAGCGTGCAAGACTTCTGCACGCTCTTTTCTTACATTTCGCATGACTCTGAATCGTTACAATTCTTTTCCCTCGTTTTTAGAAGCGCTGATTATCTTTCTGCCGTCTCATAAACGCTTCGTACACGGTATGCACCGGATACCCCAGTTCCCTCTGCGGTAAAGTCAGCACTTGGCAGAATACGGAAGGTCTTCGTTCCAGCCTCAATATCCACAAAATTGTCATCCAGACGAAGTACTCCGTTTTCGGTCTCTACGCTGACGGATTTTGCGAAGTTTTCTGCTGTTACCGTTACCGTATCGCCGTCTACCGACACAGAAAGCTTCGGATCCGCGAAGTGATAATGTTTCGGCGCACAGAACAGCGTTGATCCGGAAGAAATTACGTTTCCATCCACAATCAGTTCATAGGTAAGATGCACCTCAAGCGGATCCTCGCCGTTGAAATCAAGATGTGGCAGCCACTGTCCGCCGTATGCCGGTGCATGAACCTCAAAGGTTCCTTCTTTTACAACAGAAGAATCCGGACGGCGCAGAGACCATTTTACGGTTCCGACAATCGGTTCTGCTGTTTCGTTTGCCACGTGAAGGTCTGCACTGATATCGATCGCCTGCGGCATTGTATTGACAAACGGTTTCTGATCGACCTCTCCGTGCTCTTCGCAGGAAAGCAGAACAGGCGCAAACATCTTCTTCTCCGCATACTGCAGTGCTTTCCAGTTTCCGTAGTAGTCTACACTTGCCCAGGATGCTACCGGCCAGATATCATTTAACTGCCATACAACAGCACCCATACAAGTTCCGCGGAAGCGACGGAAATGCTCAACGCCATAGCGGATAGCATCTGCCTGAAGAAGCTGTGAGCAGTACAGAAGCTCATCGAAGTTCTTCGGATACAGATAAGTCTGTGAAATATAGTTCAGGATCTTTCCATTCGCTGCAGTATTTCTCTGATGCATCTCCATGACGCGTGAGAAAATATTGCGGTCGCCGTCTTCCGTGAATCGTTTTACGGTCTGCAGAGACGGGAAGGACTGGAATCCAAACTCAGACAGGAAACGATAGTGGTGGGAACGGTATGCGGTAAATGGCTCGCTGCCGTGCCATACGCCCCAGTAGTGGGTGTCTCCGACATTTTCCGCATTGCTGTTTTCATAATTTCCGCCTGAAGACGGGGAGGATGGCCAGTAGAATTTTTCCGGATCCTCTTCTTTGACGATTTTCGGAATGATGTACTCATATAAATGAATGTAATCGTAGTACTGTTTCTTGGATTTCGGCCATGCCAGCACCTCGTACTGCGTTTCCATCTCATTGTTTCCGCACCACAGTGCAATACTTGCGTGGGAACGGAGTCTGCGCATATTCTGCCGGATCTCAGCAGAGATATTTTCCTCAAAGTGATCTGCCAGCTCATAGGATGCGCAGGCAAACATAAAGTCATGCCAGATTAAAAGTCCTCTCTCATCACACACATCATAGAAGAAATCATCGAGGAAATAGCCGCCGCCCCATACACGAAGGGAGTTGAAGTTTGCCTCCTGTGCGGATTTCAGCAGCAGATCCGTACGCTCTCTTGTCTGACGAGTTAAAATATTATCCTCAGGGATATAGTCCGCACCCATGGCGAAGATCTGCAGACCATTGATTTCATATGCAAAGTTGCGGCCTTTTACCGTTTTGGCGGCTTTGTCGGTTACAATCACTTTCTTTTCGCCGTTGGTCATGATCATACTGTCACCGTCATCGTAATCCGGTGACTGACCAGCCATATGTTCATCAAAGACTTCGTCTTCCATCGGATCGGTATTTACGGTGATGGTACGAAGTCCCATTTTCTTCTCCCAGGTGTCTAAGATATCATCTGCGACAAGCTCTACCTTTACCTGATACAGTGCCTGTGCACCGTAGCCGTTTGGCCACCAGAGTTCCGGGTTTTCTACTGTCAGGGAAGCCTGTACGTGATTGCTGCGAAGATCACAGCTAAGTCCGGTCAGTTTTTTCGCCGGTGCTGAATTCGTCAGCGGATCAACCGTTCCACTCTCTGCAGTCAGAACCGTTTTTCCGTCAGGAGAGGTAACTGTCATGACGATTTTTGCAGCACCATCGGTGATTCCCGGCATCCACTCGATTTCGGCATCTGCAGTCAGGCGAACAGCGTCTACTACATTTCCATGTACTGTTTTTCCGGTTACATGATGTTCCTGTCCTACAAATACCTGCGCAAGGCGAGCCGTTTTTACAGCGAGCAGCGAAGCCTCACGAAACAGACCGGCATCCGGAAGACGCGGACCCCAGTCCCAGCCATACATACAGGCTGCTTTTCGGATATGCGGGAATCCCGGCATTGCATCGGAAGATCCGCCGACCGGGCATTTTTCATCTTCTTCTGCGATGAATTTTGTCGGAGAATGCAGAATAACCTTTACCAGATACACGGTATCGGCAGCATCTCCTGCTACAAGATCGGTGATATCATATTCCCAGGCACGGTTCATATTGTCCGCGGAACCGATTTTTTCTCCGTTGAAATATACATCGGCAATGGTATCTATGCCGTCAAAGTGTAAGAACAGACGGTCTGCCTTTCTGTCCTCTTCTCCGATAACGATCGTTGTCTCATATGCGAAATCGTTCTCCATCAGTTTCAGTGCATCGAGCTCATTGTCACGATAAAACGGATCCGGGATCAGTCCTTTTTCCAGAAGTGTTCCATAAACAGTAGACGGAACCTTCGTTTCAATTGGAGTTTCCGGGATATCATAAACGTTTTTTCCAAGGACGGTTAAGGTCCAGTTGTCTTTCAGACATATTGTATGCATACAGTATGTCCCCCTTTCTGTATAGTTTCTGCGTTTCCACACAGCTTTGCTGCGCGTTTCTCATTGTTTTCATCTTACTGCTTTTTTACCAAAAATGGTACAAAAAAGCTCTTGAAAAATAGGAAAAATCTCCAAAAATATTCTCTGTTTCTCTCATTTTTTAACAGGAACGCAAATTCTCAATCCTGCCTTTGACAGATCTTAAAAATGTGATAGAATGAAGACGTCGGCACAACGAATCGTGCCGCATCGCTTCGGCAGACCGAATTTTTCGATTTACCGAAATCTTCATAAGAAAGACGAGGACAAATCATATGATCCAAGAAAGATTAGCTGCTCTCCGTGAAAAAATGAGGGCATATGGCGTGGACGCTTACCTGGTTCCGACCGCCGACTATCATGAATCAGAATATGTAGGTACTTATTTCAAGGCCAGAACATATATCACAGGCTTCACCGGTTCTGCAGGAACCGCTGTCATCACACAGAAGGAAGCGTGTCTGTGGACTGATGGCCGTTACTTTGTCCAGGCAGCCAAGGAGCTTGCCGGTACCGGTGTTACCCTGATGAAAATGGGTCAGGAAAATGTTCCGACTGTAGAGGAATACCTTCTGGCGAACACAAAAGAAGGCATGACGATCGGCTTTGACGGACGCGTTGTCAATGAAATGCTCGGTGAGACACTGGAAAAAACACTTCCGGAACGCTTTCTCTCCTACCGCAGTGACCTGATTGGTGAAATCTGGTCTGACCGCCCGGCGCTTTCCGCAGAACCGGTATGGATTCTCAATGATGCATACACCGGTGAATCTGCGGCTGACCGCCTTGCAAAGGTACGGGAAAAAATGCAGGAAAACGGAGCTGAAGTTCATATTCTGACCGCGCTCGATGATATTGCGTGGATGCTGAACATTCGTGGAAATGACATTCCATGCAACCCGGTTGTCCTCTCCTATCTTGTTCTGACAAAAACCGAAGGGCACCTGTTCATTCAGGAAGAGACCTTAAACAATGAAGTAAAACAGTATCTTGCGGATCTTGATATCCAGCTTCATCCATATGACGCTGTCTATAACTTCGTTGCCGGTATTTCCGGAAAGACCATTCTTCTTGAGAAAGCCAAGGTCAATTACACGATCTGCCAGAGTGTTATGGAAGATAATACCATCATCAATATGATGAATCCGGCTTCCGCTTTAAAGGCAGTCAAAACTCCGGTCGAGATGGAAAATATCCGCAAAGCCCATATCAAAGATGGTGTTGCTGTCACCCATTTTGTTTACTGGTTAAAGAAAAACATCGGCAAAATTCCGATGGACGAGCTTTCTGTCGCAGAAAAGCTGGAATCCTTCCGTAAGGAGCAGGAAGGCTACATCGAACCGAGCTTCGGAACCATCTCTGCTTACGGCCCGAATGCTGCTATGTGCCACTATCAGGCTACAAAGGATGACTTTTCCGTTCTGCAGCCAAAAGGAATGTATCTGGTAGATTCCGGCGGACAGTATTATGAAGGAACGACCGATATCACCCGAACCATCGTAGTTGGACCACTGACCGAGGAAGAAAAAGAGCATTTTACCATTACTGCAATGGGAACCATGCGTCTTGGAAGCGCAAAATTCCTGCACGGCTGTATCGGCATCAACCTCGATTATCTTGCAAGACAGGCCTTCTGGGAGAGAGGTCTTGACTTCAACCATGGAACCGGCCACGGTGTCGGATATCTTTTAAATGTACATGAACGTCCAAACGGTTTCCGTTGGAAAATGGTTCCGGAACGAATGGAAAATGCCGTTCTTGAAGAGGGTATGCTGACTTCCGACGAGCCTGGTATCTACATTGAAGGAAGCCATGGTATCCGTACCGAAAATCTGATGCTCTGCCGCAAAGCAGAGAAGAACAGCTACGGCCAGTTTATGAACTTCGAGTTCGTCACCATGGTTCCGATCGACCTTGACGGTATTGATACGCAGTATATGACAGAAAAAGACGTCGAACTGCTGAATAACTACCACAAAGAAGTGTATGAGAAGATTTCTCCTTATCTGGAAGGTGAGGAAAAAGAGTGGCTGAAAGAGGTTACACGGCCGATTTCAAAATAAGCATTCTGACACTATTGTAGTTGCGAACACACAAAAAACCGGAATTCTGCGAAGTTTATTCTTCGCCCAGAATTCCGGTTTTTTCAATTTTCATTTTTTTCTTCTTATTCCCAGTCTGTTGCGACCTGTAAACGGAAAGAAAGATTCAAAAACCATTGCCTTTTTCTCGGCAGCAGATCCTGAATCTTTCTGTTTTGTTTCTTATAATACTTTGGATAAAAATTCTTTCAGACGCGGATTCTGCGGATTTGCAAAGAATTCCTGCGGTGTATTCTCCTCCTGAATATTTCCCTCGTTAATGAAAATAACGCGGGTTGCCACCTCTCTTGCAAAACCCATCTCATGTGTGACGACAACCATGGTCATGCCGGACTCGGCAAGCTCTTTCATAATCTCAAGAACCTCTCCTACCATTTCCGGATCAAGGGCAGAGGTCGGTTCGTCAAACAGCATGACATCCGGGTTCATGGCAAGGGCACGGGCGATTGCAATTCGCTGCTTCTGTCCACCGGAAAGGCTTCCGGGATATGCGTCTGCCTTATCCGGCAGTCCGACACGATTTAACAGCTCCAGCGCTTTTTTTTCTGCCTCTTCCGATGTCATCAGCTTCAAAGTTACCGGAGCAAGCATAATATTTTCCTTCACCGTTTTGTGCGGAAACAGGTTAAACTGCTGGAATACCATTCCAATCTTCTGACGTACGTGGTCAATATCCGTTTCCGGTAATGTGATGTCAACATCCTCGAAATAAATCTTTCCCCCTGTCGGAATTTCCAGACGATTTAAGGAACGCAGAAATGTCGATTTTCCGGAACCGGAAGGACCAATGACAGCAACAACCTCTCCCTGACGGATTTCAGTGGTAATACCGTCCAGAACCTTCGTATTTTCGAAACTCTTCTGCAGATTTTCAACTTTGATTAATACTTTTTCGTTAGTGATCACTCTTACGCAGTCTCCTTTCCAGTTTGCCCATGAAATAGGTCAGAATCATAACAAGAATCAGATAAAAGATTGCTGCTGAGAGAAGCGGAACAAGAGCATCATAGGTACGGCTCTGAACCAGCGTTGCGGCCTTTGTGATATCAATTGTTCCGATGTAACCGATGATTGCCGTCTCTTTTAACAGCACAATCATCTCGTTGATCAACGCCGGAAGGACATTCTTGAATGCCTGCGGAATGATAATCAGACGCATGGTCTGCGCAGCATTTAAACCAAGGCTCCGTCCCGCTTCTGTCTGTCCCTTATCCACAGACATAATACCGGAACGGAAAATCTCAGCAACATATGCGCCGGAATTGATACCAAAGGCAATTCCGCCAATCACAATATTATTCAGGTTTACCGTTGCAAAAATAACAGAATAGAAAAACAGAATCTGAATCATAGATGGTGTTCCACGGATAATGGTCAGATAAGCCCGTGCAACAATATTCAGAAGTTTCAGTTTTCCGGTCTGCTCATGCGTAGAACGGATCAACGCAATGAGAAGTCCGAGGACAACACCAATACACAATGCAAGCATTGTGACAAGAAGCGTTGTTTTCAGACCTGTCAACCACCACTCTGTAGCACCATTGTCTACAAAATAGCGGTTAAACTGATGCTGTAAATTTTCCATAAAATACCTCTCTCCTTTGTGGTTTCCTTTTCTGCAAAAAGAACGGCTGCGCACCGTTTTGACTGGCGGACAGCCGCTTCTTTTGCTTCTCTTGCTGTATTATTTTCTGACAATGACAACCTGTGTTGCGTTTGCATACGTATCGGTAAAATCAACGCTTTCTTCACGTTCCGGTGTAACTGTCATTCCGGCTGCGCCGAAATCTGCTTTTCCGCTGTTCACGGAAGCGAGGATGGTTTCAAATGACATGTCCTCGATTTTCAGCTCATATCCGAGCTTATCGCAGATTGCCTGAGAAATGTCCGCATCAATGCCAACGATATCATTTCCTTCTTTGTACTCCCACGGTTCGAACTCTGCGTTGGTCGCCATGGTGAGCGTTCCGTTGGAACGATCCACATCTGCCGGAGACTCATACGGATGCTGGCCGACTTCATCACCAATGTAGTTGCTCATAATCTCATCCAGGGTTCCGTCCTCTTTCAGCTCTGCTAATGCGGTGTTGAACTCATCTCGTAATGCATTGCCCTTTTTGAAGCACATTGCATACTCTTCTGTATCAAAAATGCCCTCTACAATTTTCAAATCATCATTTGCCGCAACGAATTTTTCTGCCGGAAGGGAGTCGATAACCACGCAGTCGATTTTTCCGTTTTTCAGTGCCTGAATCGCATCAGCGCCTTTGTTGTAGCGCTGCATCTGGGAATCTTCTTTTACGGCATCGCTGGCCTGGGAATCACCTGTCGTTCCGGTCTGTACACCAATTTTCAGATCTGCCAGATCATCTACGGATGTTACTTCTACTGTCTTTGCGGTAGAAGCAGAGCTTCCGCATCCTGCCATGGAAGCAGCAAACAGAACAGACATCGCAAGAGCGGTTGCCTTTTTTACAAAATTTTTTTTCATAATCAATTCCTTCTCTCCTCGTATGATGTATATTTATTCACTTTCTCTTATTATAACAGCATCTTTTTAAAATGCAAGAAAAAAATAAGAAAGAAGCCTGCTTTGCAGGATTCACAGCCTGCCGGGGGCGCTCCGGCGATAGAATTCCCCTCCGCCGCAATGCGATCCTTCCTGTTAAGTAAAAAACCTCTCATGACTGCTTATCGCTTTGTTCATGAGAGGTATACCGCAAAATGGGCTTACAGATTGCGGAAATGTTTTTTAGACCTGCTCTAATACGTGATCCGAAATTCTTCCATAGAGCGAGATCAGGTACAGTCCACAAATGCCGACGATTCCGTAGATGATACGGCTTAGCCAGGTCATGTTTCCGAAGATCAGGGCTACAAGGTCAAAGCGGAAAAATCCGATCAGACCCCAGTTGACAGCTCCGATGACTGCAACGGTCAGCGCGGTATAATCAATTCCTTTCATGTAAAACAGCCTCCTTTTTCCGGATTTTGTATCACTTCTGGTTTCTTTATAAAGCATTTCCCATTTAAGGCAGATTATGCATTTTTATCTATTCAGAGCTTATCCAGATTCCGCATGCACTGTTTCTTGCGGCTTTATCTCATCCGAAACAGAAGAAAAACTAGCATGGTATCGTTATTTTGCAAACGATGTACTAGATTTTTATTCTGTCAGCAGCTTCTGCAGTATTTCCCCTGCCGCTGCCGGATTTGCTTTGCCTTTCATTTCTTTCATCACCTGACCGACCAGAAATCCGAGGACTTTTGTCTTTCCGGATTTATACTGTTCTACCGGACCAGGATTGTTTTCAAGTACTTTTTTCGCAGTTTCTTCCAGAAGACCAGTATCGTTTACTGTTTTCAGTCCGTGCTCCTCGACATACGCTTCCGGATCGACATCCTCCGCAAAGATCTGTTCAAATACCTCTTTTGCTACCTGATTGTTGACGGCCCCGCTCTCTGCCAGATCAATCAAAGCGGCCAGATGCTTCGGTGAGAACTGCAGATCTTCCGGCTCCTGGCCGTTTTCTTTTAAGAGGCGTAAGGTTTCGCCCATCAGCCAGTTTGCTACTTTTTTCGGCTTGCCGCAAAGTGCTGTCGTCTCCTCGAAAAGATCCGACAGTTTTTTGGAACCGGTCAGAATGCCTGCATCGTACGAAGGCAGTCCATACTGCTCCATATAGCGTGCCTGCTTCTCCGGCTGGAATTCCGGCATCGATTTCAGAATACGGTCGATCCACTCATCAGAAATGTGTACCGGCGGCAGATCCGGATCCGGGAAATAGCGGTAATCCTTCGCATCCTCTTTCGAGCGCATCGCGTAGGAATATTCTTTATTGTCATCCCAACGGCGCGTCTCCTGAACTACCGCTTTTCCTTCCTCAATCAGTTCAATCTGTCTGGCACGTTCTCCCTCGATCGCTCTTCCGATTGCCTTAAATGAGTTAAGGTTTTTCATCTCGGTACGTGTTCCGAATTTCTCACTTCCAACCTCGCGGACAGAAAGGTTGACATCGGCACGCATCGAACCTTCCTGCAGCTTACAATCAGATGCCCCAAGATACTGAATCATCATGCGCAGTTTCTCCAAATATGCGATAACCTCTTCGGCAGAACGCATATCCGGCTCAGAAACAATTTCAATCAGAGGAACGCCGCTTCGGTTGTAGTCAACAAGTGAGCAGTCTTCCCACTCATCGTGAATCAGCTTTCCGGCATCCTCTTCCATATGGATCTCATGAATGCCTATTTTCTTCTTTCCTGCTGCAGTATCAATTTCCACATAGCCGTCATGGCAGATCGGCAGATACAATTGAGAAATCTGATAGTTCTGTGGGTTGTCCGGATAGAAATAGTTTTTTCGGTCGAATTTGCAGAGCTGGTTGATTTTACAGTTTGCAGCCAGTCCGACACGCAGGGCGTAATCGACAACCTTCTTATTTAATACCGGAAGGGAACCGGGCATACCGGTGCAGACCGGGCAGGTATGGGTATTCGGCGCACCGCCGAATGCGGTAGAGCAGCCGCAGAAGATTTTTGTTCTCGTCGCAAGCTCCACATGTACTTCAAGTCCTATGACGGTTTCATACTGTTTTGACATTGTTTTGCTTCCTCCTTAACATTCTTCCGGCTGCCCGAACGCACCGCGCGCCTGTTCATAAGTATACGCTGCACGGAACAGCTTTTTCTCTGAGAAACAGTCTCCAATCAACTGCATTCCGATCGGAAGACCCCTGTCATCTATACCGCATGGCACGGTGATGCCAGGAAGACCGGCAAGATTGACCGATACCGTATAAATATCTCCCAGGTACATCTGCAGCGGATCGGAAAGAGAATCACCAAGACGCGGTGCTGTCGATGGAGCTGCCGGGCTTAAGATCATATCATATTTTTCAAACGCACGGTCAAATTCCTGTTTGATCAGCGCTTTTGTGCGCAGAGCTTTCAGATAATAGGCATCATAGTAGCCGGAACTTAATACGAAGCTTCCCAGCATAATCCGTCGTTTCACCTCCGGACCGAAGCCCTCAGAACGGCTCTTTTTGTACATATCATGAAGTCCTTCGTACTCTTTCGCACGGAAACCGTATTTCACACCATCGAACCGTTCCAGGTTGGAGCTCGCCTCGGCAGATGCAATCACGTAATAAGCCGGAATCGCATAGTCGATCAGATCAAGATCAAAATATTCTACCTGTGCCCCGCGTGCTTTCAGCACATTGGCTGCCTTTAAGATCGCTTCTTTCACTTGCGGATCCAGTCCTTCTCCAAAGTAACTGTTCGGAATTCCGATTTTCAGATCGGAAACATCTTCTTTTAATGCACTCATGAAATCGTAATCATCGCGTTTCATCGAAGTGGCATCCTTCGTATCATACGAAGCAACGGTCTGCAGCAGAGCCGCACAGTCTGTTACATCCTTTGCCACCGGTCCGATCTGGTCAAGGGAAGAACCATAGGCAATCAGTCCGTAGCGGGAAACTGTGCCGTACGTCGGCTTCATACCGGTTACACCGCAGAAGGAGCTCGGCTGACGGATCGATCCTCCGGTGTCGGAACCGAGAGCCATCGGTACTTCTTTTGCTGCAACGGCCGCACAGGAACCGCCGGAGGAGCCGCCCGGAACGTGTTCGGTGTTCCACGGGTTCTTCGTCACACCGTACGCGGAAGTTTCTGTCGTACTTCCCATCGCAAACTCATCCATATTTGTCTTTCCGATCATAATGGCTCCCGCCTCTTCGAGCCGTGTGATAACCTCTGCATCATACGTCGGAACAAAGTTCTGCAGAATTTTTGACGCACACGTCGTCGCAAGGCCTTTCGTACAGATGTTGTCCTTGATCGCAACCGGAACACCGGCAAGCGGTCCGTTAAGTTCTCCTGCGTCAATTTTTTTCTGCACCTCTGCCGCACGCGCACGCGCGCCCTCTTCATCAACAAGAAGGAATGCATGAATCGACGCTTCCGATGCTCTGACTGCCGCAAGGGACGCTTCCACAGCGTCCGATACGGTGATTTTTCCTTCTTTGATTGCGGCAGAAAGCTGTACTGCTGTCATATCTTTGATTTCCATCTCTTTCGTCCTCCTGCTATTCTACCGTTTTCGGAACCTTGTACTGGCCCTCTTTGACTTCCGGTGCGTTGGCAAGCATTTCATCACGGTCGTCGCCGTTCGTCACCTCATCCTCGCGGAATACATTTCCCATCTCGAAGATATGTGTCATCGGTTCTATTTTGCTTGTATCCAGCTCGTTTAATTTATCCACATAGTCCAGCATCTTCTGCATATCCTGCCGTGCGGATTCTTTTTCCTCATCCTTTAATTCCAGCTTTGCCAGGATGCCGACATATTCCATCGTTTCATCTGAAATCACATTTGCCATTTCACTCGTTCTCCTTTTTTCTGTTTTCCGGCAGGATCCGCTTACGGCTCCAGTCTTGTAAGATCTCTCGGGAACAGGGTCGTCTCGCGGACGTTGTCCTCACCGATCAGCTTCATTGTGAGACGTTCCAGGCCAATACCAAGACCTCCGTGCGGCGGCATACCGTGTTTGAAGGCACTTAAGTACTGCTCCATGCCCTCTTCTGTCATTCCGCGGGCTGCAATCTTTTCAGAAAGCATTTTGTAATCATGGATACGCTGGCCTCCGGTTGTAATTTCCATTCCATGGAACAAAAGGTCAAAGCTTTTCGTGTATCTCGTATCTTCCGGGTCATCCATTGCATAGAAAGGTCTTTTTTTCGATGGATACTCTGTGACAAATACGAAGTCTGCATCGTATTCCTCTTTAAAATACCGGCCGATCAGAAGCTCCTCCTCAGGCTCAAGGTCGAATGGGTTGCGGATCTTTCTGTTATATTTCTCGGCTACCAGCTCTTTCGCCTTTGCAAACGGTACCGTCGGAATTTCTTCTGTCTTTGGAAGCTGAACCTTCAAAATTTCCAGCTCTTTTGCATAATCCTTTTTGAGAAGTTCCGCCATGTACTGTAAAAATCCGGTTTCCATTGCCATAATATCTGTATAATCTTCGATGTAACCCATCTCAAAGTCGAGACTGGTATACTCGTTCAGATGACGTTTGGTGTTATGTTTTTCAGCACGGAAGACCGGTCCGACTTCAAAAACACGGTCAAACACGCCAACCAGCATCTGTTTGTAGAACTGCGGGCTCTGTGCAAGGACTGCCGGGCGGTGGAAGTATTCCAGCTTGAAGATGTTTGCGCCACCCTCTGCACCTTTCGCGCCGATCTTTGGGGTATGGATTTCGGTGAATCCCTGGGAATGAAGAAAATCACGGAACGCCCGTACCACGCCTTCCTGAATACGGAATTTTGCACGCTCTCTGACATTTCGAAGAGCAATCGGCCGCATGTTCAGCATCGCCTCAAGGGAGGTGTTCATTTTCCATTTGTTGACTGCAAGTGGCATTGGCTCGGTCGGCTCGGAAAGAACGGTGATGGTCTGCAGTCTGACTTCTACGCCGCCCGGTGCGCGGTCTTCTTTTTTGACCGTTCCGGTTACAGCAACTGCCGATTCCTCTTTCAAATCTTTCAGTGGGAAATCAACGCTTCCCTCTTCGTACACACACTGAACGAGTCCCTCGCTCTTTCTTAAAATGACAAAGGCAACCTCGCCCATGTCACGGATGATGTGTACAGCTCCTTCTAGTTTTACTTCTGTGCCTTCCGGTGTCTCCAGCAGAGTTTTTACGGAGATGTCTTCTTTTTTCTTTACGCCTGTCATAAATTCCATGTCTTTTTCTCCTCTCGTTCTCGCCTGTCCCGGATTGCTTTCTCTAAATAAAAAAGTCCCGGAACAGTGTTTTTTAACTACTGTTCCGGGACGGGATATTTTATGTTCCCGCGGTACCACCCGCATTGCGTTCCCACATTCCGTTTCGGATGGATAACGCCCACTCATTTATACTTAACGCGTATCACGGATCTGCCTACTTGATTTCATGATCAGACATCGTATTCAGCAGACCGGCTCCGGAATGTTCCCCATTGTATGTTTCCTCCATGCTGATGCTCTCAGTCGGTGACATCTGCTTCCTGTCGGATTCCGCATACGGAGTTTCCTTCACTGCCTTTTTCATACTGTGCATTATAGCACAGTGGTTTTACATTTGTAAACACTTTATTTTTACGGTTTTTGCGCAAATTTTAATGCATTTTTCGTGAATTTTATCTATGCAAAACTATTTTTTTGTCTATCCATAAAATTGTTCGAAAATTCCGATTTGTCGGTGTTTCACACACAATTTATAGCTTTTTAATTCTCTCCACTGCCTCTACCGTATTCTCATACGTTCCGAATGCAGTCAGACGGAAGTAGCCTTCTCCGCTCGGGCCAAAACCGGAGCCTGGTGTTCCGACTACGTTTGCATCTGCAAGCAGGTGGTCAAAGAACTCCCAGGAAGTCATATTTCCCGGTGTTTTCAGCCAGATGTACGGAGCATTTACGCCACCGGAAACCGTATAGCCTGCGCCCTTTAAACCGTCATAGATAACTTTTGCGTTCTTCATGTAGTAAGCAACCTGCTCTTTTAACTGTGCTTTTCCTT
>ENA-OUQM01000734-OUQM01000734.1-human-gut-metagenome-genome-assembly--contig:-NODE-734-length-20583-cov-5.822633_pt1 | contig 20583 bp, 29 predicted proteins | sample MGYA00237949_ERZ548830 | MGnify/ENA primary metagenome ERZ548830 (study PRJEB26490, sample SAMN05194706) | human gut metagenome | biome: terrestrial biome; feature: human-associated habitat; material...
AGAATCTTTGCACTGGGCATTCGGTTTCACCTCGTTTCAAAAACTTGTATCGAAAACCGGAGCAAGTATGAAAAAAGCCTCTTTCCCGCACTTGGCCGAGAAAGAGGCATAAAACAACTTTACGCACGTTTCTCGGCAGGCGGCATAGCCTTACACTGGACTCCAGTACCTGCTGTCTCAAAAACAGCTTAATTAGTATAGCACGCGAACGTGCGTTTGTCAAGCGCTTTTCAGCTCAAAGCTGAAAAACCTAGAGTTTTATAATCGTGACAAAGGCCGGAAGGCCTTGAACCTGACCGAAAAGTACAAAAACAAGAGTGCTGGCAACAAAGAAAAAGTAAGACCAGCGGAAAGAGAGAAAGAAAATGCTGTATCAGGTTATTGGCGTTGGACGCAAAGAGGGCGAGTTCACTCCGCAGGACAAGCCGAACCAGAAAATTCACTATGACAACATCGTGTTCCACGTTGTCGGCCTGAAAAAGACCATCGGTGTGACTGGCCAGATTGCGGAGCAGTTGTCTATCAAGACCGTGGACGCTGGCGAGATTGTCGAGGCCGTCGGCGGTAAGATTGAACAGGCCGTTGGCCGTCAGTTCGATTTCGAGACCCGCTACGGCAACAAGATTCGCGCGTGGGAGTTGGTGAAGTAATGCTCCCCGCCCCACCAGAGAACGCCCAGCCGCCACCATGTAAGTAACTGCCGTGGGGCGGTGAATATAGTTGTCGTCATGCCTTGCAGACGGTTTTCTCCAATTTCTGTCTGTAAGGGAGCCGCGCCTGACGACGGCTATATTGACCGCCCCACATATCATGTCAGTCGCAAGGCTGACACTCCAAAGGCGCTACGTCCTTTGGAGTGTCAGTGTCAGTGCCAAGACACAAGACAAAAATGACAGTAAATAGGATGGTAGAACATGGGCGACACAAAAGCTCCACCACGTTTGCGCAGTAGGCAGTGCATGTTTGTACTATACCCCGAGAGCCAGCAAGCGGCAATTGACTACTGCAAGCAAAATCTGCCCTGCGCATGGGCGCTGCATGACAAAGACGTGTACTCGCAAGCGTCCTTTGATGCCTATGTGAAAAAGCATGAAGGCGAACCGCCCGACTGGATGCCGGGCGACCTCAAGAAACCGCACGTTCACTTTGTGTGCAGCTTTCCTAACGCCCGGTATTTCTCCGGCATTGCAAAAGAAATCGGCGTTGAGGTCAACGTCATCCGCAAGGTGAACAACCTTTATAAGGCGTATGTCTATCTGTGGCATTTGCTCGACCCCGACAAATACCAGTACAGTAAAGATATCGTGGGCACTCACGAATTTGAAGAACCCAGCGAACACGCCGGTATGTCACAGATGGAAGATGACCAAGTTCAAATTCTGCTGGATATGCCCACGTTCGACACCTTCAACGAACTGTGCCGATGGGCGTATGAGCAAGGCTGTTGGGCCACCTTCAAAAACAACTATGCTATGTGGCGCGACCAGTTCGTTGAACGCCAGCGCCTGCGGGATATGGCCCAGACGGCCGACGAACGTCTAGAGGTACAAGCTCGCCTTGCCGAACTTGGAAATTCTCAGCGCGTTACCGATGTGGACGGCTTCGGTATTATGCCCGACGATTTGAAGGGAAACTTCTAATGAGAATCACACAAAAAACTTTGTACGATTACGGCGAACTTCTGCCGGAGATTTGCCAGGCATCTAAGGACGAAAACCTTGAATTTCTTCTGCTGCTGATTGCCGCGAAAACAGATATTGAACAAGCATACGCCGGTCAGTGCAACAACTATTCTGTGCTGGTCACCTGCTACGATGAAGGCCAGCCGGACGAATACGCGATTGTCCCGCATGACTACACGTTGTAACGCTTACCCCCAAACAGCAAGCGATTACATACAAAAATTTTGAGGAAAGGAGACGCAACCATGAACACTGTTATGCTTGCCGCTGGTGCGGAGGCTGGTGCAGAGGTTGCAAAGAGCGCTATGGAAACCGTTATCGCCGCTATGGCCGATGTGTTCACCCTGTCCGGCACCGTTGTTACCGAGATCACTAAGCAGCCCATCCTGCTGTTCTGTCTCGCTGCTGGTCTGGTTCCTGTGGGTATTGGCATCTTCGCCCGCCTGAAGAACGCCGCTCGCAGCTGATGCTGACTGTGCAGAGCGGCATTGCCGCTCTGCATCTTATGCCAGAGTAACTCACGGTTAGAGTTTGCCACTTTTAAAACTGGCCTGTGGCGGGTTACAGTTAGTGTGGGTTCGACTCCCACCTCTGGCACCGCAACCCTGCGGGGCGGGATTTCCCGCCCCGCAATTTTTGTTTTTGCTCGAAAGAGGGTTTATATATGTTCGCTACTATTGATGCGTTTGTGATGTGGCTTGCAAAACAACCGTCTGTACCGTTCTGGGTCGGTTACATTGGTATGGCGGTGTTCATGCGCATTTGGGATGCGCTCAAATCGCCCGGTGTTTTCGATGACAGTGAAGAAGAAAGCGAGGATACCGACGACAACTAAAAAAGCCGCCATCACTGGCGGCTCTGCTCCTGTCTCCACTTTAGAAACTCGGTATATTCTTCACTGCTTCCGAACGTTTTTACTTCGGCATTGCGGGCAATGGTTAAGCAAATCATCTTTACGATTTTATAGATTGTAAAAGCGATTATGGCTATTGTTCCGATGAAGAATAAGAAAACCAGAATATCCATTATAATGTCATCCCAGTAAATCGGCATAAAGGCACCACCTTTTTATTTGATTTTACGCCATATTTCAACATTGTGTCAAGGGGTCTACACATGAAAAAGAAAATTTTATCAATACTTTTGTGTATAGTGTTTATCTGTACACTTTCCTTGCCTGTTTATGCTGATTCGGATCCATCCAGCAGTGACGGCTATTCTGCTATTATTAGCAATATTCCCACTACTTGCCCTACCTGCGGTAAAGCTCTTCATGCGTCGTGGCGTTCAACTGCTGGTGCAGAGGTTGAACTTGAAATATCTGATACCGGAAAAGTAACTATTCCTGCTGGTGCAGGTGTATATGCTCATATACGGTTGTACTGCACGGTATGCGGTTATACAAAAAGTGAGACACGTATTTTAGGTATTGATTGGGGTTCTGAACATCCGGGTAATTTGGATTTAGTGCAAGTCCCCGCTGATAAAGTCAAAGACCTTCCCGGCTACATCGACGATTCCGGCACGGCCCACGTCAGCAAAGAGGGTAAGCTAAAATTTGCGGCTTGGCCCTGCTGGCTTGATGTTGGTGAACAAGAATCGAATAAATATACTTTAACCGACCCCTTTAAGCCTTACCGCGTGGAGGAAGAGACCGAAGATTACGGTCTATATGTCTATGACTGGCTTGGACAAAGTAACGGACCTGGCCCTAGCCATTTTTCACATTATACACAGCCATTATCGGATGATTTGTATTACGGACATTTTGATTTTTATTGGATTATTGATAGTGGCTTTGTTCCCGGAACATACTATGTCGCTGCCGACCAGCCTACTGTGAAAAATTACTATTCTAAGTATGGTGCAGAGCCTCAAATTCTTAAAACAAAAGCTGGAGAATATAACCTTCCGAATGATAGTTATTGGGGTCTTGGCAATTTAGGCTTGTCTGACTATAACGCTGTATGGCATGAAAGACGTTTGTTTTATGCTGAAAACGCTAAGAGTACTTCAATCGACATTTATCTTTATCCCTTCGTCGTCACCTGTGACCCGACAGAAAACCCCGTGGAAGAAAAGAAAGAAGTCACGATAGAGGACAATAAATTCACTGGTAACATTTATGTAGATAATAGCACTAATATCACGTACATCTATCCCAAGTACACCACAGTAAATGTAAACAATGAGACCGTGATTGAGGTTGCCGACCATCCGCTGATTTATAATCCCGAATCGAAAACCTACTATATCTACGACCAAACCACCAATAACTACTATTACATAAACTACGAAGCAGACCCCGCGCCGACGCCCAGTCCTGCACCTACGGTGACCCCCACGCCGACACCTGCTCCGACAGAAGTACCTACGCCCAGCCCTGCTCCGACAGAGGAACCTTCTCCCAGTCCTGAACCCGGTAACGACCATTGTGACCATACCGGCATTATTGCAGTTCTTGAAGAAATTCGGGATAAAATGGTTGTCGGTTTTACAGATATTACGGCAAATATACATACCGATATGGTAGATTTCAAAGCAGCGGTTGTTGCTGGTTTCACCGATATTACTACAAATATTACGGCAGTGGTGGCGGATTTCAAGGCCGCTGTCGTTGCTGGCTTCGCTGACATTTCCGCAAACTTCCAACTGGCAATAGATAACTTGAATATCAACATTCAAAACTTCTTTAACAAGAAAATGGAAGATTTGCCCGAGCCGACGCCAACTCCCAGCCCGACGCCGGAGCCTTCCAATCCGACACCCAGTCCGTCCCCCTCTCCTGCACCGCTCGACCCCATTCTTCCCGAAACGCAAAATCTTATCATTCCCAAGATGAACAGCAACACCTTCACCGATGAACACGGCACATGGATTGCTTCTGGTTCTTCAAAGTATAGTGATGTGTTCGACTTCTTCCGTGCCTTTGACCGCTCCACTTCTGAAATTTGGGAAACAAATGTAAGTCCCTCTCATCTGCAAATTGAAATTCCCGACCCCGAAAATTATTACATTGACGGTTATATCATGCGGATTTCAAAGTTCGACAACCGCTATGCAAAAGATTGGACGCTGCAAGGCTCTGACGATGGCGAAACATGGGATGATTTGGACACGCAAAAAGACCAAAATCTTTCGGACAAGGAAGAACACAAATATACGCTTACCCTGCGCAAAGCGTATAAATACTACCGCTTGAATATGTCGAACTATGCAAGCTCTATGTGCTCTCTTAGCCACTTCAACCTTTTGGGATACGATGCAAAAGATGTTGTAACTCCTACACCTGCACCGACTGAGCCGCCCTCTCCCAGTCCTGCACCTGATCCCGGCAAGCCCGACAGTGGAGATAAAACCAATAACTTCTGGACTATCATCTTCCCCAATGGCGGCGGCTCCGAGGATGGTAAAAAAGGTATCTTCTGGGCGCTGGTCTCCCTGATTCTTGCACTTATCGCGTTCTTTGCAAATTTGGCCGTGGGTGTCGGCTACTTGTTCCCGTTCCTCCCGGATGGCGTGGTCATGACGATTAACACCTGCCTGATTGTCATCTTCCTGTTCACCATCATCAAATTTATTATGAGGTCAAAGTAATGTGGAAAAAACTTTGTATTACGGTCTGCGCCGTATTCTGCGCCGCACTTGCCGCCGTGCCCTGCGCCTTTGCAGACGACAGCTCCGCCGATTCTTCCGCAAGCTCGGAAGAATCCTCACTTCTGGGAGATGCCGCAGAATTGCAGGGTTCTGTCTCGGACAATTTCTCGGACGGTGTTGACAGTCTTGCCGATACGCTGAAAAGCACGCCCGGCGAATTGCACTATAACGTTAAAGACCAGTTCCCCAAGTTTATTAAACAGTCCATCGAATGGGTTCCTTTGCCGTACTGGTGGGCGTTTGAGTTCGCAATCGTTCTCGGTTTCGTCAATGCGCTGTACCGGCGCATGTCGTAGGAGGTGCAAGCATGGAATCATTTCTTGAAGTTATGAATGTCATCCTGAACGGCTTCAACCTGCCGTTTACTGTGTACGGCTTTACGCTGTCGTGGTATGACATCTGGTTGTGGTCTATCGTCGGCGCAATCGCCGCTGCGTTTATCGGGAGGATGCTGTCATGAACGATAATTTCAATAAATTCTGCGGCGTTCTCATCCTGCTGTTGCTCGGCCTTTCCACGCTGTTCACGCTCCGGGCCAGTGCAGAAGAATACGACCCGCCCGCCGAGGACAGCACCCAGACCGTGACCGATTCCGAGGAAACGCATGAGGTTGTGCAAGTTCAGGGCGTGCAAACGTATGACCCGACACTATATGAAAAATTGGATGCCCTGCAAGAATCGGTAAATTCGCTGGTAGAGATATTAACTCCCCCGGATGACGCAGCCGCCGATCTGACGGATGAAGCGCATCACCAGCAGGATTATACATCCCAGCTTTCGGAGATTTCTTCCCAGTTGGTTGACCTGCGTACTGCCGCCGAGATGGCAACCGCCGAGACCGCCGAGCCTGCCGCATTTGATAAATCCTTTGCGGATTACAGCGTGTCCGAAGTCCTGCTTCTGGTGCTGGCCGCCGTGGTCGTCGGCGCGATAGGGATTGGCCTTGTCCGTGGCTTATGAGAAAGCGGCAAGCGCGAGACGGGGCGCGGGGGCTATTGCCCCCGCCCCGCGCGCGCGTCGCCGCAAAAGTGAGGTGTAAAAATGGTATCTCTGTTCTATGACCTGCTGGCGTTCTTCGGTATCTCTGCCGACGCGCCGCAAAATCTGTCCGAGTTCTTCCCGTGGTTTCTGGCTATCTTGGTAGCGGTGGCCCTGTTCCTGTTCGTGTTCGGCATTATCAAGGACTTCACCCACACATTTGCTCGCGGGGGTCGTTTCTGATGAACGGATATATGGTGCTCCTTCTGGTCGCCGTGCTCATTACGCTGGGGGTCTCCCGCATTGCACGGCAGATTGTGTTTCATCCTTTTCAAACCGGCTTCAACGCTATCAAAGACCTTTACTATTATCAGCTTCACCGGGGCTGGCATAACTGCCCGGTGGGTGCGCTGGATATTTACTGCGGCTACTTCGGCTCCGGTAAAACGCTGTCCCTGGTACATAAAGTAGTGGGCCTGTACAACCGCTACAATGATAAAGTCGTGTGGTGCCCGCGGCGTAAAAAGTTTGTGGTGCAGAAAATCAATATCCTGTCCAATGTTGACCTCTGCGTACCGTACACAAAGTTAGAAAGTCTCGCGCAGGTCGTCAAGGCTAGCAAGACCACGCAGGCTATAGACGATGAGGAAGAAACGCTGACGGTTACAATCGTGGCAATGGATGAGCTGTCCGTTCAGATGAACTCGCGCAGCTTCAAAGACAACTTTAACGCCTACTTTCTGAACACGCTTTTGTGTTGCCGGCACTACCACATTAGTTTTTATGGCTCCGCCCAGCGATTCCAGCACGTGGACAAGCTCCTGCGGGATGTCACGCACACGGTCATTCAGTGTAACAAGGTCTGGCGTTTCCAGCTGTGGGCCAGCTACGACGCTTGGGAAATGGAGAACGCCACGAACGCCGAGATGATACGCCCGCTCCGCCGCGGCCTGTGGTTCGTGCGAGACCGCGATTATAACGCCTACGACACACTGGCCGTGGTGGACAACCTGCAAAAGAAATTCGAGGAAGGCGACATTCTGCCCGAAAGTGAAATCATCAGCAATCAAGCCCCGGCCGGGCCGCTGGGTCTGGAAGTGGCAAGCAAGCCCACGAAAAAAGCACAACGGCGGATGTCCGGGCAAATCAAGAGGTGAAAACATGAAGCAAGTATGCCGGATGGACAAAACGAATAAGCGCCCCTATTGTCTGCGCAAGCCGTGCTCGTACCGGCTGGATGGTAGTTGTGCCGGGCCGGTGGTGGCCGTGAAGGATTATTACTCCTTCTACACCTGCCCGCAGGATGCCGACCCGGGCGAGCACGTCAACTGCGGTCAGTATGCAGAGTGTGCCTATTGTCGAGACCGAAACAACATTCCTCACGACTAGCCAAGAGCGCGACCCGATGCGGGCCGCGCTCTTTGTGTAAAAATAAGCCCCTAAAATTGTGCAGTATGGTGATTGATACTTCCGCTGTAGAAATGCTATAATGAGAAAAAGGCGGTGATTGCCATGGGCGGCAAGAAATCGAGAGAATCACAAATCAGGGCCAGCGTCAAATACAACCGGGCGCACGACTATTTCGGCATTCGTCCTGATAAAGAGACCGGCGCAGCCATTCGGCAGGCAGCAGCGGCAGCAGGTCAGAGCGTGCAGCGGTATATTCTGGACGCCGTACAATCGCGCATGGAATATGACGCATGGAAAAATGCCCGCGACTTTCCGGGCGAAGTCGGCCCACCCAATTTATAAAAGTGGGCCGGATTGGCGGGCATGGGGCGCCTAGCCCCATATTGGCAGCGCCTGCGCGGCGCTCACCTTCCCACGCCCGCAACTGAAATCGCGCAAAGGCAAGAGCAGGAACTTCCCGGAGCCCGGAATTTTCCTCTTATTGGCCCCAGCGCCAGACCGCCAGCCTTGCCCGGCCAGCAACGTGAAACGGCGCAAGAGTGCGAGAGCTTTTCCCTGCGTCAGTTTGTCCAACTGCCGCACCCTGACGGAATGCGCAGAGCCTGACCGGTACGAAGTCCCAGGCCCCGCCCTGGGATATTAAAAGATTCCTTAGACGCGCAAGCCCGCGAACGCGGGCACTGTGCATTTTTGAAAAGCCGAACCCCAATTTATAAAGGTTCGGCGTCTGAGCGGCACAAGCGCCGCAGGCACCTTCTTATTAGCAAGGCAGCGTAGGCCGTGTGCAGCTGGCGCGTAGCGTCTGCGGAACGCGGCAGAAGCGGACGAGACAACAAAGTTAAAAATGAAAACTGCCGTTGCGGCCCCCAAGGGACGCGGCGGCAGTTTTTGCGAGGTGTGACCATGTACGAACAGCAACGTAAAAAAGGCCGACCATTGACCGGCACAGAACGCAGCTTAATAGAACACCTGTACAAGCTCGGCTTCACGCAGACCGCGATTGCAAAAGAGGTCGGCGTTTGGCCGTCCACCATCTGCCGCGAGCTCCGCCGCGGCATGGTGGACCAGTTGAACGGCGACACATGGGAATATTATAGCACCTATTCCCCGCAAAAGGCACAGAGCCGCGCTGACTATATGAAAAGTGCCCACGGCCCTGACCTGAAAATCGGAAATCGTGCGGACTATCTGGCCGCGCTGGAAGCGCACATCTTGACCGGCTCCAGTCCGCAGGATGCAATAGCGAAGGTCGGCAGTGACTATGGTTTGACCATCAGCAAGACCACCTGCTACCGATACATACAAATGAAGCTGTTTCCCAGCCTGCGCTATAAACACCTGCCACAGGGTCACCCAAAGAAAGGCAAGGGCACCGTATCCCATGCCAACGTGTCCCACCCAAAACACCGAAGCATTGAACACCGTTCTAAGAGTATCCGAAACCGTGAAGAAGTCGGCCACTGGGAATTAGACAGCGTCATAGGCAAGGCAGAAGGAACCGGCGAGAGCTGCCTTGTAATGACTGACCGCAAAACCAGAGGTGAAATTATCATAAAGGCCCGGAGTAAAACTGCCGCCGATACTGTCCACGCTCTGCAATGGCTCAAACGTCAGATTGGCCGCGATTGGAAGTTGATATTTCACACTATCACCAATGACAACGGCTCCGAGTTTGCCGACCAAGACGGCATAGATGCGCTGGGTGTGACGACGTTCTATTGCCATCCACAAAGTCCCCACGAGCGCGGCACAAACGAGGTCACAAATAAACTGGTGCGTCGTAAACTGCCCAAAGGCAAGAGTATGGCGAATGTAACGCAGAAACAAGCCACCGAAGTACAACACTGGGTCAACCACTATACCCGGCCCATGTTCGGCGGTAAATCTGCCGCCGATATGCTAAAAGAGGAATTAGACAAACTGCCCCTATACAACCGCGAAAAGGTATACCGCTTCTTTGACCTGCTCTAGCAGCGGGCCACAATATGCCCAACCAGCCCGCCGCAATGCGACGGGCTAAAGGTGTTTCAAAAAGCAGAAAATCCCGGTGCAGATTTGCGCAAGCAAATTCCGCACCGGGATTTTTCACCACAAAAGCAACAATTATCTATTGACACTTTTGCGTAAATCGTCTAATTTTGTCACAAACTCTTGACAGTAGCCTCAAAGCTGAAAAACTTATACGCCGTACTTGTTGGTAGCAACGCGGACGCCGGGGCCCATGGTGGTGGCGATGGTAGCGCTCTTGAAGTACTGACCCTTGGCAGCGGCGGGCTTAGCCTTGGCGATGGCATCCAGGACGGTGTCCAGGTTGGTCATCAGCTTCTCGGCGCCGAAAGAGGCCTTGCCGATGGGCACATGGATGATGTTCTGCTTATCCAGACGGTACTCGATCTTACCGGCCTTAGCGTCGGTAACAGCCTTGCCGACGTCGGGGGTAACGGTGCCGGCCTTCGGGTTGGGCATCAGACCACGGGGGCCCAGGACCTTACCGAGACGGCCAACGCGGCCCATCATGTCGGGGGTGGTGACCAGAACGTCGAAGTCCAGGTAGCCGCCGGCGATCTTGGCGATCAGATCGTCATCACCGACCTCCTGCGCACCGGCAGCCTCAGCGGCCTTGGCGGCGTCGCCCTTGGCGATGGCGATAACGCGGACGTTCTTACCGGTGCCGTTGGGCAGGACAACAGCGCCGCGGACCTGCTGGTCGGCGTGACGGCTGTCAACGCCCAGGCGGACGTGCAGCTCAACGGTCTCGTCGAACTTAGCGGTAGCGGTCTTGCAGCACAGCTCCAGGGCCTCGGTGGGATCGTAAGTCTTGTTATTCTCGATCAGCTTAGCAGCGTCGATATACTTCTTGCCGTGTTTCATTGCGTATTACCCTCCTATTCAGCCCTCAACGGTAACGCCCATGCTGCGGGCGGTGCCCTTGATCATGCTGACAGCGGCCTCCAGGGAAGCAGCGTTCAGGTCGGGCATCTTGGTCTTGGCGATCTCCTCGGCCTGAGCCAGCGTGATGGAGCCAACCTTGTTCTTGTTGGGCACGCCGGAAGCAGTGTCGATGCCGGCAGCCTTCTTGATCAGAACGGGCGCCGGAGGAGTCTTGGTGATGAAGGAGAAGGAGCGGTCAGCGTAGACCGTGATGACGACGGGGATGATCATGCCCATCTGGTTCTTGGTACGCTCGTTGAACTCCTTGGTGAACGCCATGATGTTGACGCCCTTCTGACCCAGAGCAGGACCAACAGGGGGAGCCGGAGTTGCCTTGCCGGCGGGGATTTGCAGCTTGATGTAGCCAGTGATTTTCTGTGCCATAATACTTGCACCTCCAAATTTTGTGGTGAGTTGCGGCCTGCGGTGCAGACCTCCCACGGGCGCACGACCTCCGCGCGCCCTATAAAAACCGTACCCCGGGCACAGGCCCGTTCGCGGTCTTTACCGGAAACTAGGGTGTCCTGAGAAAAACTCAGAACAGCTTGACCTGATGCAGCTCCAGCTCTGCCGGAAGCTCGCGGCCAAACATGGTGATCCTTACGCGCACCTTGCGCGCAGGAATGTCGATCTCGTCGACGGTGCCGACGGAGCCTTCCATCGGACCGGCGGTGATCTCAACCGTATCACCGACCTTGTACTCGACCTCAAGGTCAACGGTGGTTTCGACGCCCATCTTGGCAACCTCCGCCTCGGTCAGGGGCTCGGGCTTGGACTCCGGGCCGACAAAGCCGGTGCAGCCGCGCGTGTTGCGCACGATGTACCAGGTGTTGTCGTTCATGACCATTTTAATAAAGACGTAGCCGGGGTAGAGCTTCGACTGAACCTCTTTCTCGCCGGTTTTGTTGCCGCGCTTGTCAAAAACTTCTTCAATGCGGGTCTCGGTGGGAACCTTGACGTCGCAAATCAGATCCTGCAGGTGGCGGTTCTCCACCATCGTCATCAGATCGGTTGCGACCTTGTTCTCATAGCCGGAATAGGTATGTGCCACATACCAATTTGCTTGCTCAGCCATTGTCTTTGCCTCCGCTCAACGCGCTCAGGCGCCGATCAACAGGTGGATGGCGCCGCCAAAGATGAGGTCCAGCAGGATCAGCACGACAGCTGCGACCAGCACGACCACGATAACGGTGATCGTATTGGTTTTGACGTCGTTCTTGCTGGGCCACACGACCTTTTTCAGCTCGCTCTTCGTATCTTTGAAATACTTGCCGATCCCTTTGAAAAAGTTCTTGACCTTGTCGAAGAAGGAGACCTTCTTCTTGCCGTCGTTCTTTTTGGGCTTGTCGCTTTGAGTCTGGGCTGCAGCGGTGGCTGCTTTATTGTCTGCCATCTCTAAGCTCCTATCCTCACTTGGTTTCGCGGTGAAGGGTATGCTTCTTGCAGAAACGGCAATACTTCTTCATCTCAAGACGGTCCGGAGAGTTCTTCTTGTTCTTCTCCTTGTTGTAGTTGCGCTGCTTGCACTCCGTGCAGGCCAGGGTGATCTTGACAGTCATTGTTCGGCACCTCCATTATCGGTTAATAAGCCTCCCTCGCGCTTGCAGGCGCCCTTGAAAAAGGGCATAAAAAATAAACCCGCAAAAGAGGTGCTATCATAATAACACGACTGCGGGTCTACGTCAAGCGGTTTTGCAAAAATTCTTGTAAAATTTTGACGGCCTTGCGCCGAACGCAGAAGCGGAAGCTTCGCGGGCGGGCATAGCCGCGTTCCCCGTCACAGCAGGAGGGCGCAAACGGCTGCCATCCCCTCCTCCGTCAGCTGCACGCCGCCCCGGGCAGCGGCCACGGCGGCGGTGGTGTAGTCAATCGTCAGGGCGGTGCGGGCACTTAAATAGGCCAGTGTCTCGCCCAAGGCGTTCAGGTCTGCGGCCAGCAGGTCGGTCAGCAGCCGGGCACTGCGGCTGCGCAGACCGTCGGGCAGACCGGCCAGCAGCGCCGGGTCCTGCCGCAGGAACGCCGCCCAGACGGCGGCGCGGGCCATGCAGCCCTCCCCTGCCCCGGGCAGCGCCGCCTGCAATTGGGCGATCAGCTCCGACGCCTGCGCGGCGGTACACACGGCGATGGGATCCTCGCCGTAGCCCAGGCGCGTGCGTGCGGCGGCATCCAGCAGCGATGCTGTGTCGATGCGTGCCGAGGCTGTGCGGCCCGCGCAGTCCGCCCAGGTGGCGGGCGTGGCCGCGATATAGTGCAGCGCCGGGGCGGCGGTCTCCCCCGTAGCCACCGTGCCGACGAGCAGCTGTGCGGCCCGCCCGGCCCCGGCAGACAGCGCACACTCCGCCAGCGTTGTTGTGCCCGAGGGTGCGCTGACGCGCAGCGAACCCGGCAGTGCGCAGAGTGTGACCGTCTGCTGCGGGCCGTCCGCACGGGCCAGCACAAAGGCGGGCTCCTCCTGCTGGACGACGAGCAGCAGCGTGTACACGCCCTGCGCACCCGGCTCGATGTGCAGCGTACTGTCCGCCGCCGACGCCTGGCGCAGGAGCTGCTGCTTCTGGTATTGGTCGGTGAAGAACGCGACGGTCAGCACCATCGGCAGCAGCAGAAGCAGCGTCAGCCCGAGGCTGTACCAGAAAATTCCGCGGTTGGAACGCATAACCCACACTCCCCCAGCAAAGACTATGCCTACAGTGTAGGCCGCAAGGGCCGCGCTTATACACTATTATAAAGGAGTGTCTGGTATGTTTGATGAATTTGGACCCCGCGGTGCCGAGGATGAGCGCGAAGGCTTCTGGACCGATTTGAGCGAGGTGCCCGACGAGCAGTACCGCGACGAGGATGAGCCGAAGCAGACGCAGGAGGTCATTGTCCCACCCGCGCAGGAGCCGTATGGCCCGGGAATCGTGCCGCCGGAGGAGATCTAAAGAACGTAGGGGCGAGGCATGCCTCGCCCGCAGCCTTGCGCGGCAACCCGTTTCCGGGTGGCGGCTGCAAACCTGCGGGCCGGGCATGCCCGGCCCCTACATAGTGCTGTGTGTTATACCTTTTGATACACCAAAAACCGGAACCCGATCTCTGTCGTCAGGCGTTCACATTCCGCAAGCCGGGCGGCGCCGTCGGCGGGGGTGTTCCAGTAATAGGGCGTCATGGCGAACAAATCCTGCACACTCTGCCCTTCCAGCGTGATGACAGCGGTGGACTCAACGGCCTTCACAAACGCAAAGCCGTCGTATTCGGTCTGTCGGACCTCGTTTTCATACGGGCAGTCGTACAAAATCTCTTTCAGGCCGAACAGATGCCGCGCGGTGGGCACGGCGTAAACAAGATGCCCGCCCGGGCGCAGCATACGGGCAAACTCGGCCTCGGCCATGGGCGAGAAGATGTTCAAAAGCAGGTCGGCCCAGCCGTCGCGCACCGGCGCACAGAAGCTGCCGCCGACACAGAATGCCGCGTCGGGCACGAGCTTCGACGCCAGCCGCACGGCCTCCTTGGACAGGTCGAACGCCGCAATCTGAGGGCAGCCCAGCGCGTCATACAAATACTTATCGTAGCTGCCCTCGCCGCAGCCGGCGTCCACAATATGGTCGTGGGGCAGCGCGGCGCAAAGCGCGGCCAGCGTCGCCATCAGCGGGGCGTAGTGCCCTGCCGACAGGAACGCGCGGCGGGCGCGGACCATGGCCTTGCCGTCGCCGGGGTCGGCGGCGTGCTTCTTCTGCATCGGCAGCAAGTAGGCGTAGCCCTCTTTGGCAAGATCAAAGCTGTGGGCTTTGGCACAGCGCAGGCTGCGCCCGGCCAGCAGCAGCGGCCCGCCGCATACGGGGCAGCGCAGGGCTGCCGCGGTGGCGGGGGTCATTCGGCAGCCTCGGCGGGCGTGGCCGTTTCGGGGGTGTCCGCTGCGTCCGATGCCTCGGGCGGCAGCGGCACAGTCATACCGCCGTGGGCGGCGAGATAGTCCTCGAAATTTGCGAACTTCTGCTTCGGCGGGCGGCGGGAGATCAGATCGAGACCCGGCTGCTCCGGCGCGGTGCTGCGCGGGGCGCGGGCATTGCGGGGCGGGCGCGGTGCCTTGGGCTGGTCGCGCAGCGGCTGGCTGGGCACCTGCGGGGCCGGGTGGGCATTGCGGCGCGGCGGCTGGGGCGCGGCAGGGCGTGCGCTCTGGGGCGCATTCTGGGGTGCAGCCGGGCGCTGGGCCGGGGCATTCTGGCGCGGTGCCTGCTGGCTCTGCGGTTGGGCGGGTCTGCCCTGCCCGCGGCGGGGGTGGCTGCCATTGGCGCGGGGCGCATTCTCGCTGCGCGGGGCCTTGGGGGCTGCGGGCGCAGCGGCCTGCGAGGCCGGCTTGCGCGGCTGTGCGGGGGCTTTCCCCTCACGCGCGGGCTGCTGCGCCTGCGGGGCGCTGCCATTGCCGGCAGGGCGACGGCGGCGGCGACGGTGCGGTGCACCGTTCGGGGTTTGTGCAGCTTTTTCCATAATTCACCTGAATCCTGTTATACGCCGATGACACGGCATTCATTGTAATATCGTTTTTCCTCGGCATGGCCCATGCTGAAGGTCTTGCGGGGCAGCACGCCGCCCAGCACAACGCCCTTGAACAGGTCAGCCTTCGCAAAGTCGGGCAGCAGAATGGCCGTGGCTGGTTTGGCCGGGTCGGAGGCCAGCGCCAGCGCCGTGCTTTCGCCGTGGATGTAGTCCACGGTCATGCCGGGATGGGCGGGCAGGAAGTCCGCCAGAAATGCCTCCACACTGCCGACGGTCAGCGGCGCGGGCGGGTTGGCCAGCGCGACGGCACTCTCGCCGTGGGCATCGGCCAGGCGCAGACGCTGGTCGGACATCGTCGTGCTGCTCCCCTGCTGCTGGTCCCAGGCGTCGAGCGCGGCATACAGCTCCTTGGCATCGACACCGAACACAACGCGGTGGATCGGCTCGATCTCAATGGCGGGGCTGTGGACGTTGCAGACCTCGGCCAGGCACCAGCGCGCCGGATGGGTCCTGCGCTGCTCCTCGCTCAGGGTGGGTTTCAGCTCCTCCCAGTAGGCCTTGGCGGTGGCCAGGCTGTGATTGCCGTCACCGACGGCCAGTACCATCGGCTGCTGCCCTTTGGCAGCGGGCCAGCGGCGGGCAAAGGCGGCAGGGTCGGCCAGCGCCGCCAGCGCGGCGTCGATCCTGGCAATCAGCGCGGGGTCCTCGACGGCCCAGCCGCGCAGATGCCCGCCGCCCAGCATCAGCTCACCGTCGTAGAGCGGCGGCAGCTGGTTCTTCATCAGCCCGATGGGCTCGATCAGCGTGCAGTCGGCGTCGTCGGCCAGCATCATGACGTGGGGCGTTTCCAGCGTCGCCCCGCGGCGGACCTTGAGGCGCGGCGGGATGCGCTCCACGACGGTGCTCTCGCTCGGGCGGATAGCGGGCTTGGAGCCCTTCGCATAGTCGTAGGCATCAAGATCGACAGCGCCGACAAGGCCCTGCCGGACCGTGCCGTCCATCTGGGTACGCTCAACATAAACGTAGCCATGTACTTTCCGGGTTAGAACGGTTTTACGGTACTCCTCCATCGTGCGGCGGATGCTCTCTAAGCGCTCGGCCTCCTGCGGGGTGCCTAAGTACGCCTCCGGCAGAACGATGTGCAGGGTGCTGGGCTTGCCGTCGGCCAGGTGCTCGGCGCGCTGCCAGTACTCCGGCTGGGAGGTGAACTGGTCAACGGCGATGCAGGCCCACGGGTCCAGCGGGACCCCGGCGGCGGGCAGTAAAATATCGGCTGCGGTAAAGCAGGCTTCGGACATAACAACGACCCCCTAACAGTTACAGAACAACGGTGTGGCCAACCAGAGCGTAGATCGCCAGCGACAGCACGCCGACGTAGATCATCGAGCTGGGCAGACCCTGGAAGATCGAGGAGATGGCCTTGCTGCGCAGACGGCGGCGGCCCTCCCGAACGATAAAGACGGCAAAGACATAGCCCAGCCCGCTGCCCAGAGCGAACGCGACGCTTTGCAAAATCGTATAGTTCTGGTTCGCGCAGATGAGCATCGTGCCCAGCACGGCGGTGCTGCAGGTGGCAAGGCTGAGCTGGCTGCGGCAGCTGGCGCGCAGCTTGCGGGGCAGCACGCCCAGCAGCAGCCAGGCCACGGCCATGGCCGCGATGCCGCAGGTCAGGTAGACGATGGGCCGCAGGGCCGAGATGGGCAGCCATGCGGGCAGATAATCACGCAGCCACGGGAAAAACAGGTCGTGTGCGGCCCAGCCGGCAGGTGCGGACAGCGTGATGACCAGCAGCAGCGGTAGGCAGAAATCCCACACCTGCGCGCGGTGGTCGGGCACGAGCTTCATCAGGCGGGTGACGCCCAGCGCGCGGGCCAGGATGACATTCTCCGCAAAGACGGCCAGCACCATATAGCTGATAAACTGCACAACACCGTTTAAAATCGGCTGCAGCTCAGTGCTTACGGTCAGCATACAGGCGGCGCACCTCCTCATGTTTATAATCGGTGTACAGGTTGGCAGCGGCGCACCAGATGGCGGCCAGGATACCCACGATGACAAAGCCGCCCGCGGGCAGTGCAGCCAGCGGCAGCAGCGCATTGTGCAGGATGACGTTGCCAAAGACCGCGCCCGTGGCCAGCAGCTCACGCAGGCAGCCCACGATGAGCAGCACAACACACATGCCGAGTGCGTTGTTGAAGCCGTGGCGGAACGCATCCCTCACGGGTTCAAGGTCGGAGAACTCCATGCGCTTGACGATGGCAGGCTCCACGACCATGATCGGCAGGTAGATGCCCAGCAGCGTCAGGTCAGAGCCGAACAGTGCGTAGAGCAAAACATACGTAGGGATGTAGAGAAGCGCCGCAGAGTAGCAGTACACCACGGGGCGGAAGCGGTTCTTTGTCAGGTGGCAGATGGCCACGGCCAGCACACGGGTGAAGGTGACCAAAATCAGCGAGGCGATACAGAGCATGAGCGCCCGCCGGCCGTCCAGTGCGGCACCGATGACCGGGGCCATGCCGAGGCCGCGCACAAGCACGGGGTTGGACAGCCAGATGTGGTCGGCGCGGATGCGCTCGTTCAGGGCAGCCTCCGCCGCGGCGTAGGAACGCGAGGCGCTGGCTTTTTTGGACTTCGGCGCAGGGGTCGGCTCCGGGTGGGCGGTGTGCTCTGCCGGAGCGGGCGCAGCCGGTGCCGCAGGGGCCGCCTTTTGTACCGGCGGCATGACCTGCGTGGGCTGCTGGGCGGGCTGTGCCGCGGGTGCAGGGGGCTGCACGGCATGGGAGGCAGGCTCGGCAGGTTCGGCAGTTCTGCGCTTCGGGATCGAGATCGTGCGGGTCTCGTCAACTGCTGCGGGCGTCTGGCTGCTGCGGGCAGCGGGAGCGGGCTGGGGTGCTGCGGACGGTGTGACCGCGGGGCTCCTGCCGTACTCCCGGTCCCGGTAGCTGCGGAACCGATCCTCCTCGGCCTGGGCTTCCGCCTGGCGGGCGGCCTCGCGCTCAGCCTGGCGGCGCTGGACCTCCTCCAGCATGGCGCGGCGCTCCGCGGCGGTGTACCGCGGGCGGCTCGTCGGGATGATGCCGCCGCTGCGGGCGGCATCACTGCGCCCGGGCGCGGGCTGCTGCGGTGCGCCGGGCTGCTTTTCCGGTGCAGGGGCCGCCGGGGCGGCGGGCGCCTTGCCGGTCTGCATGGCGGCAAGGGCGGCCTCGATCTCGGCGCGGGAGGCGCCCTTCTCCGCCATGGCGCGGGCGACCTCGAGCATCTCCCTGGTGATGTGCGGGATAATTAAGGTCTCGGAGCGCTCCTCGCCCCGGCGCTTATTCGGGTTTTGTTGAATTGGCAAGGCGCTGCTCCTCCTCTCTCATAAAGCGGATGCGTTCGGTGCGGTGGCTGATGAGGTCGAGCCATTCGGGGATGGAGCTGACGATCAGCAGCGCACAGCAGGCCGCGCACTCATACGGGCTGAACACGCGGAACACATAGGTCATGATGCCCAGCGCCGCGCCGTAGATGATGCGGCTCATGCGGCGGTCCGGCATCGTGACCGGCTCACAGATCAGGAACAGGCCGGTGAACAGTGCCGTGCCGGACAGGACGACATATTTTTCCAGATAGAAGCGCTGGCGGATATATTCCCACGGCAGGCTGAAGGTCGGCAGCTCGTTCAGATTCGGGAAGAACCACGGCAGGCCGATGACAAAGATAAAGAACGGAATAACGACAGAAAGCTTGATGTGCCCGCGCACAAGCAGGAACAGCCCGCAGGCCATCACGACCAGCGCTGCGCTGGTGCCTATGGCGGCGGAGACGTTGCCGGTCAGCAGGTTCATCGTGCTGGCACTGGGCAGACCGCCATCCCGCAGAGTGGCGTTCATGCCCTCGACGAGAGTGGTGTTTACGCTGCCGAACAGCGGCAGCTGCGTGCCGGGAATGGGGTACGAAAAGACGTCCTGCGGCCACGAGATACCGGCCACGACGACGCCGACGGCGGCGGGATGGAACGGATAGTGGCCCTCGCCGCCGAACGCCTCCTTGACGAGCACGGCGACGATGACGGCGGAAATGACGATGGGATACGAGATGCTGGCAGGCATCAGCAGCGCGATGAGCGCGGCAAAGCACTCACTGGACGGCTCATGGGACTGGTAGCCCGTGCCGTGCAGCGGGGCCAAGGCACAGTCGCACAGGTAGGCGGTCAGCAGTGCGGCCAGCAGCAAAAGCACCGGGCGCGCACCGTAGTAATACCACGACATGCCGATCAGCGGGACTGTGCACCACAGCAGGTCACTGTAGTAGCTGTAGTTCGCGCTGCGTTCAACTTTTTTACGATTGGGCATAGGGAAAAAGCTCCTTTACTTGCTGTGCAGGACGTTTACCACAGCGGCAGGATCCATGGCATGGAACAGCGAGCTTCCGGCCACGAGCCAGTCGGCCCCGGCAGCGATGCACAGGGGGCCGGTCTCGGTGTTGATGCCGCCGTCCACCTCGATCAGGGTATCACAGCCGCGGCGGGTGCGCTCGGCACAGATGGCGGCAATGCGCGTGGGGGTGGTGGGGATGAACTTCTGCCCGCCGAAGCCGGGCTCCACGCTCATGACCAGGATCAGATCGACAACGCCCAGATACGGGAAAACAGCTTCCACCGGCGTGCCGGGGCGGATGCTGATGCCGACTTGGCAGCCCGCAGCGCGGATAGCGGCGATGACCTCCTCTGCCGTGTCCGGCACCGCTTCGAGGTGGAAGGTGATGAGGCTGGCCCCTGCCCTGGCAAAGTCGGCGGCGTAGCGGGCCGGGTCACTGATCATCAGGTGGACATCGTAGTAGACATCGGGCATAGCGGCATGCAGGCATTTCAGCACCGGCGCGCCGTAGCTGATATTGGGTACAAAGTGCCCGTCCATCACGTCAAAGTGCATCAGGTCGACACCGGCCTCCAACAGGCGGGTGCAGTCATGTTTCAGGTTGGCAAAATCAGCCGACAGGATCGATGCGGCAATTTTCGTCATAATGTATATACTCCCTTGTTAGTCCCTCTTTGTTGTACGTAGTATGTGCAGTGCGCACATATAAAACTATTATAGCCCATTGCGCCCCAAAAAGCAAGAAGCCCGCAGACCGGGTGTCCCGGTTTGCGGGCTGGGGCAAAAGGGCTTCCCCTGAGGGGGAAGCTGTCACCGCAGGTGACGGATGAGGGGAGAGCCTACGGAGAAAGCCCGTAAACGGGCGGCTGCCGCAGGCTTGCCCCTCATCCGGCCTCGGGCGGGGCCTCGGCCACCTTCCCCCGAGGGGGAAGGCTTATTTTTTTTCACTGCGCCAATGATGAACGGTCTGCAGCTGGAACTCAAAGTCGCGGGCATCCTTGGCAAGCTGGCTCGAGAGGATGATGCCCGAGATAAACAGCAGCAGCGCCGCCACCAGCACAAAGCAGCAGACGATCAAAGTCGGGAAGCGCGGC